>Ga0056114_1000727_pt1 | contig 12717 bp, 5 predicted proteins | sample WorMetHERISLAND1_FD_77005 | JGI IMG/M metagenome (GOLD analysis project Ga0056114, IMG submission 77005) | Marine gutless worms symbiont microbial communities from Max Planck institute for Marine Microbiology, Germany - Olavius loisae HERON... ...
AGGGTAAGAAATGATGATTCAAAGGAAGAGAAGGCTGGAACAGAAAGTGGGAGTTGAGTGAAAGGCTCACGGATAAGGAGACCAGTACCACCGCCAGAAGAAGAATTCTTCGAGAACTTACGAGGAGTGCTGACAAAGGTGTAGCCAGGTGGGGTGCAGTTAATCAGTTCAGTAGGGGTGGTGATAAATGAGTTAAATGTTTCATGATTTGTGAATTGCTTCAGTAGTTCAGCATAATTTACATCAATGCACAATAGTCACACTTTGTGTATCATTTGTTATATTTGTAGTCTAATTAACTGCATTAACATCAACAATGAGATAGGGGACGTTTTTAAAGTTGTTGCCAAAGGAGTTGCCAGAAACAGAAGGGGTGAGAACTGGGGAGAAGGCATCCCCTCCCTCCCCTGACACAAATGCATGTAAGAGGGGCGATCAAAAAGTTCTCGGTCTGACCTAGTTCTCTTCAGGATAAAATTAAAACAGTATTTGCTTCACATAGTAGCAAGGCTCAGAACACGACATGCACAATTTGACTTTTGGGCTGTAAATATTTTGTGCATTTTAGCGGTCGTCAGTTGTTTGCATGAGACATGGAAAAAACGGAGTTACGCAGTGTAATGAAATGACAATTTTGACTGATTCGTTCGTTCCACTGCATGCTTTCTTGCTTTCTCAGAATCGAAGTGGTGGATCCACATTTCATCCTGAATAACAAGTTGTGAACTAAATTTTGGCTGGGTTATGTCGGTAACGTTCGAGAAGTTCTTCAGAAACTTGTTCACAGTTCTGGTGTTAGCATTCTCGACACCATCTGACAGACACTTTGTTCATATGCTGAAATGCACAAAATATTTATAGCTCAAAAGTCACATTGTGCATGTCGTGTTCTAAGCCTTAATACTTTACAAAGCAAATACTATTTTAATTTTATTCTGAACAGAACTAGGTCAAGCCGAGAACTTTTTGATCGCAACTCGTGTAACTACCAATTCCATGTCAAGTGAATGATGAGAGAGTTGAAGCTGCCATAGACAGGCATCACTGGACTGCTGAGATCTTCACTGTGAAGATGATCTCATCAAGCAGACTAAAGCCATGCGGGACTGACTGGAGCCGGTAATAGCTCCTTTCTCCGTCAGTCAGGGGAGATGAAGGAGGTCCACTAGAACCCGGCACACAGCGGCATTATAATTTCTGGCGACCGTCAATGTGACCTGGTCACACAGGGGGTCGTGCTTGACGAAGTAACTTGCGATGCTGCCGGTGTTCTGGTACTACGCTTCTTGGGATGTGCTCACTTCCACTATTGGTGGTTATGTCTTAGATGCATTGTACGTTGAGAATATCAGCAGTGAGAGCTACTGTGTAATTTAATTCTGTAATTTAGACACACAGTTAAAACCAGTAGCTAAAGCCTCTGGTCTAGTGGAAACCAATGACTGTTACCTGCTCAGTGGACACTGATGACAGTGGTGACTTATGACAGGATTTCCTTTCTTAATCAAAACTGAACAGGAGGTGATGCCGTTGGTTAACAGGTAAGTAAAGTGGCTTATACCAGTTTGTTGTGAATATATTATCTACAACGAATGTATTGTATTTAACAGCCATAGTTGGTCTTGTGAGTGGATATTATTATTATATATTTACCAATAAGGTTATTTCTTAGGTCCTTCTGAACTAAACATATTTACTTCAACAACTTCTAAGAAGTATTGCAAATTTATTAGGTATATGGTTCTCTTTGGGTAACTTAACAGAAATTAATATGCTACTTTCTGTTAGGGTCTGAAAGTCCAGGAAGGTGTTTTTAACCTTATGGTTACTGTAAGAATACACATCGGGCTACTACAGCTCTCAGTGTTGAGCAATAATATGCCTACCCCATATGGTAACTTGGTAAGGTAAGCTGCCATAGACAGTAAAAACCAATCACACTGTCGACCAGCCGAAGATTCATACCTTTTCGTCCGATGCCGTTGACGACCCAGTCGTTGGCCTGTAAGTTCACCTGCCGAGCCGTCATGACGACGATGTACTGCATGTCTCGCCACGTCAGCTGTGGACTGCATTACATATCCACACATACGGACACTCACATCTCCGTGCCTTGGTCTTTAAGCAGACAGTCGCTGACATAAAGGTCACATGAGGGTTTTTCCAGCTAATTGATTTTAAAAAACGTGCTAATGAACCAAACCTGAATCCATCAACACAAACAGGAAAGAACCAAACAACTGAAGCTAATAAAACGACAGCAAACCAGCTAGATTACTGGCTATGATAATTACAACCACGAAACACACATCCTGTATCAACTGGGAAAATATGTGACGTTCAGAGACGTGATCTATATATTAGCAATAAAAGCCAAATTAAAGCTCCCAGATCAAGTGTTCAACAACTTGCAGACTAAACACAGACGTAAAGGAACAATACAACTAACTAGACAGACTGACATAACGTAGAGAAATATTAAATAATAAAATACATGTAAGAGATAAAATCATGCAGCAGGATGCAGAGCTGACAGCTTCTTAGCGAAACTTTCTTTTCATTTACAAGAATTTATTTTTATGTATTATTGTATTATTCACATGTAACTGTACTTGAGAGTATTATTATTATTAATATTCGACTATTGTTTGACAACAATAAACTGAATGTTCTGAAATCAGACGCATGTAATTGTAACTGATACAAATTAGTTTGATGTGCGAATCAACATGCTGACGACCTCTGCTTCTATAGATTAACTTATTTTCTGAATAAAATGTTTAAGCAGTAACTGACACTAGCAACTCATCTCATCGGAAATTGAGAGTTCAGTGACATACTTTGCCTCCAGTGCCAGAGCACAGATGCCTCCAGCGAGCGGAGCACTTGCTGACGTGCCAGTGTGTGTTTCTGTGCACTCGTGTCGTAAGTCAGTCGTCAGCTAATGAAGCACACATACACACACATTCTTACCAGTCAGCACACAGGACTACACAGCTTTCTCTCTACTAGATTTATGGGGTCATGAAGTTACCAGGGGTCTAGGGGTAACTCAAGCAAATAAAGTGAGGTATTACAGCTGCCTGTTTATGACATCAGTTACAAGCATCATGGCTGAGAGACAAGACCTACAGTCCTCTATTATGAAACTTCACAACAAAGTGAACAAATAGTGGCCATCAAGACTACAGACTTACATCAAGCTGAAAAGATGTGAAGACAAAAACTGTGACAGAAGCAGCTCTGCTACTTGACTCCAAGAATCTTAAACACAGGCTACCGTGAGATGTCAAGCACGTTCAAAGAACACATGCTATGACGTGGATTCGTTATGCTCCGATGACTTCTCAGAAACTGGAGTCAACTCCAAAACACCTGTTTGAGTCCTGTACTCACTCCTGGAACATCTTCACAGCAGCTTGTCATTAGGTGTATCACAACAGCCTGTGTCTTGCGTTCTAAGAGTTCCACTCCACATTGGTTGGTCCAAATCTTACAGCAATGCCTCAGAGTGATCAGTACAAATGTAGACTGATGCAGACTGCAAGCATAGAAGTAGCTGTCTTAAGAGCTGTAATGTCAAGCAAAACTATCAGCTTGTGCAGTCCGTTGCGACGACATAATGAGTAGATGAATAGTTGCCAGCTGTCTTCTTCAGCCAACCATGACGGCTCAATGATTACTCTACCACCATTGTCTTGGTGCAGAAACATCAGAGACTGAAGATTCCACCATCAGTGTGTTATATCAGGCAAATGACTTTGGACTGTACAACTCTAGATGTTTATCATAATGGAATCTGAATATCACAGAGCAGTGCATTGCTTGATGCCGACACAGTCAGAGAAGACAACTGACTTTATGGTGCTCACAAAGTTATCAGAACCATTAACCATCATCAGGTAGGCTCGGTGGTGTAGTGGTAGGGCGCCGGACTCGTGATCGAGAGGTCGCGGGTTCAACTCCGGCCGCGGCATTATTCGGGCAAGAACCCTGGGCAAGTTGTTCACACCTAATGTGCCTCTGTTCACCAAGCAGTATAATTGGTACCTTGCGAGGGCCTTCATGCGAAAAGCGCCATATTGTGGCAGCGGCATAGGGTCCAATGAACAAAGGGAGTATTGTAGAGCGGTTCTGAGGTGATTTAATTGCTTGAACCGCGATATAAATAACCTACTTTACTTTTTTAGGTACTTTGAAGCCCTGTGTAAGTACTTTGATGCAACTTTTCAACTACAGATGCTGGCAACCGAGGAAAACTATTGACTTGGACAAGACAATGAGCTGCTGAATAAGCCAACAACAAGCAATATAACACAGAAATAATACCCGATGATATACTGAAAATTCAGGATAAAACAATACATAAAGAATTGCAAATATAACTGCAACAGCTGTAACCAACACCGCGCTGTAAGACAGCAATCAGAGAGTACATACTATCTGTCGTTCTCCAGCACTTCCGCTGCTGTATGTCGTGGCTAGCGTAGAAGCACAGGGTTCTGAGTACCACGGCACCAGACCGTTCTCCGAGGCACTGCTAATTGACAGCGTGTAGATGGTATTAGTGTAGCCATCACAGCTACAGCTGTCACCATTACGACCTCCGTTACCCGACGCCCACACGTAGATCGACCCGCGACCACCGCGGCCCTACACAGCAGCATCATTATAACAACAATGTCACAACGTAAGTAAGAACATTTCTATAGCACTAATTACAAAGTCACTAGGCGCTGTGGTCCCATAACCCAAACAAATGGGTCTTTAATCGCCGTTTAAACTGTCCTAGACTGTCAGATTGTCTTAGTTTGGTTGGCTAAGAGTTCCACAAATGTAACAAAACCAGTCAAGCTGACAACTGCTGAGATGTCAGCAAGGAAGTAAAGTGTAGTGTGGCATCATGGCCTAATGTCCTGTAAAGCACTGAATGTGTTACTATCAAGAAAACATAAAATGAGTAACCAATAACTAAGCAGAAGCAGTCTGTTTTGTTGTAGCAGTAGCTCAGCTCTGTCAACCTGCGTGATGCCATCCAAGAACGCTTTCTTTGCGAGAATACCAGGTCCATCAACTGTTCTACCGTCGTCGTCGGGACCCCACGATGCACTGTAGATGTCAATGTGTTGAGGATTAAGACTGATTGACTGAGCTTCAACTGCGTCGGTTACATCTCCGTCCAACATCCGCACACCTACACACACAGCAACATCGTTCAGAGCTCGTATGTCTCAGACAGGCACCAGGCAGTGATAGTGTGGCAGAGGTTTTTAGCCAACCATACTAACGGTTGCGCTATTGGCACACTGTTGCGTCTGTAGTCTATCGTCGTCTGTAACGTGAACTATTGTGGCTAAACTGTGCGTCCTAGAGCAAAAGTTACTATTGAGAGCCTATAGTAAGTCATATACGAGAAATCGATTGGCACCAAAATGAATAACCTTGACCTTTGTTTAGAGGTCGTTCAAGGTCATGTCAACCATTGTGGCATCAATATCTCCCAAACAACTTGAGCTAGAGACTTTAAATTTGGTACACAGCTTAGTATGGAAAATGCTGAGTGAGCGCACAAATAATCTTCCCTGAAGGTGGGCGTGGCCTAAGTCACATGACCCCTACAATTTTTGGCATACGATCAAACATATCTTCAAAGCTACTTGAGCTGGAGACTTCAAATCTGGTAGGCAGCTTTGCCTTACCATTGCTATAAGGTTCTGCACACTATAGTCTACTGTGAGGCAGTACGGTCGGCTATCCTAGCGACAGCTTGGCTTCTTGTCAGTAGTCTTTGCCTGTTTGACTATCGACATTATAACTCATTTTGAACTGTTAAAAATATTATCCAATGGAATTTTCAGAGCATTACACTATGATCAAAAGATTGGACGAGTTCAAAAATGGCTGCAACATGATGCACAAACTACACTGCTTTTCTTTAATGATCCAGCTATAAACATCAGATACGACCGACGTGCCATGGTTTGTGACAACAACCAAAACTACTTTATTGATAAGAACCTAGAACAAAACACTGTCAAAGTTTACAATAACGTGTTTTAATATACTTCGCCAGTCAAGCGCCGAAGTAACAAAAACCGAAGAATGCAGTAACAGTTGTGACCAAAGGCCCTTTATGATGTCACCAATGATTGGTAAAGACATGAAAGAAAAACTACAGTGTGCAACGAAAAACCACACTGCTTTTCTTTTTTTATCACACCTTTAACCTTGTTCTATATTTCTGACGCATTATTACCAGAATGTCCCAAAAACTGTCTCATAAAATTTACTCCAGTTTACACTAAATCCATCACTGCACTGCACTGCAGAAGTGTCATGCCAATGAACACATCACACTTACACTGATGGACAGCAGTGGTCAAAATCCTACTGGAAAAATTTGCTACATTTTTGCACCCGTCACTACAGCCATGCATTACAACTAAAAGTGAAAGCTTGTGGACCAGTAGTTTTGTAATATGTGTAATATCTTAACTCTTTGAGGGCTGTGAATCCGAACATCCAGTCAGCATAACAAACGGGATTGTAATGACAACAAATAAGCTAAATGCAAGTTTATCGACATAACATAAAATAGCTAACAAACCGCCAATGCCAGCATCGAATGCCACACCAGCGCTGCAGATGCCATTGTTTGCCTGCGCAGCCACTTCACCAGCACATCTTGTACCATGTCTGACAAACACAACAAGCACGGCCACAATTCACCAGCACATCAAGAAAAGAACATATTGCAGGAACCGTCACACAGAGAGAGCAGTGCACTCATCAGCAAGACAGTCCAGTGCTTCGCCAGACAGTGCACGGTATGCAAAAGTTGCTAACTTGTAGCGAATGTGCTGCAGGCAACTAATGCTGGTCACAAATACGCAAGTTGTGCTCACATCAGCGAGTGACTGTGACAATGCATGCAGCCACATTCTGGACAGACTGACATCACCGAAGCAGACCACCAGTGACAAGCATCAACACTGAGTTGCAGTAGTCGAGATGGCATGAGTATGAGTGCATCAACTACATGTACTGCTTTGGTAGCTTCTTCAGACAAACACCATACGAAGAAGACTAGCTGCCACAACTGGTAGTAACATCAATGGAAGACAGCAGACTCACGGCTGGCCACAATAAGATGGCTGTCAATGACTGAACCCAGACGCCGAGTCACATCAAGCACCGGCACATCAGTCGATATAATTGGAATATATGTGATGTTTATGTTTCAAGCTGACAACTGAAGCCAAGCCACAGAACCTCCATCTTTTACGCATGGTGCACGTTTGTGTTGCAACTGAGACACGCAGTGCATCAGACGTGTTAGCGCAGTAGATGTTCAGTGTTCAAATCGATTTGCAACAACTGTACACAGCTCAACGGTATCTCGGATAGAGACAGAGACACTAAACACTCAATGGCACCTACAGTAACTCCATACTACGTGTTACACTGGTGACACATAATTATACATACAAACTACACATGAGAGTAGAATGTAAAGTCTACGCTCAATGTACCTGTTTTCATTCGTCATATCGTATCGAGGCTGAGGATCTGAGTCATGACCGTTCACATCATAACTACCGCCAGCGTCCTACAAAAACAGTCACATTTATCTAGTACGATTTTACTGTAAATCTTTTCACGACCACCACCATCACACACGTCTCGTCGGGCAACTGACGCCAAATAACCAGCATTAACAAACTGCAACTCAGCGAATAAAATCTCGACAAGAAAACAAGTGACATCAATGCCAGCATCATCGGTCTGGTTTCTTCTCTGTGCCTGATTCTCTGCAGTGATCTGAAATGACCACCAGATGGAACACGTTCAGCACTGCTTCTTAATGCCTAACATTCGCTCATATACTCATGCACTTGACCAGCTGAGGGTCGAAGCATCCTCCACCATTCAGGGTCAAGGCTTACAAGCCGAGTGGCTCCCATGGATAAGTCAGTGTCTTTGCGTAACTGCTGGAGCCATGTTCTCCGTGATGACCTGGTAAATGCTTCCAGCTGATAGTTGAACCACTTGTGTGTCTGTTGGTAGACTCAAATGTAGCCGAATAGAGAATGGCATCTATCGGCAATGACAGACAATAGGCCTGCCTAACAGCATCACAAAACTCAATACTATGAACTACTTCATACTTCTCGAGACAAACTGGCAGAAGAAAAAAGTCTAAACTTTGGTAAGCATGGAAGATGAACCATCGACCATCACAGTTCAAGGACAGGATATTGCAGTAGTTTAGGAATTTGTCTATCTTGGCTCCCTTGTCCACTCAACTACTCAAAGCACTCCTGATATCTCATGTTACAATACCATCACTTGTGCAGCTATGCAAAACCTAGATGCTCAGATCTTGAAGTCAAGAATCTCCATCTCCACCAAGCTGAAGTTGTATAATACCTGCATTCTACCCATCTTCCTGTATGGCTCTGAGTACTGGGCAGTTACCAAGAGAGATGTACTCAGGATTGATGCTGTTGATCAATGCAGAATGATGACATGGGATGGACAACTGGGCAACCACACCTTTCAGTATTGTCCAAGCATGGCATTTCTCCCTGTTTGGCCACTTTGCCCGAATGCCAGATGAAACAGATGACAAGATCTTAACTGCTTCCTCTTGGAGAACTGGAGGAGACCACCAGGATGCCCTCGTAGATGGATGAAGACTATTCCAGCAAGACCTGGAATCCAATAACCTCTCCCTGAATGAAGCAAATGATGTGGCTCAGAACTGTCCGCTCTGGAGACAGATGCTATGCATTCCTAGTGGCGTATGCCAGAAATAAATAAATGAACAAATCAATGACTTGACACATATCAACGTGTTACATATATAACGAAACAAGTGAAAGTGTAGGACATAGTAAGTAAATCATAGAAAGTCTAACATTAAAGATGTGCATCTTACGTAGTTCTTGACAAGGTCTGGATGATCTTTCTCAATGCCATCATCAAGTATTGAGACAACTGTATCACGACCAGTGATGCCCCATCGCTGGTAGACATCTATCACATTCATGTCTAGGCCGCCGTCACGATGCTGGCCAAACAAACATTCACAGTTGTCAGCCAATTAATTCACTGTTAATTAACTGATCAGAATATGATCAACTGAATACGGCTTCAAACAATTAGCTACACTCAAGTCACACATTTCAAAGTGTAGATGACTGGTCAGTTTAACAGCATTAATATGCATGGAATCATTAGCTGCAGCTGCATCAGGTTTCAATTTTGTTACCTTGTGATGCAATACATAAGCACTGTATTTGCTGTCAACAGCAGTGTCAATCTGTCCATCCATCTGTCTGTCACAATCCAACATAGTGTTGAAACAACTGAACTTACGGTAAAAATTCTTTTACCACCTGACAGCTCCAACGTTATACTTTTCTGCGACTAATCAGTGTTATGAAATTTTGACAGAATAACTCCTAATGGGGAGCTTTAACACAGGTGAGTTATACAAATTTGAGCATTTACTGACCTATTCGCCTTGTTCGTAGTAAATAAAGTGGACGCTGTTCTGTTGATCTAGTATGGTTAGTAGTTTGTGTATTCATGAACTATTTTATTCATCCAGTTTATGTACAAGAGTAATAAACAGAGTGATCTTCTGCCGTCATTAACGTTGCACTTCAAAGCAGAGCTACTGAAGGCATCTGTTGCAATGCTACCTGCACGATGTGAGTGGTGAAAGTGTAAGATGAACATCACAGATATCATCATGCATAGCCAGTGTTACATACCAGATACCACATTCTTGGCCACTTTGGATCATTGAACAGGTGTGCCCCAGCGTCACGTTTGATTCGCTTCTTGCTTATCTGCTGCTCCAACCACTTTACCTGTATGCACAGGTACATATAACAGTCAGTCTACACTACAGCTACACAAATATACATAAATTACACGTGACTTTCACACAGCAGTTAAAGCAACCATTAGTCATTGACTTAGACACAATGAACTCATGTCATGTATTTCCAGTGTAAATCAGTGTCACCAGACGCAGTAAGACAAGGGCGGTAAAGTATGAAGAGAAGTATCACACTCTCCACACTGGCAATAAAGGCTACAATTGTCATTTTTTGTTTTTTTTAAGATAACAGATATAATTGAAAGCAGGGAGGCTATGTCACCCCCTGAGGCCAGAAATCAGATGAACAAGGGGACTGTCAACCCCTAGTTTGCCCCACCATGAATGTGCACCCTGTGTAATGTGCATTTTCTTTCTCTTGTACTGTACCTCTAGTACTCCACTCACTGGTCTGATCCATATTGCAGTGGCTTGGTCTGTGCACAGGCATCTCAGTATGCTACTTAAGGTGCTGCCAAGCAATGCAGGTGAAGAACAAGAAAGGTAAAATAACGAGTCATCAGGGAGAATACAGCATGATGATTTGCTGTAGCTGCAAGCAGTCGTGTATTTTTATATAAATTAGTACCAATTTATGTAGTTAATATGACAAGTAGTTAAATTACAGTGTAGCAGAAATAATTACCATTGACATGACAAAAATGCACAGAACATCACTCCAGAAATTCCACATCGAGAAGTTTTACAGACATCAACACTAATGGAAATTGGTCGTATGTATCTCAAATGAAAGCTTAAAAATTATTTCAAACACATTTCACAAATCAGTGCAAACTACAATTACTAGTCACTAGTCCAAAGGGTCACTGTGCTAAAAACTATAATAATATATAGTATAGTATAATATAGAAACTATAGTAAAACTATAGTACTACTGTAGAAACTAGAGTATGCTACAGTATTGTGGTAGTGGTAGCATTACTATAGTTTCTGAAGTATACTATAGTATAACTACAGTACTTACTTCAGGTTCTTCAGCCAACAGTGTGTGCAGATGACTGCTGGAACTCAAAGACCTCTTTGATACTTTCCGATGCTGGAAATGATAAAAATCAGGCATAATCTGCAACAGAACAGAGATCATCAATCACATTTAGAAACAATTCTCTCCAGTCTTTGTTTACAAGATAACATCATCTGTTATCTTTTCAGTGCCAGTAGCATGTGACAGCATATCGTCCATACCAAGTTACTAATACTTGTTCACTCTTCAGCATCACTGTCAGCCTTTTACTGGTGATCAACTAACCACGGAAACTGACTAAATACATGTGATCAATTCAATACAGAAACACTGACTTGACAGGCTCGCAGCATGTTAATTTACTAAATTTACCAATTATCTGTTATCGGTGACATTTCTTGGCTACATGATTAATGTTTTCAAGATATAATATAAACTAAGACAATTATTTTTATCAAAATCAATAGTTTTTAGAGACCACAGCATATATGCTTAGCACACTATATTCTATGGCCCATCTGTCAATAACATGGGTGGATCAGTGATTCAGTGGACATTTCAGATCTTCTGATGTCTACACATGTCGTGCTGCAGACACAGTCACAGATTGGCGACAGGAGTTTCTCTGTAACCGGACCGCGTTTATAGAACAACCTACCGACAGAGAGCCAGAGGAGGGACAGTTACATATCATTGTATATAATTATTAAAGGCGTCAAAGCGTTTTTGTTCATTTAGGCATTGTGACTTTTACTTAAGTGTGCCGAATATAGCACTCTTGCTCAGTTGCACGCTCACTCAAAATGGCACTAAACCTTGTAATGACCTCTGCTCTCCAGTGTCTACCATACCAGGTCAGACAAACCTACAGAGTTAACCAATGCGACCTCATTGTGCCACAAACAAGAACCACCTAGGCACCAGGACTGGTCACAGAAGGCCTCACATTTACTGCTCCTGTGATCTGGAACTCACTTCGCTCACTTTCAATCAGTTTAGACAGTTTTGGGGAGAACTAAAAACCATCTATTCAACTTCAAGTAATGCACTCCTACATGCTCTGCGAACTATTTAACAGCTCACTAAACTAAAATGAGACGATTTAATTGATTAGGTATGGTTGTGATTTTTGGTTTTTTTTCAGTTTTCCAATGGGAAAAGCCCCTCTTCTACATAAAATTACAAAGAGTTGAATTTACAATTACACTTTCACTTATTACATTTACATGGACAGTAAACTCCGGTCATCGCCAGCAATCATACACCATAGCATATTAACAGTAATCGAAGAATATATCCGCCGTGAAAATTCATGGTAATCTCACCCAATATTTTGCTATATGCCATGAAAATATATTTATAGAACATGTCGCAAGGTATGAGGCTATATAGTCAGGCTCAGGCTGCAGGCTACAGCTGTGTGAGTAGGCTATGCGCAAATGACAGCTGTTAAATGGCGTGTTGTTTATACTTCCCTTGCCGGTCAATTAGGGTTTATCGTACAGTCGGGCTATGGGTAAAATGCCGAATTGCGGAATGCGGAATGCGGAAAGTAAAATGTGGAATCAAAAATGCGGAATGACGCTGATTGGTCGAGGCGACAAACCACGTGACTGCCGGCTTTCCACAGATTACCACACCAGTCTCTCAACCGGCAGTGCGGTAAAATGCAGACCAGAAGTGCGGAAAAGCTTAGCAATGGAGGCAGATTCCATTTCTTGACCATGAATCCACTTTGTCCCATAGAACTATAGCATTTAACGAACGATGCCCAGATATTTTATCGGATCATCCAAAGGTATAGGCTCCATATTCGCAAGTTGTATTTGTTTTATAGTTA
>Ga0056114_1000728_pt1 | contig 12710 bp, 5 predicted proteins | sample WorMetHERISLAND1_FD_77005 | JGI IMG/M metagenome (GOLD analysis project Ga0056114, IMG submission 77005) | Marine gutless worms symbiont microbial communities from Max Planck institute for Marine Microbiology, Germany - Olavius loisae HERON... ...
AACACAGGAAACGCAGTTCATTGAAATTTTACACACAGTGCCTAAATGAGTGTTAGATTATGCTGTGTAAGTGTCATTGGATTGTGTTATATATTGTGCATTTTACAGCATTTTGTTTAGGGGCCGTTTTTTTCTGGTCATGGTGTAGGTCTTGTTCCTGTATGCATTATGCTGACATGAATGGCTATTTATAATGTGGCCCTAATTATAATGTAGAATTCCGCATTAAGTGTTGCACTTTGTCTGTTTGTCTGTCTGTCTGCTTCCACTTATTTGCTCAAAATTGGAAAGTCTTAGATAGCTCAGATTTGGTGCGATGGTTACCCTTATAGTGACTTGAGCAATTTTGAGAGCAAAAAGTCAAAACTCAAGGTCACAGAGAATGAAACTGAAAGTCATTTTAGCCCAAGGACGAAATGATCCCCACAAATTGTCACATACACTCATCAGCAGAAATGCATAATTGTTGCAATAAAGTGATATGGTCTGCAAGCCCATGACACGCACTCCAAAAAAGCACCATTAATTGACTTAATTTGTTTCACCGATTTCTGGTACGTGTGCCATGCAAATCTCATACCGGATTCTTTTGGTGCACTGTTCCATTCCAAGCTAAAAAGTGACTGAAATGATGACTTGTGATTGGTCGATGATAATTGTTGACGTTTTCATGTGCTGTGAAGTTGATGTGTATAGTGTAGTTATTTGTTTCTTTACCTATCATTTTCAGCCATGTTTATTTTCGGCACCGGAAATTTTTTATTCTAGATGCACATGGAATGAAAAACCGGCACCGAAAAACAGCACCAGAAAAATGGAGTTGATTTATGGCGCCGGTTTCCTGAGTGTGTGTCATGGGCCCGCCTTTGTATAGGGAGCTGATCTATATTGCATTTGCAGCGTGCCATAACTGGCACTTTGCTGATGTTGTTTCATCCTGTAAAATGTCGTGATAAATACGTTTGTGACTGGTCTTATACTCGTGCCTGGATTTAATGTCGTCACAGCTAGTTGCAGTACAAGGTCTTCCAGTCGATGATCTGTCATCTGCACCAGACGTCAACGGTCAAGTGTTGTCGTCCGGTGAAGGTGGTTCAGAACGTGATCTTGACATTGGCAGTGCAACTCGTGGCAACAGAGTCGTCAGCACGTCTCAGGTTTAAGCAAATCAACAATTATGTGTTCGGCATCAAGGAGTTGGGAAATTATGATAGTTTTGACGTTGTTTGATGGAATCTTAGAGAACTGTCTTGAGTGCATCTATGTTGATGTCACACCATGCTGCATCTATGTTGATGTCACACCATGCAGTTTGTATCACAGACAGTTAGGAACACATTTTCACGTGTATAAAATACAATACAAAATTCGTTTAATAAAAGTTGACAGAACGCAACTCATTGATAAAACACACATACAATCGGTAAGAATATTTATACAATTGTCTGATAATAAAATGCCGGTGACTGAGCTGTGAATTCTTTTCAGTTACTATTAAGTTGCGACGTCTGTCTCTCAGATTATAGGAATGTTGAGCGTGTGTAGGTAAAGTGTCCTAAGAACATGTGTAACGTTGTGTGAAATACGAGAAAACCGTTGGTCATCAGCATGGGAGATACACTAGAATGACATTCAACATGAAGCCATTGCTCTCTGTGGTGACGTAGGAGTCGTCAATACCGTGTGATCTGGATCAAGCGGACGACCTAGCGCCAAATGATGGCCGTGGTCTGTTGAAAGCCAGTAGCTACGACTCGCTACAGTTCCTCGTACCAGTGGAGCACGACAGTGTCGCCGACGACGATGACAACATAGAGTCGTACAGCGTACCATTGAGTATGAGACGACCGCGATCTGACTCCGGCAGTCGGTACCTCACCGACGATGTACGTTCTGTTTCTCTGCTTTGTGTATTTCATAGCAGCTTGCAACACACACAGGGTTCGTTCGATATCTAAACTACTTAGGAAAATCTTTGGAAGATTTCTTATCTTAGGAAAATCATTGAAAAATATTTGGTAAAGCACTTTTTTTACGAAATAATAGCGCAATAATGACTGTAATTAACACTTATTTTTGCGTCATGTTGGATGTTTTATTTCATTATCAATTACTACTGGTGACTTTTGAGACCAACGATAACTATTTGATTCGATTCGAAATGAAAAAAACACTATTTGCACAGCACTAGTGAAAATGGCAGCTCGTTCGAAGATAAGACCTGATGTTGTGTTCGTAGGAAATCCTGCAGAAGATATACGTGGTGAACCTGGATACCGGTGAGTCAGTTCCACTGGGCTGCGCTGAGCAGAAGATTCCACGATGTGTTAATCCATTGTCACTTCATATCATGCGGCGGACGAAAGAGTACCAGAGGTGTGATGCATGTAGATGTTTTGATAGCAACGACGATGAATACATGTTGTTGGTTTTAATTCAATCACATGCGGAGCAAGGAGTAGATGTATTCTTGCATCTACATCTGTTTTTTATTTATTCAGTCGTCTGTGAGTGGGACCATTCAACATGATGTAGACTAATTTTCATGGAGTTTTGGGCTGGACCTTGTGGTAGGGAACAGTATATCAGATCTATTTCTTCCACATTTCTGAAAATTAAACACAAAATGCAGATAACATTTTGCAAGCTTTATTAAATGTGATGTTTCTTGTTATCTGTGGTCTACTGATTTGGTTGATTGCCAGTTGTCTTTTTAGACCTGTTATAATATATTTCCATATCACATATCATATCATAATGTATCTCTTATCAAGCGATGTGTGCAGATTTCATTTGTGTATATTCAACTTCTTTCCTACTGCGGGAAATGTTGACATTCTGAGCTGCTGTGTGCTGTGGTGTCCAGTGACTCGAGTTTACCAAAAACAGACCAGAGCGACAACGAGGCAATGAGAGAACCTACCACGTCTGAGAATGCCACGAAGGCCGAGAAACGTCCAAGCAGACGAAGGTTAATTCGGTCCTTTCGTATTTTCTGTGGTATACATTTAATAAACTGATACTGTCAGGTGGGTATCGGGAAAAGAATTTGCCCTTTGAAAAACCTAGTTCACGTGCTTATAAGGACACCTGTTCGGCGTTTGCCGATGTAACCATAAACTGGTTATCTAATTCTGTTCCAAATGTGACATTACGGATTTAACCAAAAGTTGCTTTCATTACTAGATACCGTCTGTGTTTCCAGAAGTTATCATGTCTCTTTGCTTTTAGAGGCAGGTGTCTATAGTATATTTGATTGATGTATCGGACGGTGTCAGGAATTACATAGTTTGTGTATTATTGCTGTGGTTGGTTTTTGTTATCAAATCAAAAGTTTACTATGTAATATATATTACATGTTATGCAGTGTATGCATGTGCTGTCTGATGATGGTTCTTCCAGCATGACTGCTATTATCGACAGTTTTGACATCACGTTCTGAAAGATTATCAATGATGATGACGCTTCTTTGGTTGTTGGCGTGTTACATCTTCGATTGAGAAACTGAAAGCAATACGATGCCATTCGTTTGAATATCACATTGAGAGTGAAGACCGTTAAAACTTTACATGCGTTAATCATTTCTGGATATTTTCTAACTTCTTTGGGTTGTTTGTGCAGAAAGAAAATCAAACGGTTTCTCGGCAAGACAGTTCAGAAGATAAAGACCGTCGCTGATGAAGGCAAGTCGTGTTTGGAAGACTGCTTCATGTTAATAACATTGTTGTGCAGATGGCATATTAGGAGAATGTGTGAGCGTAGTAAATTGGTAAAAAATGCTGTGGAATTGGAATGTAAAGATCATTGGTGTCTTTGCAGTCCTTCCTAAAAGCTCGTTTGCTGTAGCCTATGTTGTCACCAGTTGTGGTCTTGCATTCCCCATTTTATCTCTGCAGTTAATTTTTCACATTTGTATATCTTTCTGTAATAGTTTTGTAACAGTGAGCGGCCTTCAGTAGACCCAAGAAGCTGTGTGCTCAATCTGTCATGTGGGGGGGGACACAGTGAACACCAGCAGAAATGTGTTCTGTCTGTGCCTTCCAGTGTGTGTCACTCGAAGTTGAATAAGCAGCTTCACATGCTGAACGTGAAACCACCTGTGATCAACCTTTCGCAGAACTTTGCTGGTTGAGTTTTGTCAAATGTCAATGTCAAAGTGAATTTATATAGCACAATTTCACGTGCAGCATGTCAGTTATGCTAGGTGCACTTGTATCTCGTGAACAGGATCGTCTTCAATGTGCACCGAAAGACACCGTTACTTACAGTCGGTTCACGCAGTTTGATGACAGGCAGTGAGCTTTATACCATCAACCAGTGCTGTTGTGACTTAGCAGATGCTAGGTTCCTGCTGTTAATTTTTTGACCTGTTACGAGCGGATTGGAATGAATTCTGCCAGTGTTTGTGGAGTTGACATGGCCGTTGTTCTTTCTAGTGTTTCATGCAGAGGAAACAGCTTCGGAAGATGACGATTCACTCGATGGAAGACGGGAAATCAAGGTATAAACTTTACCTGAGTTTGATGCCACTTTTAGCCGACTGACGACCGTACTAACGGTCATGCTTGTGCTACTACAGTGTTGTGTCTGTCTGTCGTCTGTAACGTATGTATTGTAGCTAAATGGTGCTCCCTAGAGCAAAAGTTACTATTGACAGCCTATAGGAAGTCGTATATCAGAAACTGATTGGTACCAAAATGAATGACCTTGACCTTTGTTTAGAGGTTGTATCAATGTCACGTCAACCATTTCATCACATTCGCCATTGAATATCTCGGAAACTGTTAGAGATAGAGGCTTGGTTCCAAAGGATATGGACACCAGTTGGGAAATGTTACCGTGCTGTCTCATTCATGCTGTATTGTGGAAATTAAATGTTTTATCGTATTTCAATGTAGTTGTCATGTGTTGCTCGGTGAAGGTGAGGGCGTCTCACTCTCACAAAGGTCCTTATGACTTTGATCTTCTCGTTCCAGTACAAGAGCTCACTAGTCAGAAAATAGTCAGTATTAGTTTCATGTTTTTTTCTAGTATTTTTAATTATACATTATTGTGTGAGTGTGATTTTCCTGTAGTTATATGTGCAGAGAATTTGGAGCACATATAAACACTGTTGCATTCAATAGACCTATTTTTCCATCACTCATGTCCTTAAAGGGGAATAACTGAACCTGATAGTTACAGGGCTCCCAGTTGTCCTGAAATTTCACAGATGTCCTGAAATTGTCCTGAAATTAGAAATAGTCCGAAATTTTACTCATTTGGTCAGAATGTCCTGAAATTGACCTTTGTTATGCTGTCGTAACGGCATTGCCTTTATTTTGTACTTTAGTTATTTAACTGGACTCTATCAGTACGTTTGGCTTATTTACTTACTACAGTTTTGCCTTATGTTCATTATAGTTTTATGTGTAACATTGCCTTAGTGACATTCTTGGACTGCAATACTGATCTGCTTCAATGAGTAACATTTATGAGCACATAAAAATGAGCTTTTTCTGTGTCTTGAGCCTCGTGAAACCGACAAAAATGTCCTGAAATTTTCTAAAAATTGGGTCCTGAAATTTCACGTCTTGCTGTTACGTGAACACTGTCAATAATTAATAAGTAAGTAAGAATGCTTATTTCTAAATGGTGCAATTAAAACTGTTCATACTGTGAAATCACACTGTCCAAAAAAATGTGTTTGGCGACTGCTGGAATTCAATGTACGATAAGTCGGCCTCCTTCAGGTGCGATAGAAGACCGTTCTGTAGTCCGGGTCCAGCAGCTGCAAACGCTCTGTCACCGAAGGTGCTGTATGTCCGCGTCACAACACATGTTCATCTTGCAGTGGAACGTAGTCATCGCTCGTGAGCATCGGCGACAAGATGGCAGTCGTCGGCTAGGTACGGTGGCGAAATGTCAGACAGCGACCTATGAACGAGCATGGCAGCCTTGAAGTCAACTCAACTGGCGTACCGATAGCCAGTGTAGCTATTATGTGTTGTGATTGTAGTCTGCGGTTTGGACAATGAAATTCTCTCAGTGCGGTCGGCTGCTGGCCACTGGTGGCCAGGATAACTTGCTCTACATATGGACACTCAAAGATGCATTTACCTACTTTGATGAAATGCGTCGAAAATACAGTGAAGGTTAGATATTCTTTAGAGTAGATTGTTTGTTGCAGCAGTGAATGCTTGAAGCTCTATAGAGCATTGTATTTAAGTATGTCAGTAAAACGTTGATTTATAGTGTGCATCATCGTAGAACTTCTAGTGTGCTGGATGATTTAGTGCTGTTGAAAACAGGTGTGTCTTAGACTTGTCTGATAAATTACACAAAATGTCAGGTAACGAGTTGCAGACCGACAGACCAGCTACAGAGAAGGTCCGTCAGTCAAACATACTCAGCTAGTATACCATGGTATGATGAGAAGTCGACGACTGACAGATCACAGACGCTGTCAAGACGTGACGTCGGAGACTGACGGACAGTGATCAAGTGACAGGTATTGAGGCGCTTGACCATGAACACAGCCGAACATCATGACGACAAGCTTGAACACGACTCGTTCGGGAACATGGCGCCAACGTAGTACCGAGGGAGGAGCCGTGATCAGCCATATTGGTGCCGGGCCGCCGGCGTCATTTAACACTGTATTGTGTCTACGTTCATTGGTAGATTCACTGTATCGTCTGTTACCGTTTCACAGTGTTACATTACGCATGACGTAAGACTGTTGTGAGCGGATGTTTTAAAGTACAAAATAGTGATTGTTGTTACTGCAGATATTTAAAAAATTGACAAAGGTGTAAAGAATAGAGTACACGACTTTTACACTTCACTGGTGAATACCGCTATGCAAAATAACATAAAAAATTGAAAAGTTGTTAAAAAATTATTATTTGCTTATTAATAAAAAAATTATGTTTAATTATTATTCTTTATGACATGAAGTTTGGAAATATGTGTGATGTGTGGTTGCTGTGTACACAGTTGCACGTGCATCTCCGACGCTATCGCACCAGTCTGCTGAAAATGACGCCGCATCTGTGCCAACGTCTGAGGTCTGTCTGATTTTGGTGCTTTGCTGTGTACGGAGTGAACTGTCTGTCTGCGTTGTGCCTGATGGAATGATTCAGATTAAATAAATCATCAACGTTTTGGTGGTGGCCTGGTTTGGTCTCGATCAATGTAGTTACTCTATGCTGGGCCCGGTTAATACTTGGATGGGTGACCGTCTGTGGGCGGGTAAGGCGGGTAAATCATCTCGGTATGTAACCGGCCATCTAGGTCAACTCAGCCTTACATCCCTCTCGGGTAGGTAAGTTGAGTACCAGCCTTCACTGGCTGGGGTTAGGCGGGGCACGTTCACCTGTGTCGGGTGTCGTTAAACCTCAACCTTCAGTGCTTCTGAAGTCATTCGACATACTTGCGCTATACAAATTCGTTTATTATTATTATTATTAACAAGAGCTGAGTGATCAACTTAATCTAGCGCACATAGCCAGAAAAAAATATAAAAAAAGAAGAAACTAAAACAAACAAACACCAGTGGTTGTCAGTGACAGGTCATTAACTGGTATTTCAGCCTGTGTTTGACACATTATGATGTCTGTGTGTGTGTATGTCTGTGTAGTCAGCCAATGCTGATGACGATGAGCACGTGCCGTTCATGAAAGAACCGTTCTGTGTCTACAAAGGCCACACTGCCGACCTGCTAGACGTATCCTGGTCCAAGGTAATAGCTATGTCCACACAGTAATACTTCTACATCAGTCTTTTTCGTTGTGTCAGTCTATATTTTCTGTGTTTTTTTCTGTAAGTTTATTTTTTATATTATTTCAACTTCGCAGTTTCACTTTCCATAGCACCAAAAAACACGTTGTGCAATTGTTGATGTGCCAGCGAATGAATTTTTAGTCACTTACTCAAGTCATTCTTTGTTTTGTCATATAGTTTGACTCAGGTGGACTATCTGTAGTTTCTTGGGCTTCACAGTAACATGTTATTAGCCTGATAAAGCAACTAGCGTTTCTGTTTGTTCATTTATTTGTTAGTTTGTTTCTGCGCAGAATAACTCGAAAGGTTGCGGACAGATTGTGATGATATTTTCAGGATAAGTTCACATTGGGCTAACTTAAAAATTGTTAAATTTTGGGCCCCAACTTCCGTGGGAAGGGGTAAAAATCAACGATTTGGCAGTGGGTGAAATGCAACAGAGGCACCAAATTCAGCATGATAACACATCAGGCCACAGGGAAAGGTTTCTTGGAGTCAAACGCACCCTGTAACCAAGGGGTGGGGTCCTAGTCTCCCAAGTTTTTGATACCCACGATTGCTACGCATCAATCATTATAGCCAGAGTTACTAAATTTGGCATTGTGAGCTACCGTGGCCAGTTGATGAATTTTAGGGTTTGACCCCTCACCCATGCAAAGGGGTTTGGCACCCAAGAACCCAGATTTTTGAAATATATCATATTCCCATGAATGCAGAGCCACAAAATACGACACAGTAACTTATCAGGACCATGCCATATATATATAATATATATTTATATGCATGGTACACCCTACCCCATTTCAAAGGGACGGGGCCCCCACAGCCAAAAGTTTTCATTCGAACTGTACAGCCGAGTTTTTCCATATTTGTCAGGTTACCGACAACCACCAGGTGTCATTAGCATCCTAATGCAGGGAGGAGGGGTTAAACGCCAGCGGACTGACTGTTTGAAAGCTACTGTTCGATAAGTTTTTTATCAGTTTTTATCAGAAGTTCCTAACAATAATATCACGTACATTAACACGTTAATAACCTGTTAAGACTTGAATTAATGTAATTAAATTATAGTATCATTGTGGCTGTGATAATTTCACGTTCATTTGAAAGTAATTGCACGTTAATCCTTACTCTGTGCATGCGTATGTGTGGTTGTATGATTGCTACGATGTCCTGCTGTTGCTAGAATTACTTCATATTATCGTCGTCGATGGACAAGACAGTTCGTCTGTGGCACATATCACGCCGAGAGTGTCTCTGCTGCTTTCAGCACATTGACTTTGTCACAGCTATCGCGTTTCATCCCAAGGTACAGTAGTTTGTTACATTGAATGCCTATGAGCTGTTGGTGTTCAATGGAGTGATTCGTCGATTCTACTGCTACTCATTGTCTCTTTTTCCTATTTAGTTTAATTTTTGTAGAGTAGAAGTTGTGGCTCACTAGTTGTTAAACACTTACGTGATAATGGTTCGCTTCATATTATTATTGTTATGTGAAACGTACTGTAAGTTCAAAGTAAAAAAGTGAAGTCCTTCCCGAGCCTCATGGACCCATAGAGCAGCACTACTGACCCGTTTCAGCCAGACACCAGTCGAAGCTGCAAGACCACGGGTATGGGCTAATGCACCGCGTGGTGTGCCCGTTTACTGCCCAGTTCTCACTGATACTCATTAACCGAGCCTGGAGGGATGGTACACTGAGTTGGCGTTGGTACACAGTAGCTGTGGTTGATATTCGAATTTGTAACTTCATGATCACAAGTCTGGCGCTTTACCACACGACCACCTGTAATAACTACAGTGAAGAACCATAAAGGCCCTCAATAGATGGCATATCCCTGACCAAGCACCCTTAACACCCCACCCTTTAGATACGGGTCGGTGTGACGGACGGTTGTTGTCAGTCAACCTGATAAATGTTGTAAAACTCAGTCAAATAGATGTGTGTGCATGTGAACAGTTGGGGCTGTGGAGGTAGACCCTGTGCATCATGACAAAACTGTTACATAACTATGTCGGCAATTACCTTGAAACAACTGTACTGCATGCATCTTGTATTCTAGATATTCGGCTAACAAGTTAACATTGGCCTTCTAAGTGCCAGTAAACTACAACTACAAGATAACTGCAGTTAGTGTTAGGAATGGTGACTGGCTGAAAATGCTTAACTGATTTGAGAATGAATTTTAATTCACAGAATAAGGACTGTACAATTTGACGTAGCCGCAGCACTTCTCCGTGGTGATTAGTTAGCACAGCGGCTCATCTGCATTTGTCAGGACGATCGTTACTTTCTGAGTGGGTCGCTGGACGGCAAACTGCGTCTGTGGAACATTCCCGACAAGAAGGTTGCGTTGTGGAACGAAGTGAGTGGAGCCACGAAGCTTATCACTGCCGCTAACTTCTGCCTGAACGGACGCTTCGCCGTCGTCGGAACTTACGATGGACGATGTGTCTTCTACAACACAGACGTGAGTCAGCTGTGTTGAGTTACTACAGACTGAATGTGTTCTCATGTCAATAAGAATTGCAACATTGGATGGACATGAAATCATCCCGTCAACTTACAAGATTTGTTTTAACCCTTTGACGTCCACTGCTGCCATATGGGTACGGCTATGAAGCATCCTGTGCCAGACCGGGTTAAGCTGTCATTTGTAATTTTTTGACATCCGGGCACTCTGACGCTCAGCCCTGAGCGTCAGAGTGCCCGGATGTCAAAAAATTACAAATGACAGCTTAACCCGGTCTGGCACAGGATGCTTTATAGCTAGCTGTACCCATATGACAACAGTGGACGTCAAAGGGTTAATTTTAAACACGTTCAGCAGACTTGACTCTGGTGCTGATGAGCTTGGAGGACAGGTGTAGTTGATAAGTGTATGAAATGGTGACTCTTTACAGTAAACTTCTAGCATACCGGTGATTGCAACATTTACCAAATTTTTCAACGCATACAACAGGGCGCACAGGCAGTAGGTTTTATGTGTATCGGCCATTTTGTAGATGTGTCCAACTAGTGCTGCTGGTGGTATATTGTTAGAATGTTGAATCCACGACGTTTTGCTGAGTACATCCTTGTATTGTTATCAGTCTCCTCCCTGCTGCGGCTGCTGCTGCTGTTGTTATCACAGTTGTGAAACTGTTGATGAGTGAATTTGTACGTTTTGCGGTGCAGCAATTGAAGTATCATACTCAGATCTACGTCAGGTCGACGCGAGGACGCAACGCTCGAGGCCGCAAGATCTCTGGTGTGGAGCCGTTTCCCGGTGAAGACAAGGTAATTGGCGCTTCCCCGCTAACACGCGGGCCAGCAACGTCATCACGTTGCTGCTATTATGTCAAGTCATGGATGCCACCGGGATTTGCTTGTTGGATGATGTGTCCTCAAGATGTTGACAATGTATATTTTGACGTTTTTACCATGTGGCACTGTTGCAATGATATCGTTGAGTGTTATCGGTCTGATATCGCTCACTAGATTCTCAGCATCTACACAACCTGACACTTTGATAGGGGTCTTCCGGAGAGTAACGTGCACTCACTGCGATAGCACAGTAGCATTTACACATTAACATACTTGTGGGCAGTTACAGTTTATTAATAACCCTTTGACGCCCACTGTTGCCATATGAGTACAGCTATAAAGCATCTTGTGCCAGACCGGGTTAAGCCGTCGTTTGTAATTTTTGACATCCGGGCACTCTGACGTTTAGCCTTGATCATCACAGTGCCTGGATGTCAAAAATTTCTAATAACGGCTCAACCCTGTCCGGCACAGGATGCTTTATGGTGCTGTATGGCAACAGTGGGCATCAAAGGGTTAATGTATGCATTTATGTATTGAGGTCAGTTCAACAGCGTTGTTTTGTTTACAGGTTTTGGTGACATCGAATGATTCACGAATTCGTCTCTATGATCTGCGTGATCTAACATTGACGTGTAAATACCGAGGTTGCACTAACAACAGTAGTCAGATCAAAGCCAGTTTCAGGTCCACTTCACACTGCTTCGTGCTTTGCTTGCTAGTGTTTGTTGAGATGGAACAACCCCCTTACTGCTTGCAGGTCTCAGTGACATGCCCCAAGGCTATGTGTTCTTATGCTGTCTGCCTATTGGCAACATTGCATGTGATCTTTGGATAGTCTCGTGACATTTTGTGGCGCCTTTTATACTGGAGAGTGACTTCAAGGTAGCAGCCTTCTCTGAGCAAAGGACCATAGCTTGAGTAACTGACAGTAACAACTTTTGTCAGCGGAAAGTTATGTATGTGTTGCGAAATAGCAAGCCAAATGCATTCGCCGCATCACTGGTTAAGTCGAGAAGGCTGTTGTGAAGATGTGACCACTAGTCAGCATACAACTGAGTATCATCATACGTACAGACTTGGTGTATATATTACAAATAGTCCACCAATTAAAATGTTTTCTTGTCACCAGTGGCTATACAGTGTGAGTCAAAATATTTCCCACCGCTGTAGTTCACTCACTGTGCTTAGGTTACTTTGTGTGTGTTAGATTATTTTCTTGTGTAATATCTGCATGCATGTTGTAGTATTGTAACTCGGTGAGGTGAGTCTGGTTAGACTGAGGCCTGTCTGGATGACTAATCACCCCTCCTTCAGTGTTTTGACACTGTTGGTTGGGTCATCAGACCTGTAAAAACCGTCGGCCGTATAACCTATATTGTGTTGGCGCAGAAGTAAAACCATGCTCAGTCAATCAACCGCTGTAGTTTTCTCAAGTGTTTAAGACACACCTCTAATTTATGTTCATATTTACACAACGGATTACAAAATTTAGAACTTATGTATGTGCATTAATTTTTTAACAGCTTTTAATTTTTACCCGCGCGACGCTATGCTAGCGCGGGTTATAGAGATCGCAACGTGTCTGTCTGTCTGTCCGTGCGTCCGTCCGTCACGCGCCGGTATTGTGTCAAAACGA
>Ga0056114_1000729_pt1 | contig 12707 bp, 14 predicted proteins | sample WorMetHERISLAND1_FD_77005 | JGI IMG/M metagenome (GOLD analysis project Ga0056114, IMG submission 77005) | Marine gutless worms symbiont microbial communities from Max Planck institute for Marine Microbiology, Germany - Olavius loisae HERON... ...
CATTCCGGTAGGAACGTCGCCTGGCTCCGATCCAGTCCCTCGACAAAGCGCTTCATGCAAAAACCTCGCTGAAAATGTCAGCGAGATTCTAACACCGTCACGTTTTCACACAGCCAGGGTCATAAACGGCTGTTTATGATCGGGCGTTAGACCCTCCGCTCCGGGGGTAGGCCGCCGGAGACCGGACCTTTCGAATCCCGTTCGCTTGCAATAGCAAGGCAGGCCCCAATAGCCCCGGCGAGCATCGCGACGGTCAGGATCTCGGGAATATCCCAGGTGCGGAAACCCGCGTATACCCGATGCATCCTATGCCGCTGATAGACGCCCACCCAGTTGAGATAGTGCCTCGTATAACTTGGCGGCCAGTTGGCAGTCTGCGATTTCGCCCTGTTCGACGTCGAACGACTGGTTGAATGATCCGACCGAAAGGCTCGCGACGACGTCGCCACCGAAACGTGGGGCCGCGCTGAGAACGGTGTTCAAGACGGTCGCGCCTCCGCGTTTGCCGGGAGACGTCGACAACGCGACCATCGGCTTGTTCTGATACACCTTCACGTCGATACGCGACGTCCAATCGAAGAGGTTTTTGAACGCGGCCGTGTACGACCCGTTGTGCTCGGCATAAGAAACGAGCAACGCGTTCGCTTCGCGAATGGCCTGCAGAAAGCGATGAGCCTGTTCGGGTATGCCGGAGTTTTGCTCCCTGTCGATGCTGAACAACGGCATCTCGAAATCGTTGAGGTCAATGATCTCAATGTCTGCGTTAGGGACGATATCGCGTTTGAAGATTTCGGTCGCATGTATGACGAGCGATTTGTTGATGGAGTTCCGGGAATTACTTGCTGCAAACGCGAGAATTCTCATCTGCGGTTCACCCTTGTGACATGGCTAAGCGATGATAGGGACAGCGCCGACAAAGACGTGTCCGCCGATCTCATTTCGGTGGTGGCCGATGAAATTCAATGACGTTGCGGTCAGGATCTCTGACGAAAACGAACTTTCCACCGGTGGGCAGTTCAACGGTTTCCGTGATCGGTATACCGCGCTCCGCCAACTGATGCTCGACGGCCTCGAGATCGGTGATCTCCAACGCAACATGGGTGTACCCCGCCTGCTTGACCGGTCGATCCATGAGCACGTTGTCGTCGTCGGCGTCGGCCGAGGCATTGAGAATGAAGTTAAAGTTCACACCGCTGGGGTGAATCATGATGGCCACCGGCTCCGGCCCAACCGGTCCCTCGATGAAATTGAAACCGAGCTTCTCGTAAAACGCTCGCGTCGTTTCCAGGTCCTTGACCCGTATCCCGACGTGATTGATTCCTGTAATCTGTTTCATCGCCAAACCCTCATCCAAGAAACGTTCTGAGCCATGCGGTGGAAGTGATTTCGGGCCTAGGCGACGCCATATCAAGACGTCTCCGAACATTCCGCTTCGGGGGGAAAGGCGCGGTTCCGCTCGTAAGACGTTGTTGCCCGCCATTCAGTTAAAGTGGCTCCGCCAAACCGCCTCAATCGCCTTGCGCCACCCCGTCCTTCAGCGCCTTGGCGCGGCGCCGTCGGTAGGCCGGCAGGAAGATCAGCAGCAGGCCGATGATCAGGAGCGCCAGGGTCATCGGGCGCTGGTACATGAAGTCCAAGCCGTCGGTGAGGTTGACGGCGCGGGCGAAGTTGTTCTCCATCATGCCGCCCAAAATGAAGCCGATGAGCAGCGGCGCCAGGGGATAGTCGGCGAAGCGCAGCACGGTGGCGAAGACGCCAAGGCCGACGAGGATCAAGAGCTCGGTGGCGTTGTTCTGGCCGATGTAGGCGCCGACCATGGTGAAGAACAGGATGAACGGGATCAGGTAGTTGCGGGGCACCGTCAGCAGCTTGGCGATATAGGGGATCAGCGGCAGGTTGAGGATCAAGAGCACCACGTTGCCGATGTACATGGAGATGATGACGGCCCAGAACACCGACGGGTTGTCGACCATCAGCCTGGGGCCCGGGTTGACGTTCAGCGCGATCAGGGCACCCAAGAGGATTGCCGTGGTCCCCGATCCCGGGATACCGAGGGTCAGTAGCGGCACGAAAGATCCGGTGCAGGCAGCATTGTTGGCGGTCTCGGGCGCGGCCAGTCCCTTGATTGAACCCTTGCCGAACTCGTCCTGTTCCTCGCCCTTGGCGATGTTTCGCTCGACGGCGTAGCCGAGGAACGATGCGATGGTGGCACCGGCACCGGGCATGACACCGATCAGGAAACCCTGGATCGACTGACGGCCGATGACGGGCGCGATCTTCTTGGCCTCCTCCTTGGTGACGCGCAGCTCCTTGATGGCACTGCCCTCGCCGGTTTGGCCTCGCTTGGGGTCGAGCACCAGATAGAGGGCCTCGGGCAAGGCGAACAAAGCCATGGCCAGGGTCACGAAACTGAAGCCCGACTGCAGGTCCTGCAGGCCCAAGGTGAAGCGCGGCGCATTGAACAGCGCCGACTCGCCGACCGTCGCCAGGATCAGGCCGATGACCGTCATTATCAGGGCCTTGGCCACCTTGCCGGTGCCGGCGAAGGCGGCGATGGCCGACAGGCCGACGACCATGAGGGCGAAGTATTCGGCGGAATGGAACAGCAATGCCACGGTCGCCAGGCCCGGCGCGAAGCCCATCAGCAGGATGGCGCCGATGGTGCCGCCGGCAAACGACCCGATGGCGGCGATGGTCAGTGCCTTGCCGGCCTTGCCCTGGCGCGCCATGGGATAGCCGTCGAATGAGGTCGCCACCGTGCCGGCGACGCCCGGCGCATTGATCAGGATCGACGAGGTCGAGCCGCCGAAGATGGCACCGTAGTAGACACCGGCCAGCAGAATGAGCGCGGCGGACGGGTCGCCGATGGTGATGGCGACCGGGATCATGATGGCGATGATCGACATGGGACCAAGGCCCGGCAGCATACCGATCAGGGTGCCGATGATGCAGCCGGCGACGACCAGCAGCAGGTTCTGGATGGAAAGAGCGGTCTGGATACCGAGCAGGATTCCCTCGAGCATGATCGCGTCTCCCTATTGGCCCAGGAACCAGGGCAGCGGCCTGAGGAAGATGCCGAGCGCCTCTTGTACGAGCAGCCAGATGACGACGGCGCTGAACAGCGCGATGGCGATCATGAACACCGGCCGGCGCTCGCCCAGGATCCAGCCGGCACCGAACAGAAACAGCGTCGTCGAGGCGATGAACCCGATCGGCCGAAGCGCCAACGCGAATAGGATCATGGCGGCGATCAAGCCGAGGGCCTGGCCAACCTTGTATTCCTTGAAATGCGAAAGATCGATGGAGCCGAGGACGTCGCCCTCGCCGTCTTCCTTCGGTTTCGGCGACAGGATGATGATCAGCGCCAGCAGCATGCCCAGGGCCGCCAACACCATAGGCATGGTGTTCGGCAAGAACGACATGTTGCGTTCAAACGGCAACAGTGGATAGGTGTATGAGGCGTAGCCGTAGACCAGCGAGAACAGCAGGAAAAATACGGCGATCCATTTATCCAACGCCATGGTCCCGACCTCCCAAAGAAACCGACGCAGAAAAAAGCGATTATACGGGAAACCGGGCCGCCCTGGGGCGGCCCGATATCCAGGTCACACGATCAAAGGAAACCGAGCTTGGTCATCAGGTCCTTGATCACCTTTTCCTGGCCTTCCAGGAAAGACGTGAACTTGTCGCCCGGGTTGTGGATGTTGACCCAGCCGTTGCGTGCGCGCACCGCTTCCCATTCGGGAGTCGTGTACATCTTGGCGATGGCGTCGCGGTACATCTTGGCCTTGGCATCGGGCAGACCCGGTGCGGCGAAGAAGCCGCGCCAGTTGACGAACTCGGCATTGTAGCCCTGCTCCTTGAGGGTCGGCGCGTCCTTGAAGGCATCGACGCGCTCGGCCGAGGTGACGCCGATGATGTTGGCCTCGCCGGCCTTGGCCATGGCCACGGCCTCGGAGAACCCGGTGGAGATCGCCTGCACCTCGCCGGACAGCAGGGCCGCCATGGCCTTGGCGCCGGCGTCATAGGGGATGTACTTAACCTTGTTCGGATCGGCACCGGCCGCCTGCATGGCCATGGCCGCGACCAGGTGGTCCATGCCGCCCGGCACGGAGCCGCCGCCGATGGCGACCTTCTTCGGATCGGCCTTATAAGCCGCAACCAGGTCCTTGAAGGACTTGAGCGGGCTGTCCTTGGACACCACGAAGGCGGCGTAGTCCCCGATGGTGCCTGCGATCATGGTCAGGTCGTGGAAGTTATGCGGGAAGCGGCCGACCAGCGAGCGGATGACGATCGGCGTCGAGTTGACCATCAGGGTGCCGTGGTTGGACTTGGCGTTTTCGATCAGATAGCCGATGGCCTTGCCGCCGCCGCCACCCGACATGTTCTCGTAGGACGCCGTGCCGACGATGCCGGCCTTGGTCAGAGCCTCGCCGGTGCCGCGCGCCGTACCGTCCCAGCCGCCGCCGGCGCCGCCCGGGATCAAAAAGTGCAGCTTGTCGATGTCGGCAGCCGGGGCGACGGATGCGGCCATCGATAGGCCGGCCGCCAATCCGACGGCGCCGAGGATACGCTTGATATGCATGGGTTTTAACCTCCCGAAAAAACAAAACTCCCGATGAGGCCATCAAGCGTAAAGGCCGAAACCTTCGCCAACCTTTCGTACGCCGAGGAAAGATTGTTAATGTGACGGAACGCTGCGGGGCCGGTTCGGTTTTACCCGCGCCGTCGGCGGCGATGCACATTGGGGAGGTTGGATTTGCGCGTTCTGCTGATCGAGGACGATGCCATTCTCGCCGACGGCCTGATCCGCTCCTTGAAGCAGGCCGATTACGCGGTCGACTGGTCGAGCGACGGCGAGGAAGCGGAGGTGATCCTGCGCACGCAGACGTTCGACCTGGTCATTCTCGACCTAACCCTTCCACACATGGACGGGCTGGAACTGCTGCGCGGATTCCGCGATCGCAGAAGTCCGACACCGGTTCTGATCATCACGGCCCGCTCCGAGGTCGACGACCGCATCCGCGGCCTCGACCTCGGCACCGACGACTACCTGACGAAGCCATTCGAACTGGGCGAATTCGATGCCCGTGTGCGCGCGCTCATGCGGCGCAGCCAGGGCCGCGGCCTCGACCGCCTGACCTTCGGCGCCATCGCCCTCGACATCTCGGCCAGGCGCGCCTTTCTGGATGACCAACCTTTGGACTTGCCGCGCCGCGAGTTCCACATCCTCGAGGTGCTGATGACGCGCCAGGGCAGCATCCTCAACAAGGAACAGATCATCGACCGTATCTCGGACTTTGAGGAGGACCTCAGTCCGTCGGCCATCGAGATCTACGTCAGCCGCCTGCGCAAGAAGCTGGAGCCCGCCGGGATCACCATCCGCACCGTGCGCGGCGTCGGGTATAGCCTCGAATGACACCCGGCAGCCTCACTACGTGGTCGATCCGGCGCCGCGTCCTCGCCTGGCTGTTTGCCGGTATGGCCCTGGTTTTCACCGCCAACCTGGTGATCGGTTATTACGGCAACCGCGAGGCCGCCGACAGCGCCTACGATCGTCTTTTGCTGGCCTCGGCTTCGGCGATCGCCGAACGGACCGCCGTCGGCGAGAACGGGTTGCACGTGGACATTCCCTACGTCGCCCTCGATATGCTCGCCTCGACGGTCCAGGACCGTGTCTTTTACGCCGTATCCGCACCCGACGGCACGGTGGTCACCGGCTACGAAGACCTGCCGCCGCCCCCTCGTGTAACCGGGCGACGGGAGACGTTCGACCCGCAATTCTACAACGCCGTCTATAAGGGCGTGCCGATCCGCGTCGTTGCCTTCCGGTCCTTCGTCACCGGCGAGGCCCTCTCCGGCTTCGCCACGGTCCGCGTCGCCCAGACCCGTGGCGAGCGGGAAAGCTTGGCCCTGACGCTGCTCAGCCAGAGCGTAATCTGGACACTGGTGATCGCCGTGTCGGATGCCGTCGCCGCCTGGCTCGGAATCAGCATCGGATTGAGGCCTCTTGATCGCCTCGGCGAAGCGTTGGGACGACGCTCGCCGGAGGACGTACGACCGGTGATGCACGACGTTCCGAACGAGTTCAAACCGCTGGTCGACGCCTTGAACGGCATGTTGCTCCGAATCGACACCGGATTTTCGGCCATGCGCCGGTTCATCAGCGATGCCTCACACCAGTTGAAAACGCCGCTCGCCGGCCTGCAAACGCAAACCGAGATGGCGCTCCGCGAAAAGGATCCGGAAGCGGTCCGCCAGTCGCTGGCCAAAGTGGACATCAGTGTCCGGCGCACCAGCCGCTTGGCGCAGCAACTGCTGAGCCACGCCCGAGCCGCCGAGCCGGCCGGCACTTTTCAAGACGTCGACCTCGCGCAGGTGGCCCGCGATACGGTGTCCATGTTGGTGGCCGACGCGCGAGCCAAGGACATCGACCTCGGGTACGAGGGTGACGACAGCGCACCGATCACCGGCGATCCGACCCTGTTGGGCGAGATGGCGATCAACCTGACCGACAACGCGCTTCGGTATTCGCCGCCAGGGACCATGGTCACCCTGTCGGTCGGGCGTACCGACGGGACGGTCACGCTCACCGTCGACGACCAGGGCCCGGGCATCCCCGAGGACAGGCGCGACGAGGTATTCGAACGGTTCGTGCGGCTTCCCGGTATGACTGCGGAGGGCTGCGGCCTCGGCCTCGCCATCGTTCGCGAGATCGCCGGGCGCCATGGTGGCGGGCAGGCCCGGCTCGAGCCGTCCCCTGGTGGCGGGTTGCGGGCCTGTGTCGACCTACCGGCGCCAGTCGACAGGAGCCCATAGCATGTTCAGGTTGGCGTCTCTTTTACTGGTCCTCGTGACCGCTTTCCCAGTCTCCGCGGAACTCGTCACCTTCGCCGCCAAAAGCGATCGGAATCAAACCTTGACCATATACAGTTCCACCGACACGGAGCGCATGGTCGACCTGATCGAAGCGTATCAACTTCAGAATCCGCGCGTCGCCGTTGATTACCATTTGCTCGACACCCTTGAAGTCTACGACCGCGCCGTTTCCGAAATGGACGCCGGCCAGTCGACGGCCGATTTGCTTTTGAGTTCGGCCATGGACCTGCAAATCAAGCTGGTCAACGATGGCTACGCACAGGCCCACACGTCCGAAGACACCGACGCCCTGCCCATGTGGGCCAACTGGCGCAATGAGGCCTTCGGCTTCACCTTCGAACCGGCGGTGATGATATACAACAGGGCGTTGGCCCCGGAACTTGCCGAGGTGACGACCCGTTTTGAGTTGGCGCGTCGGTTGAATTTCGACGTCGGGTATTTAAGGAACCGTGTGGTCACGTACGACCCTGAGTGGAGCGGGCTGGGATTCATGTTCGGCACCCACGACGCCATCCGTTCCGAGGACTTTTGGTACCTGGTCAGAAGCCTCGGCGACATGGCTGTCGATCTGGAAGCCAGTTCGGGGGCCATGATCGACAAGGTCGCGTCCGGCGAGGCGTTGATCGCCTACAACGTGCTTGGCTCCTATGCCAAGGCACGGGTCCGCGACAACTCGGACCTGGCGATCACCATTCCCAGCGATTACTGCCTGGTGATGTCGCGCACTGCCGTGATCCCGCGGACCGCTGGAAACACAGAAGCGGCCGGCCGGTTCGTCGATTTCTTGGTATCGCGGACAGGCCAACAACTGATTGCCGGGCCGGCGTCCCTCTATTCCCTGCGCGACGACATCGAAGGCAATGCCACCGCAGCCAGCCTGCGCCGCGAAGCCCGCGGCCCGTTGATCCCGATTCACCTGGGCCCGGGCCTGCTCGTCTACCTGGACAAGCTCAAGCGGCGTGATTTCCTGGCCCGCTGGCGCCGCGCCATGGAGGGCAAATAGGTCGCGCTACGCCAGCTTCTCCCCGAGGAAAGCCAGCACCTTCTCCCAGGCGTCCTCGCTGGCCGCCTCTTTGTACTTTTCCTCGCTGTTGAAGGATTGAAAGGCGTGGCCGGCCCCGTCGTAGCGGTGAAAGACGTGGGGCACGTCGGCGGCGTCGAGCGCCTCTTCGTAGTCGTCGACGTCGTCCGGCGTCGGATTCTGGTCGTCGTTGCCGAAAAAGCCGATGACCGGGCAGTTAATGTTGCCGGCAAGCTCGATGGCGGGCGGCGTGTCCGGCCCCATGGTGAGCTTGATGCGCCCGCCGTAGAAGACGGCGCACGCCTTGTAGTCCGGATTGTGGGCGGCACCCAACCAGGCGACGCGGCCGCCCCAGCAATGACCGACGATGCCGATACGCGATGCATCCACGTTGTCCTGCCCGGCCAGGTGGTCGTAGGCGGCCTTGAGGTCGAGCACCGTCCAATCGTCGCGGAACTCGTCGCGCTTGAGCTGCATCTCCGCTTCCTTCGGCCACCAGTGGAAAATGAACGGCACCGCCACCGCGTAGCCGTTCTCGGCATAGCGTTCGGCCGTCTTCAGGGTGAAGGTGTCGTTCTCGATGCCGGTGTGGCCGACCGGGATGTGCTGGGCGAGAACGATGCCGGGGTGTAGCCCGGGTGTGTCCGGCGCATACATGAAGATTTCCATGGGGCTATCTTTAACGGATACGGTGTCGATGCGGTGCATGCCTAGTCTCTCCCTGGTGGTTCCGAGCGTCAGTATTCGGCCAGCGGCATGGCGCTGCCCCAGTATCCTAGACCCAACCGCTGCCCAGGACCCCGTCCCACATCAGCTTGCAGCCGGATATCAGGACCAAACCATAGCAGATACGGTAAAACAGCTGTTCTGAGACTCGATGGTGCAGTTTGAGGCCGAGCCACACGCCCAACGGCGCCAGCGGCAACAATACGGCCGACAGCACCAGATTGTCCGTCGAGAACTGTCCGAGGGCGCCGTAGGGGACCAATTTCAGTTGGTTGACGGCGAAGAAGAAGATGACGTTGGTGCCGACGAACAGCGTCTTGTCCATGCGTTGCGGCAACAGGAACACCTTGACCGGCGCACCGCCCGCATGGGCGACGAAGCTGGTAAAGCCCGAAAGGGTTCCACAAAGAGTGCCGATCCACGGCGGCGGCGTCTTCGGGTTTTCCGCTTCCCGACCACCGGCGAAATAGCTCAAGCCGAAGGCGATCGAGATGACCCCCAGAAGCAGGCGAACGGCGTTGTCGTCGACCCAATGAAAGGTGGCCCAGCCGACACCGACGCCGAGAGCCGCGCCGGGCAGCAGGATGATCAAATTGCCTTTGTGCCAGTTGCCGCGGTAGGCCCAGATGGTGATGACGTCCATGGCGACCAGGATCGGTAGCATGACGGCGGCAGCCTGGAGCGGCGAGACGAAAAGCGCGATCAGCGGCACGGCGAGGATACCGACGCCGCCCGAAAAGCCGCTTTTCGAAATGCCCGTGATCAGCACCGCCGGAATGGCGGCAGCGAAGAACCAGGGGTCGACCTCCAGGAAGGGCATCGCGGGTGGGCGGCGTCTTTACAAGAAGTCGCGCAACAGGGCGATGAGCGGTTTATCGGCCGGCGGCATCTCGTAGTCGACAAGGCGGACGGGGCGCACCCACTTCAATTCCTGCCCTTCCCGCGGAGTCAGGATGCCTTTCCACACGCGACACGCATACAACGGCATCAGCAGATGGAAGTCCTCGTAGAGATGGCTGGCGAAGGTGAGCGGCGCCAGGCAGCTCTCGGTAATGTCGATGGCGAGCTCTTCTCTCAGTTCGCGGACCAGAGCGGATTCCGGTAGTTCTCCCTCCAAGACCTTGCCGCCCGGGAATTCCCACAGGCCGGCCATGCGTTTGCCTTCGGGGCGCCTGGCGATCAGCACCCGGTTGTCAACGTCGACCAACGCCACGGCGACGACCAGAACGGTCGGCACGGTACCGTCAGGCAGTGGAAATTCCGCGCCGAAACACCCTTCGTCCATGCCGCTCACGGTCGCCCAATCACCCGCCGGCTTCTGCCAGCGCATCCTCGAAAATGGCCTGCAGTCCCTTGACCTTGAGATACATCCAGTTCTTCAGGAAATCTTCGCGGGCCTGCTTTTTGATTTCCGTATCGTCATCCGCGAGTTCGAGATGGGAAGCCAGGTTCTGCGCCATCTCGCCCCAGGCGCAGGCGCTGCCGGTCCACACGTAATGGAACCGCCAATAGTCCGTCGACAGCACGATATCGGTACGGCCGTAAAAATCGCCGTCCGAGTTGGTGTGCGAATGGCATTCGAAGCGGATATCCACCTCACCCCGGGTGACGACCAGGCGATTGTTCTTCAACGCCGCGATGCCTTCGTATACGCGTTTCGGCAGTTCGCTGATCGCCTCCACGATATCGGACGCGGCTTCGGCGACATCCGACTGCAGCTTATAGGGTCCCGTCATTCGAACCTCCCGCGTTCGGCACGTTTATTGGGCCCGATACTAACGGCATCGCTGGTCTCTCGCCAACACCCACGTCGGCGACTTACTGAGCGCCGCCACTCAGGAACGATAGTCGGCGTTGATGGAAATATACCCGTGTGTCAGGTCGCAGGTCCAAACCGTTGCCGCGCCGTCGCCGACACCGACGTCGACCAGAATTTCGATATCCGTGCCCTTCATGTGTTCGGCGACTGGCCTTTCGTCATACCCGTCGATGGCGGCACCGTTTTCGGCAATGGTCACGCCCCCGATGGTAATCGCCATGCGGTCCCGGTCGGCGCGCTCGCCGGCCTTGCCGACGGCCATGACGATGCGCCCCCAGTTGGCATCCTCGCCGGCGACGGCGGTCTTGACCAAGGGCGAGTTACCGATGGCGAGGCCGATGCGTCTGGCCGCCGCCTCGTTCTCGGCGCCGGTGACGGTGATGGAGACGAACTTGCTGGCACCCTCCCCGTCGCGGACGATTTGCTGGGCCAGGTCGGCCGTCACTTCACCCAGCTTGGCCTTGAAATCGTCGAGCAAGGGATCGCCGGGTCCGTCGGCCTCCGGCTGCACCGACGCCATGCCCGTCGCGAACAGCATCACCGTGTCGCTGGTCGAGGTATCGCTGTCGACGGTGATCGCGTTGAAGGACTTGTCGACGGCATCGGCGAGCAACGCTTGCAGGGTGTCCGCCGGCAGCCTCGCATCGGTAAAGATGAAGGACAGCATCGTCGCCATGTCGGGCGCGATCATGCCTGAGCCCTTGGCGATGCCGGCAAGGGTCACCTCGGAGTCGCCGATCCTGGCGATGCGAGTCGATCCTTTCGGGAAGGTGTCGGTGGTCATGATGGCGCCGGCGGCATTAGACCATTTTTCCGGGCCGGAATCGGTCATGCCCTGGCGGATCGCATTCAACTCCTCGACGATCCGATCATGCGGGAGGGGTTCGCCGATGACACCTGTCGAGGCGACGAAGATCCGGCTCGGCCGGCAAGACAGCAGGTCGGCAACGGCTTCGACACAGGCTTCCACCGACGCGATTCCGGCCTGCCCGGTGAAGGCGTTGGCGTTTCCCGCATTGACGAGGAGGCCGAGCGCCTCGCCTCCCGACAATGCCTTTCGGCACCAATCGACGGGTGCAGATGCCGTCTTCGAAGTTGTGAAAACGCCGGCCACCGAGGCGCCGCTCGGCATCTCGGCCAGCATCAGGTCGTCGCGCCCCTGGTACTTCATTGCCGTTGCCGCCGTGCCCAAACGGACACCGCGGACATGCGGCATTTCCGGGAAGGCCTCCGGCGCCAGGGGCGATACGGGAAGTTCGTCGGCCATCTTACTCGGGTTTCTTGTCGGACGCCTCTTCCTGCGGAGTGCCGTCGAGATTGTAGTGCTCGATCTTGGCATCCTTGCGCAAGCACTCCACGTAGGCGGCACCCACCGTCTGTTGCAATTCGGCGCGCAACTGCTCTTCGGCCTGTTCAAAAGGCGGCGGTTCCGCCTTGCGGCGCTCCTCGACCTTGATGACATGCCAGCCGAACTGCGTCTTCACCGGTGTGCTGGTGTGCTTGCCGGTCTCGAGCTTGAAAGCGGCATCCTCGAACTCCGGAACCATCTGCCCGCGGCCGAAGAAGCCAAGATCCCCGCCGCCGGGCCCCGAGGGACCGGTCGACTTGTCGCGGGCGAGCTGGGCGAAATCGCCGCCCCCGTCCAACTCGCCGATCACCGCCTTGGCCTCGTCTTCGGTCTTGAGAAGAATATGGCGTGCGTGGACTTCCTCGTTCGACGCCGCCGCCTCGACGAACGTGTCATAGCGCTTGCGGACGGCCTCGTCGGTGACCTTGGATTCCATCTCCTGAGAGAGCGCCATGCGCTGCAGGACCTGCTTCTCGATGCGCGCCATTTGCTTTTTGAAGACATCGCTGCGGTGCAACCCCTGCTCCCTGGCATCGGCAGCGGCCAGTTCCATGTCGACGAGACTGTCGACCAGAACCTTGAAGATCATTTCCATGGGAATCTGCCGGTATTGCTCGGGCAGCAGGGTGCGGGCGCGATCGAGGGACGAACGGTGAATGTCCTCCCCGTTGACCCGCGCGACGACCGGATCCTTCTCTTCTTCCTTGGCGACCGCGGCCAACGGCAGGCTTGTCACCACGGCAAGCATCAGGGCGGCGGCTGTCCATCGAAACGACATTGTGGATTTCCTTAGGGGCTGTCCTAGCTAAGCGAGATGCTTGGGCTAGGATTGCAGGATGTATGCGAGAAGAAGCCGGCTCAGTGGTTGGAAGCGTGATCGTTTGATGGCGCACTTTGTGGCGGCGACGACGGCA
>Ga0056114_1000730_pt1 | contig 12695 bp, 7 predicted proteins | sample WorMetHERISLAND1_FD_77005 | JGI IMG/M metagenome (GOLD analysis project Ga0056114, IMG submission 77005) | Marine gutless worms symbiont microbial communities from Max Planck institute for Marine Microbiology, Germany - Olavius loisae HERON... ...
ACAACATGTTCTATTGGCTAGTCAGAGTCACGTGACGACGTGCGCTAAGTGTAACATTGTAAACAAAGCAGTGGCAGACGACAACAGCGTCTGGCCCTGGCAGCGTGCACGCATCACGCCATGCAGCCTGAGCAGGCAGGCAGCGCACGTTAATGGCGAAGTTATGAATGAAATAATGAAGTTTATAGATGCTTGTGTAGTTGTACGGTTATGTCATCAATCAGGTATAACACGACGGTCTTTCACAGTCAGAAATGTGCGGGGAACTTCTGCTCATCGTAATTGTCATACTGAATCGCAACACTTGCGTTCAGTTCGCTGGTGAGTAAAACGTTGTCATCAAACTTATCAACAACTCGTTCGCCATTTTTAATTCATGAATTAACCATGGTTAACTGGCGCTAACCGGCCATCGTCGGCAGGTTAAATGTAAACCTGGTTAAACTGTTAACTGGCGATGGTGCAACCCGTTTTGACTTACCGTATATACTCGCGTATAAGTCGCAAAATTTACGACAAAATCTTGACCTAAAAGTTGGGGGAGCGACTTATACGCGGGTCATAAAGTAAAGATTTTTCCCAGCCGCCAAAACATGCAGTTTCCAACCGTGTAGCGCCACGTGACAGCGTCCTATTGTGTAACGTCGTGCCTCTGGGTCGTCGCGCGGCAACGACAGCCGCCGCTCTCCGATCTCCTTCCCGTCGTTCACTGTCAGTTTACTGTAGCGTACCTGCATGGCGCTCTATAGTCTACTATTGATTGATAGGATGGTTAGTTACGCATCAGCGGTCACGTCGACGCCACCGCCCTCCTCCTCTGCCGCGCGGCGAGTGGCGGTGGCCTGCTTTGACGTCGGTCACCCATCGCGACGACGCTGTAGACGGCGGTCCGTGCACACATCTGAATAATAGGCCTCTGTTGAGTTTATTATTAGCGAAGCTTGCATCCAGTACAAGTCCCCAAAAGCCACCTGCGACTTATTCGTGGGTCAATGATTTTGGACCACATACGGACTCGATTTTGAGGGGGGCGACTTATACGCGAGAGCGACTTATACGCGAGTATATACGGTAACCTAACGTTAAATCTGGACGTAACCTTGGTTAAAATTTAACCGAGGTTGGTGCAACTAGACCTAGTCAAACCACAGTTCAGCGCAATTAAAAATGCTCCTACGTTGGACCAGATTTGCCAGCATAATGTATGTCAAACTGCATATCTCATAAGGTTGCTTACAGCCAGTTAGAAAACAAAAAGCAAACCCAGTTAGCAGATCAAGTGATAGAAAATAAACCGTTAAAAGATAAATCAATGAAATATCAGTACACTGGAGTCTTTGTCGGTGGCACGGGTGCGTGAGAGGGACCTGCTGCACTCTCAATAGCAGGAGGAGGAACAGACGCAGTGCCAGTGGACACCGAACTGACATCAGAGATAGTGGACGTCTGCAGAGGATTAGACTCCAACGACTCGTCGTCATCACCGAACGGATTCAGACGGACGTCATATGAGTCTTTCCTGTCAACGACGAAACTCACAACGCTGTGACTCATGCCACCGAAACACGCTCAAGAAACTGGTACCAGAAACTTGCACGGAAAATTTGACGCAAGTTCATCACAGTTTCTTGCACATAAAAACACCTATCTGGCCAATTAGGTTGCACGGTTCGTGTCACATGCTGCACAGTTTCAGTGAGGGAATAGAGCTGTGTTCTATTGCGTGCAACAAACTTGTACCAGAAAAAACTTGCACCAGATTGGCCGACACATGTGCAAGTTTCTGACAGAAGTTTCTTGAGCGTGTGCTGCCAGGCATTAGCAGTCAAACAAAAACGAACAGAAATTGTACTGATACAATCACAGGAATCATGCGGACGACTAACGTCTACACAACAGTCAGCGTAAAACTCATTGAAATCAAACCGTAATCTATGATTTCTACAAAGCAAGGGTAATGAATTTATCATAGAATACAAGAAAATGACGAATGGATTACAAACGTCTGTACATGCAATGCTATCAAGTAAATTGTCTGATTTCTGTTGTCTGACTGGTTTTCATGCTGACTAACTACTCTGGTCTAGTGTTTGGTGAATACTGCCATGCAGCAGCTAGAAATACCCATCAAAGTCAGAGAATCTACATGCAATCATGTTTAAGGATGGTTTCCACTGTACACTGACTGCCATATGACGATTACATGCATCGAGATATATTATACATGGCTACAGCCACAATGTGCTACAGCATATGTAAATTGTATCATAATAATCTCATCAAATCCCTGGTGAAGGAGACCTCTGCATCAGTGCCGGCTGTGATGTTGTTGTATGAGCTGCGGCTGCTGTATGTGAAGCTGGCACATCCTGTGCTGCCGTGGGAGCAACTCTCATCACACCGCCGTTCCTATCACCCACTGACGCCGTAGCGGCAGCCGCAGAATGTATGCTGGTATCACTCGACGTCACAAACATGCTTCGTGTCTTATCTTTACGTGACATGGTAGCAGGCTCCGTAGAAAATTCCTGCCACACACAACCAACGATATGAAGCTATCGACTATGCAACTTGCTAGCAAAACATCGGCATCTAAGCATAATATTATACAAATATCGAATGCCATATAGAACAACGATGCAATATATTGTTCCACAGACCACATCACAGTTCGGATGTCAAAGATTACTGCAAAAAGGCCGATATTTGCTACAGACCTTTTTAAGGCAGAGTAGAACAGCAAAATTACCCAAAATAAGTAGATCAAACAAAACAATTTCTGTTTTAAATAAATGGGCTTTAACGTTGATAAAACTGTTACACGCTATTAAGAAATAGCACATTACTCTTATTCAGTTGCTTTTCATAAGAAATGCACTGGAACTTACTTCCTACAATAGTTCCCAAAAGCCGCCCACCGACAGTAATTAAATCCACGCTCAAGACTTGTTTAACACAGCTTATTATAGCAACAGTAACCTAGACATCAGCTGCTCAGCCAACACTTCACAAGTTCACTAGCTATGGTAGGATATACTCGCAAATTTGCTTGTTACTATGATTACTATTATTATTATTATTATTATTATTATTATTATCATTATTGAAACTGTACTGTTGATATATGGTTCAGCATCAAATGTGGACTCCTCGTTATGGAGTGGTCCATACTCAGTTGTCACTAGATCTCTTGTAGACATCGCACTGGTCAGTGTTTTGATGATGCATTAAAATGCGTTCCTACTGCCACAGTTTGCCGGTCACATGACCTGCTTTCAGCCAATGAAAACTCGTTTGTTCTGATAACGACACAACGATACATACTAAACTATCATCATGCACTACAGATCTACTGCATCGGATCTATATCACGGGTAATGTGACTGAATGACACACATTAATTAATAACTTGTACAACTATAGGCTTGCAATCAGTACATTAAAATACACCGATTCCAAAAGACTCCAATGATACAGCGTCGTTATCAGTCGGTAAACAGACACGACATACCGTGTAACAAAGTGACAACAATTTGGCATTACCTACGTGTCGTAAACGGTTATTACCTCAAAGGTAGGCCACAACATTTGCATTTCAACGCCGTGATTCTGCGACCACCACTTGAGATCTTTGCTGGGATCGGACATGTTGAGTGTCTGACGAAGTTGATCATATATTCTCGGCATCCTGTTTAAATGTGCACATAGTAAGAACACTTACTATAGAGTACACACATCTACATAGAACATTGCTACAGTATGTTGCTTTGCCTGACGTTATTTATCAAACTGCATATATTTCTCACTGCTGCAGCAGGACACTCAACTGCACTGCCAGTGTCCATGAGAACACTGTCACTGCACTGGGCATACTGGCGAGACTACTGGGTAACATGATGAAGCAGTAAGTAATATTGTGAACATAGACCTATGCAGTGTAATCTAATGCAACTATCTACCGTATATACTCGCATATAAGTCGCTCTCACGTATAACTCACCCCCTAAAAATTGAGTCCGTATGTGGTCCAAAATCATTGACCCGCATAATCCGCGTATAAGACGCAGGTGGCTTTTGAGGACTTGTACTGGATGCAAACTTGGCTAATGATAAACTCAACAGAGGCCTATTATTCAAAGATTGTATGCACAGAAGTCCGACGCCTACCGCTGCACCGTCTACAGCGTCATTGTGATGGGTGACCGACGTCAAGGCCACTGGCGGCGCGGCGGCGGAGGAGGGCGCTGCCGTCGACGTGACCTTTTACGTGACCGCTGATGCGTAGCCGAGACCATGGTGTCAGTCGTATGCCGAAAGAAGGCAACGACAATCTGACAGTGAACGAGGGGAGGCAATGGGAAGAGAGCGGCGTTTCCGTGAAAAATGCGTGACATCATTGTTGTATGTATGACCCACTTATCAGTGATGGCAGGTCAGGCAGTCGTTGTCCTCGTACCGAGTAATCAAGTGCATCAGTGGACAGACAGGTGTGAGCCTATACGGTTCCGTCGCCGTGCGACGTCACACAAGGACGTTGTCACGTGGCGCTACACGGGTCGGCCGTCCAGCAGCTTCGACTGCCAGCGGCGTAGAAGCGCCGCGGTAACCGGTTCGTCGGACTGCGTATTTCAGCAGCTGGACAAAAATTCTTTATTTTATGACCCGCGTATAAGTCGCCCCCCTAACTTTAAGGTCAAGATTTTGTCGTAAATTTTGCGACTTATACGCGAGTATATACGGTACTGAATATACAAACACAGCGGGCAATCAACTTGACGTTGATAAGACTTCTAACACCAGACCACATGGTCTTGACTGCTGGATACTACCTATGGCCCCAGTTCTGGTGTAATACGTAAGCTGGAATTGTCATTTCTTATTACAGTGTAAAATCAGAAGCAAAGAAGATGTCATCATGGCATTATTATTATAACTCAGCCCGAAAGCTGGCATGCATTTTACTGTCCCACGAAGAACAGAAGACTAAGTTGACCTAAGTGGCCAGCTGCAACTGCTGCATACTGGAATGGTTTACCTGCCGCCTGATGGTTACCCATACCAGTCCTACGAGAGGACAGATATAGAGTAACTACAGTATGCTGACAGAGACCAACGCACCACTGAAGAGCAATGTGAACAGCCAACCACCTATGAGTATGTTTCATGTTAATATTTGTCTTTAATTAGTCAATAGGGACCTTTAGATTACGCGTATACATGTACGTGAACTCGTACGCGAACGCGTAGGCACTATGTTTTTGGTTGTGACGTAATCACATCTTGTGCATATGTGAGTGGAGTCAACTAATGCGTAGGCGTTGGCGTTCGCGTACGTACGCGTAGAAGAGTGTCTACACGTACATAAGTTTTTTTGAGGTGATTTTGTCTGTTAAATTGCACTCTTCAACTAGATACGGCATTACAACACAAAGAATGAATACTAAGCTGGTTATGTGCATACGTTTCATGAAGCTGGCATGCTTGCACATGCCGTGTTTAACTGTTTATAGGCTAAATGTAAAAATTTCTTGCGAAAGTTACTTGCACAAGAGCGCCGCTTGACACACTTAAAACACGAAAGTTGCAGGTTGAAAGTGGCGCATAGTTTCATGGGCGCTACTGGATTGTTTCCGTTCTCTAATGTAGACGCGACGAATCTAAACTGCCGCTGCGTGCCCGCTTACAGATACGTCTGCTGGCTGACATGAGTGTGTCACTACGCGCTGCGCGGGGCGTTCCCGTTGACGTTCCCGTACACGTACAGTACACGCGTAATCTAAAGGTCTCTAATGACATACAAAATCTGCTAATTTCCCATTGATTAGCAGCAAATGTCAAACAATAAGTCATAATTCATTCTATATAATATAATTCATGACAATCAAATTGATTCTGTCAGCTAATGTGGACACGTTTCATTACCAAATTGCATAATGAGACTCGGTCGAGTTCCCTGAAAAAAAATCTCCCTTCGAGAAAAACTATCCGTAGTTAGTAGCACATGTTAAAACATATGCAGCCCAGAGGAACTGCATGACCTGCAACCATAACAGAATAGCGAACTAAAAGCGAAAGAAAATATCATATATAAAGAGTTGTTCAAATTTCTGTGGCCCAATCTGTGTTTAAGGCTCCTGCTGATCTCATTGGAATTTTGTAATGCCGACTAGTTTCTAAAGCTAGAATGTTGGGGCAATTATGTTGGTGAAAGAATTTTGACAATAAGTTAAGTCGTTTAGAACTTATGAGATGGTCATGACAGACAGGCAGACAGATGCTACGTGACAGCAGATAGCGTGCAACGGCGTGCATAGCATTGCACGGATAAAAACAAAACACTCACTCGCTGGTGCGACTGATATCAAGGCAAAGATGAACTCCAATAAGTATATCCTTAAAAAACCGTAGTCGCTTCTCTTCAAAGTCTTGAGTTTTCGAAAACACTTCCGTCATATCGTCGACGTATGTGGAGTTGTACTTGTGCAGAACAGCGAGTGCTTCCTCATACTTGTCTTTGGTATTTTCAACGTCTTTTCGACACTTATCAACACGATCTTGTAGCTTCTTCGTCTGAAGACAGGCCCACAAGAAATCATCACGCACTCTCTAATTGACTGACCTCAGAATGAAACACAATGTCAAAATTTACATTATCTCACACAATGTAAATCACAATTTCCACTCTATGCTGAAGTTCGAAGACATCTCAATGGCTTTCAGGCACAGGTCTTAGCCTTTAAGAAGCTCATTTATAGCGTAACTTGTGTACTTTGATTCACAATAAACAACAGATTGCTTAAAGGATGACTTGTTGTAATAGACTGTCGTAACAACAGCAACTGTATGTGATGGTCAGACAGATGATGCATATCCAGTGTGCATCATGAAGCAAAACACCAGATCCTTTATCATCTTCACAGAGAGATCACGAAGGAAAATGAAAAATAATACGAGACGATGTAATTAAATAGCAAACAAACTTTGTCATCGTCTGTTAGCAACAAAATCGACAAACGTACAGCAAGCTGCAAATACACAGAAAGTCAACGAACACCAACGAGCGCACAAATTATTTCTACATCGACCTGTTCTGAATTTGATGCAGAGTCTGTACTGAGCTGAGTAACTGATGTTTTCTCCAACTTGCATGCACTGTGGTAATCCTTTCGACTCCGCTGGACTTTCGCCAGTTGTTTAGCCCACGGCTTTTGTGCCTAACATCAGTTCCACAGTACACTCAGTGTAATGACCACCACATACCAAACAATGTTAACAACTAAAGCATACTTGTTTATGGATTTGCACATGAAAACCCAAATGACATCATTCAAAAAATAAGTGTATAATTATGATAAATACTAAAGCCCCAATATCCGAGATTCATGAGTACTGACCAGCAATTAAACACGCATACATCTACACCATCCACTCCAGGCATTATTAATAACAATGCCCAATAACAATACCTACCACAGACCTTGTGCGCCGGAGAAGCAGACTTAACAAAACAGCATGCAAGCAAATTTCTTACAAATACTCAACATCTTTGAATTTGAACTACACTGTATTACACTATATATGATGCAACAACCAGGAATAACTCTTCACATCAGTGCCATGGAAGCCTAACCACATTCTGCAAGGTATTTTTTGCCTCCGACAATATGACGGGAACCGCGATGCAATAAGTTCACTGCTCAACTACGAGTAACTGCTGTATAGCACAAACCCATCTAATAAATCTCGGCTATGCATAAACTTTGGCAACACATTAATAACTACCTCACTGTACTACTGATAAAAAATCTGTGCTCAAAATAACAAAAATATAATCCAAATACATAAGCATAGGAGTGACTATGATAATTTAACAGCAATTACTTTTCGAAATTCATCTTCAAATGCCTTTGCTTCCTTGCATCCTCCAACCATCTGTTTCTTATACGTGTCACGTTTCCATTTCTTGACTTCTGCCTGCACCTCGGCCAACTTGTCCCGGACACTGTTGTGTACGTCGGCTAAAGACTCAGCTTCATTCAAAGAGCCTAGAAGAATTGCTTTATTTGTCCCGTACTCCGGACCTACAGCATTAACAGCATCGATAAAGAAATTAGAACTGCATAACAACAAATTAGTTTCATAAACGGTTAATGTTTCTAACTCCAGTTAAAAATTAACACACTTTTCATAGATCATACACTAATCAATCTATAAACCATAAAATGATCATGAACTACACTCAAACAGTACATTCACTGAACAATAACAGTAATAACATTACATGAAAGAAATACCAGACATGAAGTGAGGATATCAGCAACAACAATAATAAACAGATTTTTCAGATGTCATTTATCTAAATGTCACAAAGTCAAAAGGGAATGCAACAACTGAAGAATCCAAATCACACAATTGTGACATGAACAAAAACGTTTTCAGTATTTTGCCGAAAAGTCACTCACAGAGATGGCAGGATCACAGAGCAAAGCATTCCATGACATTGGTCTAGAAGTGTACACTGCCCGTGGTCTAAGAACAACAGATTAAGTCCGTGGCACAAGCAGGCAATGGTCAATTTGGTCATCTGATGAAAAGGGGGAAATTATCATCAACTAATGAGAAATGTGACAGGCAGGCATGGCACTAGATCTGGTAAGCAGGTGAGCTGTATGTTTACCAAGTTACATTAGATGCAAATGTCTCGTGAAAATAAAAGCAAAACCTTTTTCAATAGCTTCATTCCACTTCTTGCTCCAAGCCTGTAGCTTTTTAGCATAGTCGTGTTCTATCTCACCACGCTCGGCTATCATATGTGACAGCTCCTGACACATGTGAAGTCCATCGTCGACTCTCTTCACAGTCCGCCGGAACTGATCAATCTCCCAGAAGCTGTCAGTTGCAGCAGCTTCAACCTCATCCACTGACATCACAGTCTGTGCGAAACATCAACGCATCAATGCTACGAAGGTCAAATCACAAAGCAGCCAATTATCATAAGTATTAAGTAGTAAAGTTTAACATCCCACTTGACATACTGGAGATCATTTCAAGGACAATATTTTAAAGGTCTGATGACCCAACCAACAGTGTCAAAGCACTGAAGGATGGTTAGTCATGCATGTAGTTCTCGATATCGCCAGGCCCACCACACCACAACACCACAAAAACATAACTAAGTTGATTTCTATGGACAAGGTCAGATGATCTCTCAAGTCTGCACCATACATTACCATAATCTGTGCAAAACATTGTAACATAGTTCAAATCAAGAAATGTTACAGCTTCTGTCAATGTTTGTCTAATGTTTTTGAATGAACTGACAGAAGGGGTGTTGTCATGTTTCAACAATGCAACATGCAAGCACATACACAAACAAATCAATTTACAACAAATAAAGATAAGCTCTGTGAGTGAAACAAATGATGCACAGTGCACACATGAACTCTCAACAGTCCCTAGCCCAGAACTAAGCCTAACTGCCAGTTTAGCATGATATTATTTGGCTGCAAAGTCGCCTATATAACATTAATGGCAAAATATAATAACAGTGGACCTGTGAAAACTCAATCAAACTTAACAAAAATTACTGCCATTTCGTACTCTTCTGTACTTTATCAGTATCAACAAATGTTCACAGAAATAACACATGTCTGTAGAAAAAAACGAACATTTTAACATTACTTACTTTCCGTATAAAAACACAAGCAAAACCCATCGAACACAGAACAGTTCCGCAGCACGTGACCTAACGTACAGCAAGATTATGTAAATCAATGGTTGCATTCATGAACTTTCACTGCATAACCAAATCTGGTTCGGCTGAATCAGACTATCGTCACATTCCCGGTGAATTTTATGAATGCACCCAATGTTCTGCCATCTCACGCATCATACGGAACGCTATATGATAAAACACCAGCTGAATAATAATATAATAAATATAATATATAATATAAATATTATAATATAATAATGAAATAATGAAATATTGAATAATGAAAATAATGAAATAATGGAATAATGAAAATATAAATAATATAAGCAAAAAACAGTTCAAGACAAAGTACTCATAGTGAAAAATTTATGGACGGTTCTCCCAAAAATTTTAATTTCTGGACAGTCGACAGCAATACACTGGTTGAGTTTGCAGAGACCTGTTATCGTCTTTGGCCACATTAATCCAACGTCGAATAGACTAAAACAAAAAGCTCCGCCAATAGGTTTAAGTGACTGAGGACTTTGACCTCCGGAAGGTTGATATTACTCACTTCAACAACAGCAATATTGATGGTAATGATATGACAACAATAACAGTAATGCAGTAATGCAGTAATGCTGCAATAATAAAATACACAAAACAAACCTTATTTCAACAAAATTGCCCCCACACATTCCATAATATGATTAATAAGTTTATTTGTCAGAAGATTAAAATAAAAACAAACAACCGACGAATATTTAAAATTACCAATACCTGCTCTTAGAAATATCAAACAACAACGAATAATCTCTGGAGATAGGCCATAATATATTTGATAGAGGAGGGGCGGCTGAGCCTTCTATTTGTATATTGTTGGTTGAAGTATTTATTACACGCATGTTTGATGAATGAAAGTGTTCCAGCAATTGCTTGCAGAGTTCAGATGAACTTAAGAACCGGACAAATTAATGGCGTCTTGCTCCCGCAGAACGGAGCTGTTTGCAGTGACTGTCATTCAAGACAACGTCGTCACAGAGCGCAGGACATAGCCTCAATGTCCCTCAAATAAACTCGACCAAAAGCTTTACAAAAATTAACTAAAAACTTTAACTACAGCCTCCGGTCCGGTGAGATCAGCTTTCCAGTTATATTCGAACTCATGTTCGAAGTTATTTCAGTATTTATCAATCCGATTTTTGGGACTATTAAGAACACTAGCTTCCATAACAGAATCAGGTAAACTATTCCAGGTACAAATAACTCTTATTTGCAAAGAAATATTTTCTGAGATTATACTGAACGTGATCTTGGTATATTTTTAATTTATTGCCACGTGTGTGAGTACCTGGATAAGTGACAAATTTATATTTAATGCATGAATCTCTTTTATCATATTTTCCAGTTAACATTGTGACATGAGTCACCCGAGTGCTCGTCTATGTTTGAAGATGTTCTTCGAGTTAAAACATTTCGTACGAGGATTCTGTGAGAGTTGTTCATTGTCTCATGATCTGAGAACTCTTTCCAGGAGAGATCGTCGACTGTTGAAGTCTGTGAGACAGTCCTGTGAAGCGTATTTACAAACCTACTTCATTATTTCTGGGGATAATTATACGTGCTGGTCATAAAAATTGTTTAGTGAAATAGTGATCACATTTAGTACTGTAATGTTATTCAGCAGTGGTTCGACTGTGTTGGAACAGTGTGCATGTTGTCTGATCGTCAGTTGTCTGTAGTTTGTAAATCTCTGAAAAATTTCATTATTTTCCAGGCGTGTCGTTTTCAGTTGTACGTTTATCTCGCAGTTTAGTATTTCAGAATCTGAAGACATATACGCCACGGGCTGGAGGTTTGGCCCCCTAGATTTTAGCATGTGATAATATACAGGATAGTCCGTCCGCCACAACTGTCACAACTCACAAGCTAAACCTCCTCTTCCGTTACTGTGTCTTAGTGGTTATAACCGATTCATATAAATAATAATGCATAGAATGTCTTTCTAATCCTTTCAGCAATTGCCCAACTTTGAGTACAAGCCGCAACTTTTGCAGGCCTGCCGATTCCTCATATACGACTTCCTATAGGCTGTCAATAGTAACTTTTGTTGTAGGACGCTCACGCACCATTTAGCCGCAATACATAGTCACAGATAGACAGACGACAGCCAAACGCAACACTGTAGCATAAGTGCTACCGTTAGTACGGTCGGCTGAAAAGCTAAATGCAAATGCCTTGTAATATTGAACATTAGGCCTACATTTCTCAGATAAACTTATGTGGACTGTGGTTGCTGAACCAGTGAATCACAGATTGAGAATTCTTTACTTAGTGTTTTAAAACTCGTAAAAACTTACAAATTTAAGCAGATTTTTAAAATCTGTTAAAATTCACTATTTTGCTTTTGCACATCCGCAGTAACCAAAAGGGGAGAGGACGGGCATGGATGGATCTGGAGGGGAGAAGACGCTACAGGAGGGAAACTTTCAGCCCCTTCCTAAAATTTGTGTTTCTGGGATCTATGGCCTATACGACGGACACAATATCAAAGAGTAGGCAGACACTGTGCAGACTTTGATCTCTGTTCTAGTCTATGGCTGGTGTACTAACGACTAACATGAACATAAACTAAACATAGACTAAACATAGACTGGTTCATCTATGGCTAAACACTAACTGTGACAATAGAGATTACGACGAAAGTAGATAACGACTGAGTGAACAAAGGTCAAAGCTCAAAGACAGAGGTTTGTCGTGAATGAGTGAGTGAGCAGTGTTTTACGTCCCCACCAACACAGTATAGGTTATACGGGAGACGGTTTTTACAGGTCAAAAGACCCAACCAACAGTATGAAAGTACTGAAGGAAGATCTACAAAAGACAAAGAAAGCCACAAAAACAACTAAATACAGATATACGTAGACAATAATGCACACACAAAACGATATACACAAAATAAACACAGCAAGTCCCCTAGTCTACAATAATATGGGGTGAC
>Ga0056114_1000732_pt1 | contig 12690 bp, 7 predicted proteins | sample WorMetHERISLAND1_FD_77005 | JGI IMG/M metagenome (GOLD analysis project Ga0056114, IMG submission 77005) | Marine gutless worms symbiont microbial communities from Max Planck institute for Marine Microbiology, Germany - Olavius loisae HERON... ...
GTTCTCAACAGTGCGATCAATCGCGACGGCTAATTGCATATTCATAATGACAGTGGGCAGCCATGAACTGCACAGTTCATGGCTGCCCACTGTCATTATGAATATGCAATTAGCCGTCGCGATTGATCGCACTGTTGAAAAGGGTGTCTGTAAATACTACATCGGCCCATCGGCGACCTCTGTTTGTTGACGGTCACCGCCGCTGCTGCCGCGCATTCCCAGCCGATGGGTGGAAGATGAGCAAGCGTCACGCACCATTGTGGGTGATGGGGTGATAGTTTAGCTCATAGTATTACCTAGTACTGAGTACAGGCATCACATCGGTCTCCCGGTATATGTGTTAAACCCCGCCGGTGTAATACTGATCTCACTAGCCTACCAACTCAGTGTGGACTCACTGAGGTATTGTTGTCCACTATACCAACGGTACGATTACGTGCAGCGACTAGACCTACTACATCATTCTCGAGCAGCTAGCAGTCATAGCAACGAGAGGTCGCCGATGGGGCCGATATAGTATTTACAGACACTGCTGTTGAGAACTTGTCCTGCAATGGACATTCACACTTTGCATTTTGGTCTTCAGTTACACGCATGGATATGCGGGTTGCCGGCGTTCGGTGTGCATCAGCTGGTAATTACTGGCTGACCGCACTGTTCGCACTGTGGACACTATTTAGTATGACCCTTTACCGCAGCTGGTGGAGTACCTCATACAGTTTGCATATGTAATCCCTGAATTGTTCAGGGAGTAGCCTATGGATGGACAGCATCATCAGAAAGACAGTTCTAAATCTTTGACTGTGCGGAAAAAGAACGAATTCTTTCGATAATCAAAACCAACTAAACAGCATATCACATGCAGTGGCACTTCTATGCTGCAGAATGACATTTACAGCTTGTAGATGGCTGGCATAATTAGCGATGCTGGCTGCTGGCTGATGTGTTGTATAGGCCTACATGGAGTGTTCATCAGAAAGACCATATGTTGTATAATATAGCCATATTGTGATAGTGGATGTGAAGTCAGGGAATTTGATTTGATCTGGAGAGTGGTCACTGAGTGATTACCCTATGCTGCAGGTTAATGAAGAATGACATGTTTGAATGGAGTTGTGTGCATTAACACCATTACATTTATATTGATTGGTATTTAAGGTGAGTGTGCGTGTGTGTGTGTGTTTGCTAGCTGAGATCCTGCCATTGGACCGATACATCCGAGCTGTGACGATCTGTAATAATCTAGCTCTGCTGGCATCGCAGGGCTCAGTTGCACAGTTTTTCCAGCGAATTGCGGTTCTTTCACGGTTGCAGCGCTATTGGACTAAGGGTTTTGACACAGTTGAGTTGTCCTGTGCTGAGGTTGATGCAATGCCTCCAGACAGTGATGGGGATGATGATGCCTGTGGCTTAGCATCATTAGTACCTGTTTCTAGTGCTGCTGATTGGGACGCACGGTCTGATTCAACAGTCGACTTGAAGCCTGACATTAGCTCTGTTGTCACTGATGTCTCGGAGGCAGTAGATGTGCATCTGGCAGCAGAACAGAATGATGGTGCTAACGACGACGGTGATGAGGAGTATCGTAAGTTGATGCTGCAAGCCGTTTTGCTAGTCTGTGCATATTCTGCTTTAGATTTCAACAAAGTTGATATGAAATATTTTGTTATGATTGGTTTGTTCTTCATTGAAAAAGCACTGTACACTAGTGTACAGCCATTGTGAATGTATGAGTGTTACCTTACTTACACTGAGTGTGTACAATATATTCTTGAGTTTTTACGTGTGACAGCATATATGCTATAGCGCATATATGCTATCCATCCATCTAGTTTTTTGAGAGCAAGTTTTATCCCGAAATTCAGAGAGGTTCCCCCAGAGCGGGGCATTAGATGAGCGAGGGGTAGGTAAAATTGCCGCCATATCTCCGAAACGGTGCAAGATAGGACTAAAGTTGCTATTGATCACTAATATGAATATGTACACGCATTTTCCATTGGTACCAAAATCAATGACCTTGAGTGGCACCTGACCCGGTTTTCAAGGTCACGGTAGGCAAAATTGGCGATTTTCGGCCTTTAAGCAACCAATGTGTCAAAAATGGTTGAAGTTAGGATCATGCAATTTTCACCATACAGTAGCCCCATCCCTCTAGTTTTTGTGGGGTAAGTTTCATCCAGAAATTCTAAGGGGTTCCCCCCGAGTGGGAGCGTCAAACCAGGGAGGGGTGGGTAAAATCAGCAGTTTTCTATATTTATGCATGAATATCTCGAAAACGGTAGCAGATACGGCTAAAGTTACACTTAATGACTAATAGGAAGTCACATATGGGCTTTTCATTGACACCAATCGATGACTTTGGATGAACTTGGAACTGCTGTAAGGTCCAAATCTCTTGGAATTTTGCAACATTTCTCGTGTTTCGGAGGCAATAACAGCTAAACGAATGAAGATGGACCCGTATTGTCAGCAACGTAATTAATTGTAGCCCACTAAATGTACCTTTCAGCAATGTATAGATTGCGTTGATATCGCAAGTCATTCCTCAGGCAGGGGGCGTCAAACAACGGTGAGATTGCAAAGACAAGTCTTCATACACACACGGCTGTCCCGCGATTACCTGGCGTTAGCTAGGCTTTCTTGTCACTACCTAGATCTTATTGTGTTGTGGATAGGTTCTTACTTACTTATTGTAAGCTGGGTGGTAGTTCCTTATAATTATCGCAGAGTATCTTTCCATGTATCTGAGTGTGAGTTGCATATTGTGCAGATATACTGTATTCTATTTGGAATTTTTAAATTTGAGTACATTCAGCTTCGTCTCTGAAACAACCTATATTGTGTCAAGTGGGACATTTAACCCTGTCACTCACTGCAATAAAGCAGTAACTTGGTTGTATTTGATTTCTGCATTAATGATTACACTACAGTTCCAGTAAAACAGCAGATCGGTCTATGATTTCATCCTTCAGAGTGATGTGGCCTTGAGCATAGACTTTGCAGACAGCATGTCACCACTGTAGGTGTTCGTTATTCGTATTGACGTTGGATGCAAAAGTCTGTGTGTTGACTGGTGGTTGTCATATTTATTGTAAGATGTAAAACTGTTGTTGTTAGGATTGCCAGCGAAGAAGCACAGACGACGCAAGGTAAAACGCTTCTCGTGTCAGCAGTGTGGTGAGAAGTTCACGTACCGCTACCAGTTGACACGACATGAAAATCGCAGTCATAAACAAACTACTGGTGATGCAGCGGTGTCAGATGCCATACCAGCCACTGGTGAAGGTGAGGTCGATTACTTATTTGAAAAATAATCTTTATTATTTTAATAACATTTTTAATATTATTCTATTGTTATTAGTAATGTACTTTGACATGTTATCTGTAGTATGGAAATGTTTACTGTTTTGTTGTACAGCACTGAGTGTTTGTCTTTGATTATTCTTGCTATAAGGTGTACAGTGTTTCTGTATTAAGATTTGTCGACGTAATCGGGTTAATTCTGCTTGTTATCTGGTAGAATGTGCGATTAGTTTGTTAAAGAACACTGTGTGTTAATAATTGTGTTAATCGATTCGAAGCCGTTTTATGTACAGTACCGATGTAGGTGTTATGAACGTTTCGATGGCATAGCGGGGAAATAATATTAGTTGTTGACCAGGTGAATACTGAATGAATTAAATATTATGAAAATGATTGATGGTAAACTGTTCACAAAATTCAAATGTTCTAAAAACTAGAACTGTATAAAAGCTAGAATTCTGGCAGTTTATGATGCAATTCACAACCCAATCTCATTCATTTTTGACATAGGCAGATTGATTACGAATATTCATTCATTTACTGTATGCTAGGATATTTAAAACCTAGAAACAATCTTACAGGGTAAGAGTTGTGCACTTTGGCATTACACAAGGATCAGACAGTGCTGCTGCATCAGTTCGTTATTTTGGTACATTTGACGGTGAAACGTGGAAGGCTGGAATGTGGGTTTCACATACAGACACGTTATGAAGATGTGAATTTTATTACCCGCGCGACGCTATGCTAGCACGGGTCTTTGCAAGAGCAACGTGTCCATCCGTCCGTCTGTCACACGCTGGTATTGTGTCAAAACGAAGAAAGCTAGAGTCATGATTTCTTCACCATCTGGTAGCCCCATGATTCTGGTTTTCTGATGCCAAATTTCATCACACAATTCGATAGGGGTCACCCCGAGCGAGGGTGTCAAACCAGTGTGGGGTAGGCAAAACAAGAATTTTTCTAGCTTTGAGCGGCAGTATCTCGAAAACAGTGCGAGATACGTCCAAAGTTACTATTAATCACTAGCAGGAAGTTGCTTATGAGCTTTCAATTGACACCAAGGTTGATGACCTTGGATCACCTTGAACTGCTATAAGTTCGAATTTTCTTGGAATTTCGCACAATTTCGTACATTTGCAAGACAACAACGGCTAAACGAATGGAGATAGACCCGTACTGTCAGCGACAGAATTGTAGCCCACTAAATGTACCTTTCATCGATGTATAGATGTATAGATTTCGTTGATATTGCTAGGCGTTCCCCCGTTAGGGGGCTACCATTATCTTTCAGTTGTGTCAGTACGTAGTTAAGTTGTATCTTGTATCTTGCATATTTGTTATGCAGTGTCATGTTTTGTGGTATTTTGCTGTTTTTTTGTCAAGTGACGTGTCACGTTAGTAATTTTATGTCTGTAAAATAAGTCGTCATACCATTACCAAAAGATGACTAGTGGAAGGAGTCAAGTTCTGGATCAACAGTGTCCACATCTTGACATAAGTATTGCTGAGTGTTATGAGCCATTTGAGCCTTTAAAGAGTATGTTTGCTGTGTATAATTGTCATCACATAATGTAGCAGTGGGCTGCTAAACTTGCACCAAAGGTTAAATAAATATGACTCGTTACGAACGTAAGCAACAAAAATTAGATATGTATTAGCCATTGAATTCGCTTAATGTGTATTTTTCAGATTTAATATTTTTATCAAATATATATAAAATATATATAAATGCTTATAAAATATCTCAGTAGCAGTCTGGAAGGGACATCGCTGGTAGATTGTCGATTTCATTGCATGCATTTCTCCATAGGAGATAGGCGTCATCAATGGTCACTGCTTAGTCATACTTGCTTTATAGTATATTTTGGACATGATTCAAAAATGCTTTGTCGAGCATATTACATGTACAAGATTGGCCCTTAAAATAGCTCCGCCTTAAATCTGCGATATCTTTGCAACAACAATGTTTTATGGCCCAACTTGATAACATCAATTTTCAACAAGTCAGTGAATAAGTCCAAAGAATGTTGTATTGTGAAAATAAGGTGTATGTTAGTAATGGTGGCCTGCTGATCGAGAGTGCCAACATCATGTTTTTGGCTGCCTCCACTTTGCTGATGAAACACTAGTGTTGTTACGACATAGGCTATTATCTGCTCTGACGCAAATTGTTGGGATGCTTCGACCATAGGCTGTTGATTAGTGGTAGCCTTAAATGTCCACACTCACATCCTTTCAGAAGGAATTATTTGTTGGCAAAGCTGAAATCTCCCATCCTGCAATGACCGTCCACACAGCTTTGAAGTATACTGCTATACATGAACTTGTCGGTCTTTGTCGGCAAATAACGATAATTGATAATATTTTCATATGACTGTATGCCACAGTGCCAAACATGCCAAATGCTTATGAAATGCGAGAAGTCTAGCATAGTGTAACTAGGTAAAAAATAAAGCTAATATGCATCGTAGGTGTGCAGTTACATTGTTCATTGAAGACTGCAGTTTGAACTTGCCTGTACAAACTGTCGATAGGATCAGGTGAGGGAGGGGGTGATGACCATAGGCAGGAGACGAGTTGAATAAGGATTAACGTATCACTCATCACATTTTAGGTCTTCTGAGACGAGGTGAAGAAGCTTCACAGTGGGAGTCCTAAAGGTTTCAGTTGATTGATGCTGGGATACCATTTGCCTTGGCAAAGATGGTCAAACTAAACTCGCAGAGTGCATGCTTAGGCGATGCTGTCTCTATTACAAAACGTTAATTTTCACAAACGACTGGCCGTCAAAAACTGATTTAGGTTCAGTTTGGTATCAGTACGGCTGGTTTTTTTATTTAACAACACAACGAAAATGAAGGTGAATATCACATACTCTGTGGACAACTTGCTTCCCAGACTTGTTGCACACTACTTCCATGTGGCTTTGTCTTTTAGTAAGACTGCTCCTCTTCCAGTCATGCTGTATGATAGATGTCTGAATGTTTGGCATTAGTTGAGTTTATGAACGAGGAACTGAGGATGAATAAGCTGTAAACTCACTGGACTTGAATCCTGTAGGCTACTGTGTCACCTGTTCTGTGCTCGATCTTTACCAGAAGTACTAGCCTCATCCTGAGTAAGAACATTTTTGAACTAAAAGTTGCCTTTCAGCCTGTGGCAACAGGATTCCATTGACAGATCTATTTTAGCTTTCACCAAGCAATTAAGTGTATGCAACAAAGCCATTGGTGGACATTTTTGATATCTAATGTAAATAACTAACTGCGAATTTGTTGCAGCAATATGCTACACCAGTCGTCAAACATCAACAGTTTGACAACATTATCGTGTTTTTTATGTTGTTGTTTCATATATCAAATGACATGACTCAATTCATTATTATTGTGAGTCATAGTTATGCAGTTCTCTGTCCTGTAAATTTTATGAAAATATGTTAAACAATTGCCAAGACTGCAAGTTTACTGATAGGTGTTTCAGTTTAGGCCACCCTGTGGTATCCTGGTATAAATAATATCTAGTTGTATTAAGCTGAATGTTATTAGGAATTTTGTAGATTTTTGTTTTTTTCTTGGCTATTGTTGAGTAGAGGTTTATGTGTGGTGACATTTGAATGAATTAAACTGAACATATCCATCCATAATAATTGTCATTGATCAGTTGAATTGCAGTCAAATTTATCAATAATACTGTGCAAGTGGGTTCAAATTATGTGTGAATTAACTGATACTAGATTCATATTAGTTCGGTTTTGTATGCTTATTGCCGCAAATAAGGTCCTTTTTGAGCCGCAGTGGCCTACATTGCAGTACTGAACTCTGTTACTGTAGCCAGACATTGGTATATGTGCGACGATGGATTTGGGGCTGTTGCATTATGTGGTGTGCCCGTTTACTTCTTATGTTTTGCGGGTGCTCATTGCACCTAGCCATGTCAGAGTTGACTGGAATAGATGGCTACTTACTAAGGAGCCTGCTCATTTCTTTAGTACTGCATCTGATGTGGAGTAACTCTGTTGACGGAGACCACTGTGTTGCCACAGAGCCGAACGGCTGTCGTATCGTATGCAATGTATTCTTTGTGGTTTTATTGTGGTCTTTGAGTTGAGAGCATGTCGTAGGAATTACACACCGCATGTTAGCAACTTGACACACTGATCGAATTGTTTTTACTTAACCTTTTTTAATCATTCGTTTATTTAACGTTATTTGTGCTTTAGTATATAATACTAGTCTTATTATTTCCAGACAATGAATGGCACTGTAAAGCCTAATTGTGCTGATGTGTTAAGAAACTGCTCACTGAATTAGCAGACAGCTGTGTTGTAAGGGACATGACAGACTGGTACTGCTGAAAGTTCGACAGTGACCAGTGGTTGTGCGTAGGTAGATGGTGTGCCACATGCTTGAGTGGTGATAGATGTGGATGCTGATGTCATTGAGGATTGTGTTTGATATGTTAAAGGCAGCGAGATGGCAGTTGGACTGAGCTACACAGTGTCAGTGACCGCCGTTTATGTTGTTGGTGTATTGCCAGAAATGAACGGCGTCGTATTCGATGTGCCTGGCATGTCCGATGGTCGGACCATCACATGTGCTGTTTGCGAGCAGGACTTCACTTCAGCACGCGAGCTTCAACAGCATGACTGTATAAGGGCGTGCATCGCCGTGGCCGAGCAGAAGGGATCGTCGTCATACTGTTGCGGAGTGTGCAGGCGTGGATTTATACGTCTCGAAGACTACCGGAAGCATCTTCATTTACATGCTGGGAAGGCGTCGCACGTCTGCATGTCGTGTGGCAAACGTTTCCGTAATCGGAGTTCGCTGCTCGTCCACATGCGACGACACACCGGCGAACGGCCTTATTCGTGTAGAGTTTGTGGCCGCCAGTTCTCGCAGCATGGCTCACTCAATGTTCACGAACGCATCCACACGGACGCCCGGCCGCACGTTTGCGCCGTCTGTGGGCGTGGCTTCATCCAGAGATCTCTGCTACGCTATCACATGCGCGTGCACACGCAGGAGCGTCCTTATGCCTGCACAACGTGTGGTAAAGCTTTCCGCAACTATCATTTGTGGAACTTGCATCAGCGCGTGCACACGGGAGACAAGCCAGTTGTGTGTGAGCGCTGTCCGGCACGCTTCAAGTCTCGCTCGGCTCTCGGCCGTCACATGAGGACGCACTCCGCCATCAGCCACTGCTACTGCAATGTTTGCGGCAAAGGCTTCTCACAGCGCAGTAATCTACGCACCCACATGAGAGTACACACGGGAGAACGACCTTTCATCTGTAAAATATGTGGACAGCAGTTTGCACACAACAGTTCGTTGAAGAAGCACGTTATTGGACACCGGGGAGGAGGAGACACTGCTTTCAGTGCAGCTTGTTCAGTGGCACAATAACTGTGAAAACAGTTTAGTGTTTCTGGCGTCGCATACGAACTTATAAGAGACTACTTTAGTGTTTTGCTCTGTTCAGGCTAGATGTTGCGTACCGATATAGTGGTGTGGACTATTTGGATTATCTGATGAACTGGTGATATGGTGATATCTTAGTGTACTGAACTGACAGTCGATAACTCGTGACTAGAACTCACGCCCTCTGGTTGCTGTGATGCTGTTGAAGAATGCACTTTGGTAGTTTGCATGTGAAAAATTTTTTCGCCATTTTTCTCATAATTTCAGACTAATTTTCATAAAATCGAGAAGTGTGTCCAGTAGATATGTCGATTTATTTAACTTTTGTTACTCCTGCATTACTGTGATTGCACACTGCGGGAGAGTGCGAACTGTGGCGGTCTGTTTCATTGCAGTGCTTTTTATTAAGTGTTTTGTGTACTGTGTCAATAAATTGTCTCGTTGTTGCTTTGGGTGGAATGTGAACCGCCTGGACTTTACTCTTGATTTTCTCGAGATGACTGTACAGTGTAGTTGTACACCGACTGTGCAGTTTGCAGTAGTTTGGAGACTGAAGCTAACTGAAGAGCTGACAGCATTTTTTGTTGGTTGCTTGGCAGACGCTCGGTGCAGGACAAATTCATCGGCTGTGAAGCGCCGCGGTTTCATCTGCTCTGTATGCGGCAGGGGATATGAAAGCAAGCAGGTCCTACAGAGACATGTGAAGTGCAGACATGCTCCGCCAAAACAGTGGTTCAAATGTAGTGGCTGTGATAAGCAGTTTCGGTTTCCTTCAGACCTCAAGAAACACTCAGTAGTACATGAAGTTGTAGAGGATAGGTCTTACATATGCGAAGTTTGTGACCGGGGATTTCCTGATCGTCTTGCATTGATTGGTCACATGCATTCCCATGCGCCAAAGAGCATACACGCATGCCAACATGAAAAGGTGCACGCTGACGCTGGCGAAGAAATGCTGAGCGTTGATGCACTGGTCAGTTCTGCAAAGGATCCGTTTGAGTGTTACATATGCAAGAAAGGATTCACCACGTTTCGTTCACTGAAACGCCACGTTCGATACACGCATGACCCTCCGAAGCAGTGGCACAAGTGTGACAAATGCGACAAACGGTATCGATTTGCAAGCCATCTGAAGACGCATTCGCTGGTTCATGTTTCGCATGATGCGCGGCCGCATGTTTGCAGTGTGTGTAATCAGGGCTTCATGCAGCGTTACGCACTGCTTGAACACACTCGCCGGCATACGGGCGAACGTCCATTCTCCTGCCGAGTCTGCCAGAAGACATTTGCGCAAATCGGCACAAGAAACACGCACGAGATGGTGCACTACAACGTATTTCCATACATATGCAGTGAGTGTGGAATGCAGTTTAGACTGCGTGGGCATCTTAGCATCCATGCGATACGCAAGCACCAGGATAGTCTACCTCATGCTTGCTCGACATGCGGAAAGAGGTTTAAGATGGCATTTTCGCTGAAAGTGCATCACAAACGGGCACACACCGATGACTGTCGGTATGTGTGCGCTGAATGTCCGTCACAGTTTAAGGACTTGCATGGTTTAAAACGGCACGTTAATGCCGTTCACCTTGGTCTGAAGCCGTGGCATTGCAACGTGTGTGACAAAGCATTTACGGCACCAGAAAATCTGCGCACACACATGCGTGTGCACACTGGGGAGAAGCCTTATGTGTGCACCGTGTGTGGTGTGCGTTTTGCACATTCAGGTACACACAAGTCTCACCTGAGAACACATGATGATGCTGAGGTTGTGTCTACGCAGCCAGTGTGCAGCTGATGTACATGACGTTATATTATGACAGGCTTAGCGGACCGACATAAATGCTGCTTTTTGTGTAACTGTCGATTTTGTTTGCAGTCGTTTGCCGTCTTCATTATGACATTTCTGTGAAATCGATGTTTTTGTGTACTTGTGTCACTGAGAGTAAAACGTAATTACTGATTGTTATTCTTGTGATATTCTTTTTGTTTGTTCTGATTAATAATGACTAATGCTATTAGTAGCTGATAACTACAGTACTGTCCACGTGGCAGTGAACTTTGGCGAGTACACTGTACAGATTTACAAATGCTTTGCAAAAATTCTAAAGGTTCACTTTTTGGAAAGCAAGCAATTTTGAATCACTTTCATAATAATAGTAATACTGACATAGTGGGCATGAGTGGGCACTCACATTTGTTTGTTTTATTTTTGTGTGCTAGATTAAGCTGATCACACTCAGCTTTTGAGTCCACATTGAACTCTTCATCTGAGAGATAGTGTTATTTTGTGAATAACAAGTCATGTTAAGTTGTCGTTTGTACATGAGTGAACATTAGCATTACTGCTGACAAGTAGCCATCATGCAGGTCGTGTAGAGGTGTTTTTGAACTGTCACATCAGTGCTATCACAAATGATACTGTTACTTAAGTGCTTATAAAAAGAATTAAAATGCATGAAAACTGTGTTATACTGTGATAAACTTTATCATGGTTTTCAGTTTGTAATCGTCTCTGATGCAGTGCTGATATAAAGGGCTGACATGCTGTGAAACATTGCGTAAACATGTCAGATTCTTGTACAAGTTCCATAAAATAGTGTGAAGGTTTGTCAGGTCTCAGTTAAAGTATTGATTCACGAGCTATAGTGGACCCTTATTGCCAGTCGATGTGTCTGTCTGTGGTTCTGTTGTTCTGTCTGTCCAGAGTTTTTTCAGAATGCTTCTCCAGCAGTTCTTGTTGAAATAAGATGATATTTTAACACAATGTTCTCTTATGTTTGTCTAAGTGTCTGAGTGGTCCTCTCACAGATAGTCGATCCTGGCGTATGACGTTATAAAGTTTATATACTGCCACTCCCTGCTTTGCAGCATGTAGTGCATACTAGGCTCACCCACATCAGCAGAGTTAAATTAGCAGAGCAAGACGAATGATTGGGTGGTTTTAACAGCATTTTGAGCACAAAGTAGCGGCTACGTCATGCCTGAGAGAGTTCAAAGTTTATTACTAAGGCCAATGACATGAACAAAAGAGATTATTTGTTTAGGATGAATGTTATGGAAGAGATCTTTCAGATTAGAAGCTGTATAGAAATTTTGGCAAATGATAGCAAAATCAGCACAACTGAACATATGTTCTACTGTTAATAAAGAGTTGCAAGGTATACATATTGGGAGATCTTCATCCTTTAACAGGTATGAGTGGGTTAAATATGTATGACCTATTCTGAGACAATTATAAAATGTTTGTAACTTCTCGATGAGTTAACTCAGCTTTAGAATACTTACTAATAATAGGGAGAGTAGGATAGATGTTATGGAGTTTATTACTAGTTAAGTTATGACAGGGAAGGTGTTTGCGAAAGTCATTCTCTCCAGAATTAGGCCAACCTTATTGGCGCACAGACGTTCCCAGCAGAGCGGTTTCACTCCCGGTCGTTCCACATGTGATCGTATAGTAACCCTAAATAACATTGCACAACGACGGCAAGACTATTGACATTCAACCTATGCAGCCTATGTTCATCAGCCGATCTTCGCTCTGGTATTGTTAACCAGGCTTGGGATCCCAGACAAGATAGTCAGTTTGATCTGGGCTCTATACAACAAATCTGTCAGCTGTGTCCGTGAATCACAATGTGAGAGTTCCTGGTTCACGGCCGAAACTGGAGTTCGCCAAGGATGTGTATTGGCGCCTGACTCTTTTGCTGCTGGTGTTGACTGGTTGCTGGAAAGAACTGTTGGCACATGTTCGACCGGAGTGTCTTTTGGACTACACTCATTTTCAGATCTGGACTTCGGATTTCGCGACTTTGGTGGGCCACAGCGGCTAAACGAATGAAGATAGACCCATGATGCCAGCAACAGAATTGTAGCCCATTAAATGTGCTTTTCAGCAGTGTATAGATTACGTTGATATCTCATGGCGTTCCGCTGCTAGGGGGCGTCAAACAAGGGAGGGGTGGGTAAA
>Ga0056114_1000734_pt1 | contig 12655 bp, 16 predicted proteins | sample WorMetHERISLAND1_FD_77005 | JGI IMG/M metagenome (GOLD analysis project Ga0056114, IMG submission 77005) | Marine gutless worms symbiont microbial communities from Max Planck institute for Marine Microbiology, Germany - Olavius loisae HERON... ...
AGGTTATATTACTAAGCAGCACGTTGACATTCTGACAAGGTGCTCTAAGTAATATAACCTTTATCATTTTTGCTGTTTTCGATGTGTGAAACAAAGCATGATCGCCGTTAACATTGTGATAAAGTTTTTTTCTATTATTGCATTAGAGGTATCACACTTTATGTGCTATACAAATTCACGACTTACTTCCTTATTTTCTTACTTACTTACTTACTTACTTACATGTATGTTCTAGATAATTGCTAGTAGGAATCACATGAATCACAGTGAGCTAGTCGACAGTTGACTGAAAACAATGATGTGGTGTTCGTGTTGGCAACAGGTCAGCCTGGCGTGGTAGGTCAGAAGGGCCGACAAGGAGACAGTGGACCCAAAGGCCCGGCTGGCTCTGCTGGGCCTGCTGGAGCTGATGGTTCCCCAGGTGACAGAGGTAGCCCAGGCAACGTCGGCCAGCAGGGCGAGCGTGGACCAAGAGGACAACCTGGATTCACTGGCGGTCGGGGAGCAACCGGTCAACCGGGAGCCCCGGGCGGTGTTGGAGCAAGAGGTCCTCAGGGTAACCAGGGTATTGCAGGTCAGCCTGGTCCAGTTGGTCTGAAAGGCAGTCGAGGAGAACCTGGCGATGTTGGGCAGCCTGGACAACCAGGACAGATCGGGTCACCTGGCGGGCTTGGAGAGCGTGGCGTTCAAGGTCCCCGAGGTCCATCTGGTGAGCCTGGACCCCAAGGTCAATTGGGTCCAGCGGGGCAGGTTGGCCAACCTGGTGGGCCTGGTGCTCCTGGTAATGATGGTGCTCCAGGAATACCGGGACCTCCCGGTCCAGCTGGTTCACCCGGAGAGCAAGGAGTGGCTGGAAGTCAAGGACAACCAGGTGATAGAGGTTTTACTGGGCCACAGGGACAGGCTGGAAGGCCAGGATCACTTGGATTACCAGGAGTTAGTGGCCCAGCTGGACCACCAGGTCCTCAAGGACAGGATGGCTCACCAGGAAATAGAGGCCAGCCCGGTGCTCGTGGAACGCCAGGAAATCCTGGAGTAGCTGGTTCCCCAGGTGCTGCCGGATCACAAGGTATTCGAGGTAATGTGGGCCAGCCTGGTGATCGAGGTGTTGCAGGCCAGCCTGGTCCGTCAGGTGACGTAGGAGACACTGGACCGGCTGGTGCACCAGGACTGCGTGGCGTCCAAGGTGTAGACGGGCCTGCTGGTGATGCTGGCAGGGTTGGGCCTCCGGGTGATGCCGGTGCACCTGGATTTACCGGACCTGTTGGAAGTCCAGGGCCGGCTGGACCAGTCGGACAGCCTGGTAGACAGGGAGATGTAGGTCCGTCTGGTAGTCCAGGTGGACCTGGTGCCCAAGGACGAACTGGAGCAACAGGCGACCCAGGACAGATCGGATCACCGGGTTCACCTGGTGCTATGGGAGTACGTGGAGCTCCGGGTGCTCCTGGTAGAGGAGGATTGACTGGCTTCACAGGCCAAACTGGTTTTCCGGGTCCTGCCGGTTCTTCAGGTGGACCAGGACCCACTGGAGCTACCGGTGTGCCTGGAGTAGCTGGTCTACCAGGCATCAGTGGCTTCACTGGAGATCGTGGTCCCAATGGATCACCCGGTCCCAAGGGACAAGCTGGCACTCCTGGTAAGATTGCTGGTTTTCACAAAAAACTTTATTTAGAAAACGTAAATTGTTTTAGGTTTTTGCATACTCTTGTAGCCTACACCGAAGACATCATGAACATAGGCAACTGACACTACAGTGTGAGTCAAAAAAATCCCCCCCAAGGTTTTCTGACGCTAAACAATATGATCCACATTTTCTCTTTGGACCACATTTGAGGCAATTTGTCGATCAGATCTTACTGTGTTTGACCGATTGATCGAGATTTTGATACTCCAACACCTATTGGCTTGGTGCACTGTTGAAATGTCCTACCCGGTACTTATTTACTTAATACGAAGGACAATTTAGATTAATTGACAACATTATAGATGTTAAACGAGGATACTGATATTGGTGCCTGATGAATGCCATCCATCCGTTAATAATGCACATTGTTTGTTTGAATGTCTCTGACCTGACGTGTATTTGTGTGACAGGTCAGGCTGGAACTATTGGATCACCTGGAGCACCTGGCAGTCCGGGTAGAACTGGCGCTACTGGACCCCGTGGCCAGCAGGGAATGGTTGGACAGGTTGGACCGAGAGGTGACAGAGGACCTAGCGGTCGCATTGGACAGAGCGGCCAGCCTGGACGTCCTGGTCCTGCTGGATCACCTGGACCGGCTGGTGACATTGGGCCAACAGGTCCGGTGGGTGGACCTGGTCCTATTGGAGCAGTTGGTCCTAAGGGAGAGAGGGGAGACGCCGGTCCTCGAGGTGAGCCGGGCATTCGGGGTCTTCCTGGAGTTTCTAACGTAGTCGGAGAAAGAGGTGCTCCTGGACCGATTGGTTCCCAAGGTCCTGCTGGTCCTCGCGGGCCACCGGGAGTTCGAGGAATTCAAGGATGGACTGGTCCGGATGGTCCAGCGGGCGAGCGTGGCTCTCCAGGTGGTCAAGGACCTACCGGTGCTACCGGACCCAGTGGTCTGCCGGGTGATTCTGGGCCTCGGGGTCCCAAGGGTGAAGCTGGATTCTCAGGATCACCAGGAGAACGAGGTCAGAGAGGACAACCTGGCAATGACGGAAGTCCAGGTATGACCCTGTGGACGTGTTTTGGCTTCTCTTGTTTGTGACATATTATGGAACTCTTGCTAGGCTTATGGCTATAATCTCGAGTCAGATGTAGATTTGAAGAGGCTCGGCAAGTCGTTGAATTTGTTGCATTAGCCAACTGTAGTACTGTCTTTACAATACAGTATGACACGGTATGATAGTTTTAACGTGTGCTAAAAAGTGGAGGCTGTTCAGCAGGTTAATCGTAAAATATAAAGAAAAAACTAAAACCAAAAAGCCAATGAGCAAACAATAGACTTTAATGTATTTTTTTGTGTTTGCATATTGAACTGTATTGTTCTCCTCGGTGCATTTATAGGTTTTGTCCTATTTATCTGTTTAGCCTTTTAGCTGCAAGTTCTTCTCAGTAGAGTAGTAAAACGTGAATAGAAGCACACCGGCTGAGCGAGCGCCAAAGGCACATAAGTTGTCAGAATTAGGTGAAACTTTCTGAAAATTTTAAGTCTCAAAATATTCAGTTTTTGTACATTCTTAGTCGTATTTACCACATAATTTTTTTGTTTACCTGCTTTTATCTGCTAAACAGAGGTGTGCTCTTGGGCTGTAGCTTGCACTGCACACACACAAATGGTGAAAGCTGACTTCTGCCGTGTTTGATATTGGGTCTGACCTTTGACCCCAACCTGCCTCTGAATGCTGGATAGGGCAGATACTCCGCTGGGGTGAGGTATCGACAGATGTTTAACAGTTAACCTATATGTGCTATAAATAGCTTTGCAAACGGAAAATAGCATATTTGAATATTTCTGAACTGGATCAGTTTTTTATGGCATAAATTCAATTCGCTGCACCAGTAAAGTGGGACAGTGGCAACTTACTTTAAACAACTGTGTTGCAAATGTCAGTAGAGTTCACTGACTTTGCCGTGGAGTTCTTACTGCCGCGGGATCACAAGGTATTTAAGGTAATGTTGAGTGGTAATCTTGAACTTGCCATTAGCAATCCTTCAGTTTCATTCTTCAAACCACCTGTCATTAGCCACAACAGTCAACTGCTAATGGCCGGGTTTGTCTCAGGAAATGTCCGTGTATAGAAGTTTCACCATCCATTTATCTTTTCGCTCCTGTCTCAGCTTGTGTTTGAGTTGCTTGTCAGACTCATCATTCCAGTTGCTCAGTACATCTTGTATCTCAGTCGCCCTCAGCAGTTCCTGTGTACCTGCTTAGACTCCACTGTTCCTTCATATATGCTGTGTCCATGCTACCAATCAGTTCTCTCTGTCTTACATTCTGGTGATATGTAATGTTGGATGCAGACTGTTGTACATTGTCATTATTTCCTAGTTTTCTCGTCCATTCTTCCAAACTCGTCTTTTCTCCAGTCGCACAGCCCATGTTTTGATGTGTTCAATCTTGCATACTCTCCTCTACTTTGTTCCTCATTTTATCTTGTTCGGTCCGTTGTGTGCTTTCATATAATTTATATTATATGAATATAATTCATATAATATAAATGAAGGCGACTTACTCTATTGTTCTCGAGGTTCTAATTCTTATTTCATCCATCCATCTACCCTGCTACATCAACCCTCCATCCATTATTATTGTTATTGATATCAGTTACTTTAGTTAGAGGACAATAGTACATACCAGCACAGATGTGGTTTTTGACATGACAGAGCTGGTCTGGTTCAGGTTTTGTACTGAAACCAATAAGAGTCATTGTGATGTCAGGTGCTGCCACACTCCACATAACTGTTCCTGCTTCGTTACTCATAGCATGTTCACAGCCATCAATCAGACTGTTTCTTTATTATCTTTTTTGCTACTATATATTTGCATTCATTTTTATTTGCAGTATAATATTATCGGTGATAATTATGATTTTAGTCACACTGCAGCAGTGATGCAGTAATTACTGGACTAAAAGATGTTGTATTCTAAACTTGGTGAAATCTGTGTGAACAGGACCGGATGGAGCAGCAGGACCATCAGGAAGTCGTGGAGAAAATGGTTTCCAGGGACAACCAGGGCAAGCAGGACCAAGGGGTTCTCCAGGTCCTCGAGGTGACACTGGTGCACCGGGTTCACCCGGACTGTCTGGAGAGCGCGGCCGTGCAGGAAATCCTGGCAACCCAGGTTTCATCGGACAACCTGGTAGTCCAGGGGTCATCGGCGTTCCTGGAGTCCAAGGCCCAATTGGAATTCCTGGACTTGCTGGAGGTCAGGGATATACAGGACCAGCTGGAAGGCAGGGCAGTCCAGGTCTACCAGGCCCGATTGGCAGGAATGGTGATCCAGGAGACGCTGGTCCACGTGGACCGGTAGGAGCTTTGGGATCTCCAGGTCCGTCTGGGCCTCCTGGTGCTATGGGTTTACCAGGTCCAGTTGGCCCGACTGGCCAGAAGGGTGTTGCTGGAGGTCTTGGTAAGCATTGGTTTTTATGTTCTTCGTATGGTATCTTGACCTCTGTCTTGCCGTTTTGAAAAAGAAGTGCAAAAATTATTGGTTGCTAATTCACAGGTAGAGTTACTACAGCTACCTAGTGTGATATCTGTCTGTCTGAGTGGTTGTCTATCATAGGATTGGCATACATTTGCTTGTCATGTAGCCTTATTCAGGTCTTCTGGTACATATCAGTAAGGTATATGGTGTTAACGCACTGCCCCAGGATACGTCAGTGCTGCAGCATCTAGTGAATGTATTCAAAAGCAAAGCATCTGTATATCTCGTACATACACACACCATCCCTCCTGGCAGATACAAAACTTACAAATTCAGGTTCTCTTGGAAAATGGTCAGAAGATCAGAGGCACTCTTCTACTTCTTTATTGTACGAGGTTCTCACCGAGGAACTCTTAGAACGAGCGAGAAATTGTGAGCAGGATTTTTCTTTGCTACATTTTGCTAGCTCCGCCCACAACATGGCGACCGGAGAGTTTGATGAGGATGTGTTTTCGTTTGGACACATTTGGCATTAATATCGATGACATTATGGTGTAATGAATGCGTCAGTATGACGTGAATACTGTTTTCATGTTGACGACAAGTTTATGCGGCAAGTTACATCTGTGAACCCGTGACGAAACAATGCCGTTGCTGTTGCTATAGCAATATAGGATGTAGCGAGAAATCACTCTAACATCTACATAGGAAAAAAAGTAAAAGACACGCCTCTGTAATAGCTGTGTAGTCGTGTGTGTATGAGTGCATAAAAGCATGCATATGTATAATATTGTGTTGCAGGTCCTGCTGGGCAGCCTGGTTTCCCTGGCTTTACTGGAAGCAGAGGGCTACCGGGAGAGGCTGGTGTGCCAGGTGAGTCAGGACAGGCAGGCCCACGAGGTGCTCCAGGGCCTGATGGGGCAGCTGGATCCCCTGGCGATGTCGGCACGCAAGGATCTCCTGGATCTCAAGGTCCTCAAGGTCAGCCTGGTGTTATCGGACTTCCTGGTCCAGCTGGCGCAGCTGGATCGCCAGGACTACGCGGATTCCAGGGTTTCACGGGTCCCAAAGGTCAGAGTGGACAACCAGGTGACGTCGGACTTCCAGGATCAAATGGAGACCCAGGACCGGAAGGACCTCAGGGCCTTCCAGGTCCGGCAGGTGATGCTGGATTCACTGGTCCCAGTGGTTTACCAGGACCTGTAGGTGACACTGGATCGGCTGGTCAGCCAGGTCCTAATGGACAGCCCGGACCGGCTGGGAATGCTGGAGACGATGGTCCGGCTGGTCCAAGAGGTCAAATCGGATCTCCTGGTCAGATTGGACTTCCCGGACAACCTGGATTCACCGGTGGAGTAGGTGCAACTGGTCAAGCTGGACAGCCGGGACAGCCAGGTCAGGTAGGACAACCGGGTGCCACGGGCCCCAGTGGGCGACGTGGCATCACTGGAGCTACTGGTCAGACGGGATTCCCAGGACGCGTCGGTACACGTGGTCAGTCTGGACCTGACGGAAGTCCTGGACGTGATGGAGCGAGAGGACAACCTGGCGACACTGGAGCACCGGGACTACAAGGTACTGTAAATGTTAGATTGATCAAATGTCGTGATTATGACGTGTGCAATCATTAAACAGCCTGTAGTCATACAGAAGGTTGTAGAACACTTGCTCATGCTTTTATCCTAATGACTCTCACACTCCTGAATACGTCACTGTCACCTGTACATCACAATCACCTGCCTTCATTCCATAGATAACAAAGCACAAGGAAAATAACTTCAGTAGGGTATTACCCCCCCCCCCTCATTTTAATGCCCGTAATTGCTGAAATGCGAATAATAAAAAAATTGGGTTACAGAGATGTTAGGACTGTCTCTAGTTTCGCTTTTCCATGTTTAGTTCGTGCCAAATTTCGCCAGCACCTGCTTTGGAGACGTGACGTAACACTTGTATACAGTTGTATTGGATGTGGTGTATAGTGGATGTACACACTTGGCCTGTGCTGGCCTTAGTCTCTGCAACTGTATAACTCCGGTTTGATTGTCACTTGTTTGATGTGTTTTCGTTTGGACACATTTGCTATTAATATCGAAGACTTTATGGTGTACCGGTAATTAATGCATCAGTATGACAAAAATACTTTTTTTCAGGTTGACGACAAGTTACGTGTGTGCTTCTGTGACCAAACGTTGCCGTTGATGTCGTTGGTATAGCATGAGGAAGTTGTCTTTTACTTTAACTTTGATATCTACATAGGAAAATATAAAAGACACGCCTCTGTAATTGCTATATATGTGTGTATGAGTGCTTAGATGCATGCATATGTATGATAATGTGTTATATCGTGTTGAAATTAAACCTGATGGATAGATTGACTAGCGTGGAGATGTTATTGTTTGTATGTCTAGGTATAAATGGTCCTCCTGGAGCAACTGGTCCTGCTGGTGACACTGGACAGCCTGGTGCTACAGGACCAACTGGACAGCTCGGTTCTCAAGGACCGCGAGGTCCTGATGGACCTGCTGGTCCTAGTGGGGGAACTGGCGCCCCGGGACCAGTGGGTAATCCTGGGTTGCAAGGGGCTCGAGGACAAGTAGGAGAAACTGGATCGCCTGGAAGAGCTGGGTCACCTGGCCAGCGAGGATCACCGGGACCTCGTGGATCGGATGGAACTCCTGGAGCAGTTGGTCCCAGTGGTGACACTGGAAGTTCTGGATCAGCCGGAGAGCGTGGTGATCCGGGTCAAGTCGGTCCAGTTGGATTGGTTGGATCACCGGGGCCTGCTGGCTTGCCTGGAGGTCCTGGAGTCCGCGGAAATGACGGTCAACCTGGTGAAGCTGGAAGACCGGGAATAACAGGTTCATATTTGAGCTGAACTATTCAGTAGGCGTACTGCTGCATGAACCAATTTGTGTTCAGTGAATAAACCATGACAACTTTTGTATCTATAATGTGCATTGATAATGATTCTCATTCTGCACATTTTGCTCTTGATGAAGGACAGAGTTAATATTGTTGGTTTTCCACCACTATTGTTTGGTTAAAATATTTGAAAGTGTCTCGTAGCAGTAGTACACCATGTCCGAAAATAACGGCCCCCTAAACATCTCAAAATAACTTTATAAATAGAGACTGATAGCCATCATTTTTCTTCTTGTCATGAAAAGCCATCTATTTGCAATGTTTGTGTGAAATTTTACGACAACTAGCTTGTCCTTTGCTGAGATATTGCTTTTTTATAAAAAAATGCTGGAAAATTGTTGTCTCCAACATTGCCAATTAACACGTGTATTGCTTACTTATGCCCTGCCAATATTGACGTTGGCGTTTACGTAATTTTTGCATAAACAAAAACAAAATGGTAATCACCAGTGAAGATCGAATTTTGATAAAATTTTGCATCAAGAGAAAGGTCACGGTTCAAAGAAGTTACTAGCTGAATTTCCAAACAAAGCGTGGTCGCAAACTTCGTTGATTGTGTTAGAAAATTGCGTTTTCAGTGTTAGTTCTAAAAGATAAAAAAATATCACAACACAGGAAACGCAGTTCATTGAAATTATTCACAGAGTGCCTAAATGAGTGTTAGATAATGCTGTGTAAGCGTTATTGGATTGTATTATATACTGTGCATGTTACAGCATTTTGTTTAAGGGGCCGTTTTTTCGGACATGATGTCGTAGCAGTAGTAGTAGTAGTAGTATTGTTGTTGTTGTTGATTGTATTGTTGTTGCCGCTGCTGCTGCTATTGTGTGCTAATGCCTTGTGAATTGTTTTAGGTGCAACTGGAAATACGGGCACAAAAGGACAGCGAGGTGATCCTGGTGCGTTTGGAAGTGCTGGATTACCTGGCTCTCCAGGATCTCAGGGAGATACTGGTTTCTCCGGACCCAAAGGAGCTCAAGGTGAAGTTGGAGACACTGGATTCAATGGACAAGCAGGCCTGCCTGGAGCTCAAGGCATTCGCGGTCGGCCTGGTGGTCTCGGTGTACCTGGATCACCAGGACCTGTTGGTTTGCCAGGTGTACGAGGTGCAAATGGTCGCCGTGGAAGCCCTGGTCTGCAAGGTGAAGAGGGTGTTGTCGGAGAGACAGGAGCGCCAGGACCAATGGGTCTAGCAGGATTGCCAGGTGATCCTGGTCCACCTGGATTCGCTGGTGCAGCAGGGACACCAGGCCAGCCAGGACAAATGGGTTCCCAAGGTGTTGTCGGCCAGGTAGGAGCAACTGGAGCATCCGGACCTCGTGGTGTGGTAGGAGATACTGGACCATTTGGCGATACTGGGTTTTTCGGTGCTCCAGGGCCGCAAGGACAACCGGGTGTAGTAGGTGAGATTGGACAACGAGGCAGTACAGGAGTTCGAGGCCCGACTGGCAGAAGTGGACAGCCTGGCTCCCAAGGTGCAATCGGTACAGTTGGTGCTACAGGCCTGGACGGACAGCGTGGTGTTCAGGGACAAGCTGGATTCACGGGAAATACTGGCAGTAATGGTGAGTCTACTTCACATATTGAACTGTTTAGCCTCCGACGTTGTCACATATTGCATTCGTGAAACGCATTACATTTTTGGCACATGAATTTTTACCACATAATTCCATGCTTAGCACAGATGTCTGTCTGTCTTTCCGTTTGTCACACTTTGATATTCTGTCAAAACACCTTAATACAACATCAAAATTCTTTCACTCTTGTTAGCCCCATTCTAGTCTTCTTGGAACTAAACAGCATTCTGAAATTCCGGAGTATGGTCACTGTCAACAGAGTTGTTAAACACAGTCGGGTTATCGAGGTCACGTGTGCCATGGAAGTGCTAATACCTTGAAAACGGTACAAGCTGGAGACAGTCAGATTAGCGTTTCACACAGTCTTTACATGAACAAACACAACTAGTTGGTATACAAGGTTGGTGAGCAGCATGATAGCAATGATGTTGCAGACAGTTGATGTCTCGCTGAGTGACTGCTGCTCCATTCTTTCTACGAAGTCGTCATCTCACGTGTATTTCAGTTTTCAAGACAAAATCTGTTTTGATTGTCATCTTGTTTGCTCAAGGACGTGTGTTGTGAGACAAACCTACAGCAACTATGGGGACAGGTGTTTTGCAGCTGCAGGTCCAAATCTGTGGAACAGCCTTCCAGCTGCTCTGCGACAAGCTGACATTAGCTTTCAATGATTTAAGCAGCTACTAAAGACATTTTTGTTCGGGTGCTAAGATCGCGGCACATTGTGACTAACTGTTAAACCTGCGTCTCCTAAGTTTTCTTACTTGCTTACTTAGTTACTTACTTAATCATATAAGAAGTAGGTTGATTAGCAAGTGTCAATTGCCGGTGTTGGGCATTGCACAGCAGTAATAAAGCTGTCTGTCTGATGTTAGGTGAGGTCGGCAATACCGGTCCGCCGGGTCTGCAAGGTGTGCCTGGTCTCGTTGGTGCCCCTGGTAATCGTGGTGTTGCCGGTGTGCCCGGCCCGAAAGGAGACATAGGTGATCGGGGAGCACAGGGAGCAGTTGGAGTGGATGGACCCAGAGGTCCAACTGGTGCTACTGGCGCTAGAGGCACAAAGGGTGATGTCGGTCCTCCGGGTGGTTTTGGAGCAACCGGGCCACGAGGACCAAAGGGAACCATTGGTGACACGGGCTCACCGGGTGAGTTTGGCTTTCCTGGTCCGGTTGGTCTGCGTGGAGAGTCTGGTGAGCCAGGAGATACTGGGCCACAAGGTCCTCAAGGCTTCACTGGCCGAGAGGGCGCAGCTGGAAGAATTGGAGCAAGCGGAAGTCGCGGGCCAACTGGTGCAACAGGTGACAAGGGTGTTAGGGGTGACAACGGCCAGTTTGGTCGACAGGGCGAACAAGGTGGCACTGGAATTCAAGGTCCGGTTGGTGGAACTGGCTCTGTTGGTCAGCGGGGTCGTGTCGGCCCAGTCGGTTCACCGGGTGTTCAAGGACGTGCCGGTGCAAATGGACAGCCAGGCTTCCAGGGTCAGCAGGGTGAGTATTGGCCAGTTCATGTTGCTTTTGTCATATCATAGCAGGCAAGAAATTGTGATTGTTGTGAGTTCACTTGTGTCAGCCAGCCACGAGACTGTTGAGACTGTTTCATGGTCCTCGGCATGGTCCATGATTATTGTCAGTAACATGGAGGGTCAGCATGGGTCAGTTTATGTTCTCTAGATCACATCAGCACATGTTATCACTGTCATTATTGAGAGTTCACTCATAAGATCATTGAGACTATTTCATTCTCCTCCTCACCACTGTCCATGATTACTGTCCTTGCCATGGTCAGCCTGCTTGCTCACTGGTGATTTATGACAACCTCTCAGATCTTTCGGCATCTAGTCATACAGGATTGGTGACACTGTCAAAGATATAACGACAGCTGGCTGAGTTGAGCTGATATTTGATAATTGGTGCCTATTACTTGAAGTGTAAAACTGAATGTATGACGTTTCACTTATTTCCATAGTTATTTGGCTTAGCAAGTGGTGGAGGGTTGTTGCTGTTGTTGTTGCAGTAGATTGTTCTGTTGTTTACCAGGTTTGCCCGGTAGCCAGGGTCAGAAAGGTGACGCTGGTTCAATTGGAAGCCAGGGGCCAGATGGTTTCGTTGGGTCCCCGGGTCCAAAAGGCATCCGCGGGGTTGTCGGTGTTGCTGGAATTCCTGGCGACCAAGGCTTGCCAGGTCCGACTGGACCTCCAGGAGAAATTGGACGAACTGGACTTCGTGGCGAAAGTGGTCAACCGGGAGGAGTCGGATTCACTGGACCATCAGGACCAGCTGGACCGTCAGGTAATGCTGGAGGAACAGGAGCAACTGGAGAGAGAGGACAGCAAGGACCTGCTGGGGCACCTGGCGTGCAAGGACAACGAGGTAGAATTGGAGCAACTGGCATTCCTGGCGACATGGGTCCTAGTGGACCACCTGGAAACATGGGAGAACTGGGCGCTACTGGTCCGACTGGAGCAAAGGGAATTTCAGGATTTGTCGGAGCGAATGGTTTCACTGGTCAGCGGGGAGCAACTGGACCAGAGGGAGAGAGGGGCGGTTCTGGGCCTCGTGGACCTCAGGGTCAGGTCGGCAATGCTGGACCTCCTGGAGATCCTGGTCCGAGAGGCGATGTTGGAATCACCGGAGACACAGGTTAGTTCTATGTTTACACATCAGACACTTGCTGTCTGTGTCAAGATCAGTGTGTTGGTGTTGAGGGAGCCTTAGCCCGACAGCCTGGCTATCCCTGTTGTTCAATTATCGGCAATGGCTATTAAGTAATGGCAGTGTTGTCAACAAAACTTACTAAATGGATTTCTGTTACACATCATAATACTCTGCTGGAAAAATATTGCCAGTACCGATGGCTAATGCTAGTATTTCTATGGAGAACTGCTTATAGCACTACTTAGGTCAGGTATCAGGTATCACAAAGGGGCAGGTCTGTACAAAACAGCCCCGTAGGCTCAGGCCGCAATGTGGGCCCATAAGCCATCCCCCAAAACCCAGAACTAGTCTGGTTCTAACAACTCTGTGAGAATCTGCGAGACTCCAG
>Ga0056114_1000735_pt1 | contig 12644 bp, 12 predicted proteins | sample WorMetHERISLAND1_FD_77005 | JGI IMG/M metagenome (GOLD analysis project Ga0056114, IMG submission 77005) | Marine gutless worms symbiont microbial communities from Max Planck institute for Marine Microbiology, Germany - Olavius loisae HERON... ...
ACCATCAGGGCCAGCGGTTCAGAAACACCGCGTCAACAGGCCGCACACAAGACCGTACCCGATTTGGCCGCCATGTCGTCAAAAAGTCCTTGCAACGCGGGAGCCATCCACACAGGACATCGACTGGCGCGCCGAGACCCATCTTCGGTTCCGTCCGATGATGTCGGTCAAGGATAAAGCCCTTGAGATATTCGAGTGCATAGCCGTGCGCCGCATGGCCTGCGTCGGATTCGTGTCGGGGCGCGACGTATTGCCGAAGCCGGATGATCTCAGTGCCGTTGCCGAGCTTGATCTCTACGTGCTCGGCTCCGCGGTTCCGGAACTCGAGCGGATGTCGGCCCAGGGGCTGCGCAGCACGATATTACTGCCCGTGCATTTCAGCACGTTGACGGAAGAGACGGACATCGACTACCTGATCGAATCGCGGCCGCTTCTGAAAAACGTCGACCCGGCACGCCTGGCGTTCGAGATCGTCGGCCTGCCGACGCGTCTTACCGAGTTCAACTATCGCGACCTCGTTGCCGCCCTCGGTTCCGCATCGCGCCCCGTCTTCGCCCGGGTTCCCATCGAGTTCCAGAATTTCCTCGATCTGCGACTCGCCGGCATCCATGGCGTCGGCGTCGACCTTTACGATGATTCACGGAGCGAAGCTCAGATCATCGGTATGCTCGACCGGTTCTCGATGCGGGCCAGCGAGGAAAACCTGGTGACCTACGGGTATGGGACACGGACCTTGAGCCTGAACACGGCCGCCATGTGTTCCGGCCTCGATTTCGTCGGCGGGTATCCGGTTTCGCCGACCTGCGATTCGGTGACCGACGTCAGCGAGTTCGACCTTCGCACGGCCTACAAACCGATCGTCAACGCCGCATAGGCTGAGTTTTCGGGCCGCCTTCTCGACATTCCGACCAAGTTGGGCAACTCTTCGGGCGTATTTTGTATGAGCGCCGTCTGGAGGTTCATGATCATGAAACGACCGAAAGGCGATGGCCTTGGCGCAACCTTGGCCCTGTTGGGTGTTCTCGTCATCCTACTCTCGAGCGGCGGGGCCCTCAGCCAAACCGTCATCGAAAAGACCGTGCAGGGCCGCATTGTCAATTTCCACGTTCCCGCTGGTGACTGCCTGTTGGACGCCAACGACCCTTCCGACGCAAAGGTCTTGTTGTCGCTTAAGGCCGCGCTCCGGGGCGTCGGCAATTCGGTGATCGTTTTCGCTGATTGCCGGGAACTGGATTACTGGCGTCGTGGGCTGCAGAAGACCCTGGATGATTACGGTTATGCTTACGCGCAACCGAAACAGCCTGGCGATTCGGACCCGTTCGACCAACGCCTGTTGAATACTCGGATCCTGGCCGGCAGCAAACAGGCATCGACGGAAACTTTCGAGGCGGCACGCAAACGGGTCGAGGACAACCTGAAACGATGGGGAACGGCCCTACCGTCAGGCGGCATGGAATACATGGGAATCCTGGACGGCAATACCAACGGCCTCTATTTGGGCAATCTCCAGGACATGACCACCGTAGGCGGCGAAGCCAAAACCATGGCCGGCGTATGGACGGTTCTCGCCCTAAACAGGCGGGTTATAAATGCCTATTTCTTCCGTCGGCTGGAAAGCGTCGAGACCATCGATAGCCTCGTCCACGATGCCAAGGTATACGCTCGCCGGGCCCATAAATTGAACCAGGCCAAGCCGCTGTAGGTCGAGTCCGGCGACGGGCGCGACGATTTCGCGATAATCCTTCGGTCCTTATACCGCCCCGAAGAAGTCCTCGAACGCGTCGACTGTGGCGCCAGGCGCTTCTTCGGCCAGATAGTGTCCCGTATCGAGGGCGTGGCCATCGACCGGACCATCCGCATAATCGCGCCACACGGCCAACGGTTCATACCACTTCCCGATCTTTCCCTTCTCTCCCCACAGCACCAACAACGGGCATTGGACCCGTTGGCCCCGCTCACGGCTTTCACGGTCGTGTTCCAGATCGATGGTTGCCGCCGCCCGGTAGTCCTCGCACATGGCGGCGATCGTTTCCGGCGTGTGTACGGCGGTCAGATAATCCGCAAGTGCGTCGGCTTGGAAGAAATGGACGACTTCGGTTCCCGCGACGTGTGGGCGTGAAACCAGTCTTCGGGAGCGGCATTGATCAGCGTCTCCGGGAAAGGATGCGGCTGAGCCAGCCAGAACCAGTGGTAATATCCCATGGCAAAGGCCATGTCGGTGCGTTCGAAATGTTCAATCGTCGGTACGATATCGAGTACGGCGAGACGGTCGACGCGGTCCGGGAAATCGAGGCACAGGCGATGCGCCACCCGGGCGCCGCGGTCGTGCCCGGCGATCGCAAACCGACCGAAGCCCAGGTGAGCCATCAAGGCGGCCATGTCCTTCGCCATCTCCCGTTTGGCGTATGGCCCATGATCGGCGGTCGGCGGCGGCTTGAAGGAGCCGCCGTACCCGCGCAGGTCCGGACAGATGACGGTGAAATGTTCGGCCAGCGTCGGCGCCACCGCATGCCACATGGCGTGGGTTTGAGGGTTACCATGAAGGAGCAGCAATGGCGGGCCGGATCCGCCAAGGCGCAACCGCAGGACGCCGCCGTCGACAGCAACGGTCTCCAAGGTGAACCCTTCGAAGAACTCGCACATTGTCGCGCTGTCAGAGGGCGGCGACGGCCATCTCGATCGGCCCCTCGGCCCGCGAGTGGACGAACTGATCGACGTACGGATTACCGGATGTCTCCACGTCCTTGGTGGCGCCGTCCCAAATGATCTGCCCCTCATGGATCATGGCGACACGCTGGGAAATGACCTTCAGGCTCGACATGTCGCTGGTGATCGATACCACCGTCGCCCCCAATTGCCCCACAATCTCCAAGATCAGCTCGTTGATGATATTGGTCATGATCGGATCGAGGCCGGCCGTCGGCTCGTCGAGGAACAGGATTTCCGGATCGGTGGCGATGGCGCGGGCCAGGCCGACGCGTTTCTGCATGCCACCTGACAACTCGGCCGGATAGAGGTCGGCGGTCGCCGCCTCGAGACCGACGGCTGTGAGCTTTTCAATAGCGCGTTCCTTGGCTTCACTGTGGTTCATCCCTTCCTGAACCAATTGGAAGGCGACGTTCTCCCAGGTGGTCATGGAATCGAACAGACCGGATCGCTGAAATGTCATGCCAATGCGATCGAGGAACGCGATGCGTTCGTCTCCACGAAACGTGGTGACGTCCCGGCCGTCGACCTCGATGGAGCCCGACGTGGGCGGGATCAAACTCATGATGCACTTGAGCAGCAGTGTCTTACCGGCACCCGACCCGCCGATCAGGACCAGCGAGTCACCCTTTGCAACGTCCAGGTCGACTCCTCGAAGTGCTGTGTTGTCACCGAACGTTTTGGTGACGCCGGTAAGGCGGATCAGAGGCGGTGCGTCGTTCATGATGAAACCCGATGTGGACCTTCCGCGGAGTTTAATCGAGGCGTAGGTCGGAATCCATATGCCCAGTGGCATCGCAATTGATCCGGGTCAATGCGGTGGATCACATGCCGTTCCATAAAGAGCCGGACAGGTAAATTTGGGCGGACGGGTCGTTGCCTTGCCGCCAAGTCTTTTGGGTTGGGGCAAAAAGATGTTGGACACACCGATCAGCGAATTTCTCGGCGACCAGGACTTATTGAAACTTTCCGGCGACGCGACGGTCATGGAAGCCGCCCAAGCGATGGCTGACCGGCACGTGGGAACGGTCCTCGTCTGCGAAGGCGATGACCTGAAGGGGATCATCACGGAACGGGATATCCTCGAGCGGGTTGTCGCCCAGGGCAACGACCCCGCGACGACGGCATTGAAGTTCGTCATGACACCGGACCCGGTCGGCATCACCCTCGACCAGTCGATCCTCGCCGCCGTCTTTTCCATGCGCGATCAGGGAACGCGTCATCTCGTCGTCAAGGACGGCGGTAAGACGGCAGGCATTCTATCGGTTCGGGACCTTCTCCGTTCATTGGTCAATCAGGCCATGAACGACCGCAAGATGGTCGAGGACCTGTGGCAGGGATTTCCGGTCTAAATTACTTTCCTAAGTGCGGCCTATCCCGCCACGCGACGAGTGGGGCTTGGCCAGCGTCTCCGGTGCGGGCTAATCTCCGGCCATGGATCTGCGCCACCTCAAGACCCTGATCGCCATCGCCGAACACCGCACTTTCGCCGCCGCCGGTGATGTGGTCGGTCTCACCCAGTCGGCGATCAGCCTGCACGTCAAGGCCCTGGAAGACCAGTTGGGCACGCGTCTTTTCGACCGCTCGACCCGGCCGCCGCTGCTCAACGCTCGCGGCAAGGCGCTTGTCGAACGGGCCCGGGAGATCATCCGGCTGTGCGAGGACCTGACCGACAGTGTCGGCGCCGAGACGGTCGGCGGCCGGCTCGATCTCGGCGCCGTGCCGACCGTGTTGACCGGTGTGTTGCCACAGGCCCTGCTGTCGCTCCGCACATCACACCCGGAACTCCGCATCGGGGTTTCCAGCGGGCTGTCCGCGGAACTGGCGGACGGCGTGCGCCGCGGCCACCTCGACGTCGCCGTGGTCAGCGAACCGGCCGAATTGGCGGCGGGCATCAGTTGGCATGCCTGCGGGCGCGAGCCGCTGATGGTCATCGCGCCCAAGGGCACGCGTGGCAAATCCGACAAAGCACTCCTTGAGGCGCTGCCGTTCATTCGCTTCACACGCCTCGCCTGGGCCGGCGGCATCATCGACGCTCATCTCCGCGACCGCGGCATCCGGGTGCGCCCGGACATGGAGATCGACACTCTGGAAGGTGTCGCCGCCATGGTCTCCAGCGGCCTCGGCGTCTCGGTCGTTCCGAAACGCCCGGTCGACAAGGTGTTTCCGGGAAAAGTGAGGGCCGTGCCGTTCGGCGAGCCGCCGCTGCATCGGTCCGTCGGATTGATAGAACGCACCGCCAATCCGAAAGCCCTGCTGGTCAAGGCGCTCAACGTCGAGCTGCTGAAGCTCTACGGCGGCGCCGAATAACATTATTTTTCCTCAACCAAATCATTTGAATTATTCGTTTTTCTCATGAATTCATTGCCGCTAAGATGAACTCATCCTATGGCAAAGGGTTTGCCGAAAGCTGAATATCAACCATCGCCTCCGGCCCATAGCGGCCGACGGGTATTCATTGAGGCCGGGACATGTTCGACCTGACAGACACGCAAAAGGAAATCCGGGAAACGGCGCGGCGCCTGGCGCGGGACAAGATCGCGCCGCGCGCCGCCGAGATCGACCGTTCGGAAGAGTACCCTTGGGACAACGTCGAAGTCCTGAAGGACGCCGGTTTCATGGGTATGACCTTGCCCGAGGCTTATGGTGGTTCAGGTGCCAGCTATCTCGATGCCGTGCTCGTTATCGAGGAGATGGCCAAGGTCTGCGGCGTCTCGGCGCGCATCGTCGTCGAGGCCAACATGGGGGCTATTGGCGCCATCATGAAATATGGCTCAGAGGAGCAGAAACAGCTGGCCGCCGGCCTGGTGCTCGGCGGCGACAAGCCGGCCATCTGCATCACCGAGCCGGGTGCCGGAAGTGCGGCCACCGAGATGACGACGCGGGCCGAAAAAAGGGGTGACGTCTACGTCCTCAACGGCACCAAACACTGGATTACCGGCGGCGGCGTCTCCAAGCTGCACCTGATCTTCGCCCGCGTCTTCGAGGACGGCGCCGAGCAGGGCATCGCCGGTTTCATCGCTGTGCGGGGCGAGGCCGAAGGCCTCAAGATCGGTACCCGCGAACCAGCTATGGGGCTGCGCGGCATCCCCGAGACCGAGATCATCTTCGAAGACCTGGAGGTACCGGCGTCGATGATGGTGGTGCCGCCATCGGGCCTCAAGCGCGGATTCGCCGGCCTGATGAACGCCTACAACTCGCAGCGGGTCGGCGCCGCCACGGTGGCGCTCGGTATCGCCGAGGGCGCCTACGAGGAGGCCCTCGACTATTCCGGCCTGCGCGAGCAGTTCGGCCGGCCAATCTGCGAGTTCCAGGGCCTGCAGTGGATGCTGGCCGACATGTCGACCGGCATTGCCGCTGCCCAGAATTTGATCTACAAGGCCGCCGCCAGTGCCGAATGGGACGGCAACGAGTTCCCCGACATGTTACTCGCCGCGCAAGCCAAGATCCTGGCGTCCGAGACGGCGATCAAGGTGACCAGCGACGCCCTTCAGGTATTTGGCGCCATGGGTTATTCGCGTAATTTGCCCATGGAACGCATGTATCGGGACGCCCGCATGTTCACCATCGGCGGCGGCACCGCGCAGGTGCTGCGCAATCTCGTGGCCAGCAAGATCCTAGGGCGCAAGTTGCCACAGACCCGCGATGGCTACGCCAAACTCGCGGAAGCGGCACCTAGGCCCGAACGCAAACATGCCTAAGACCGCCGACATTATTGCGAAGCGGCTTTACGCTGCCGGTTGCCGCCACGCCTTCGGCATACCCGGCGGCGAGGTCCTGACCCTGATGCAGGCCCTGGAAGCGGCCGGCATTACTTTCGTCCTGGTCAAACACGAGAATGCCGGTGGGTTTATGGCCGAAGGGACGCATCACTTCACCAAAGCGCCGGCGGTGCTGCTGGCGACCATCGGACCCGGCGTCGCCAATGCGGTCAACGCCATCGCCAACGCCTATCAGGATCAGGTGCCGCTGATCTATCTCACGGGCGCCATCGATCCCGACACGGCCGTCACCTTCACCCACCAGGTGTTCGACCATCGGGAGATTCTGAAACCGATCACCAAGGCCAGCTTCACGGCCGCCGACGGTGCCATCGACGAGATTATCGACAAGGCTGTCGCCATCGCCATGGATGACCGCCCGGGCCCGGTCCATATCGACATTCCGATCCGTGTCGCCAATGCGGATCAGCCCGAACGCGATGTTCCGGAGCGGGTCGACCCGGCCCCCATGGCACCGGCGGAGGGCCCCGAACTGAAGGCCGCCCGCGCCGCCCTGGCCAATGCAGAGCGCCCGCTGATGATCGCCGGTATCGACGTTCTCCATCACGGCGCCGAGAAAGCGGTGGCCGATTTCGCCCGTAGTTTTTCCGTTCCGGTGATCACCACCTACAAGGCAAAGGGCGTCATTCCCGAGGACGACCCGTTGGCCCTTGGCGGCGCCGGCTTGTCGCCCAAGGCCGATGCCATCCTGCAGCCATTGATCGAAAAGAGCGATTTTGTGCTGCTCGCCGGTTACGACCCCATCGAGATGCGGGCCAGTTGGGTGGCGCCGTGGGGCGCCGACAAGATGGTCGTCGAAATTTCCGGCCAGCCGAATACCCACTACGTACACCAGGCCCGCCACAGTTTCGTTGGCGACATCGGCGCCGGCCTGGAAGCGCTGGGGCGCGGCATCGGGCCCGGAAGCGTCTGGCTTGACGATGAACCATCGCGGGTCCGCGATGCCCACAAACAAGCCTTCGCTGGCGACGGCACCTGGGGACCGGAGGCTCTGACCCGGGCGGCGCGCCGCGCCTTGCCGAGGGATGCCGTCGCCACCGTCGACACCGGCGCCCATCGCATCCTGCTGAGCCAGGCCTGGGAATGCTATGAGCCCCGCGCGCTCCTGCAATCGACGGCGCTCTGCACCATGGGCGTCGCCCTGCCACTGGCCATCGGGCGCAAGCTGGCGGAACCGGAGCGACCGGTCTGCGCCTTCACCGGCGATGCCGGCCTCGAAATGGTGCTCGGCGACCTGGCGACACTCCGCGATCTCGGCCTCGCCATACCCATCACCGTCTTTGTCGACGAACAGCTGGCCCTGATCGAGCTCAAACAGCGCAACACCGGATACGACAACCTCGGCGTCGACTTTGGCGGCACCGATTTCGCCGCCCTCGCCCAAGCCATGGGTGGCGTCGGAATTCTGGCCACCGGCGAGGATACGCTCGAAGAGGCGCTGAAGGCCGCCTTCGGACGCGACCGGTTCACCTTGATCGCCTGCCCCATCGGTCGCAACGCCTACGACGGCAAGATTTGACCCCTGATCAGGGGTTGTTCCAAGCCCATCCGTTCCCAGATACTGTCTAGGTAGGAAACGCGGGAGGATCCCCTTCGATGGATAAAGTCGTCAAATCTCCGGACGAGTGGCGCCAATTGCTGAGCGCCGAACAATTCGACGTCTGCCGGCGCAAGGGTACGGAACGGCCGTTCACCGGTAAATACAATGGGTGCAAGGACACCGGCACCTACGTCTGTGTCTGTTGCGGCAACCCGCTGTTCTCGTCCGAAACGAAATTCGACTCCGGGACCGGCTGGCCGAGTTTCTATGAACCGTTAACGCCCGAGGCCGTCGCCGAAGAGGACGACGTCAGTCTCTTCATGCGCCGTACGGAAGTGATCTGCGCCCGATGCGATGCCCATCTCGGCCATGTCTTCCCTGACGGCCCCGAACCGACCGGTCTGCGCTACTGCATGAATTCGGTGGCGCTCAACCTGAAGCAGGACGCCGATTGATCCGTCTCCCGTTGTTTACGGCCTCTGGTCGATGGTGATGTGGCGAGGTAACCCGGCGGTCCGATCGATCCACCCCCTCACGTTGGGATAGGCGTCGAGTTCGAACCCGCCCTCGTCGGCGACGTGCGTATAGGCGAAGAGCGCGATGTCAGCGACAGAGATGGCGTCATCGACAAACCAGTCACGGCCACCAAGCCGTTTCTCCATGACGCCGAGGGCGGCATAGCCGCCTTCGCGCTTCTCATCCAATGTGGCCCACCGCGGATGGTCTTCGTCGAGGTAGTGCATGATGAAACGCGCCGTCGCGATAAAAGGCTCGTGGCTGTATTGCTCGAAGAACATCCACTGCAAGGTCTCCGCCCGCTCAAAGGGATCGTCCGGCAGATAGGTCGTGCCGTCGGCAAGATAGAAAAGGATGGCGTTGGATTCGGCAAGGAATCGCCCATCTTCCAGTTCGAGAACGGGGATACGCCCGTTGGCGTTGCGTGCCAGAAACGCCGGTGTCCGCGTTTCTCCCTTGTTGATGTCGTACTCGATCAGCTCATAGGGAATGCCGAGATGCGATAACAGCAAGCGGATCTTGTAGCCGTTCCCCGAAGCCAGATAGTCGTGCAGCCGTAGCATTCCTGGTTCTCCCCCGCTGGCTTGTGCGGCGAGAAGATAGCGCCCATGGCATCAATGGAAAAGTCGCGATCCGCGATTACGAAACGTTATTGTATCTATGCTGTCATCGGGGCGATTCTTCAGTAATATCAAGGCAATTTAGAGCCTGCCGCGGTCAATCCGCGATTGAGAACAGCTATTGGGGGACCAGTTGGGCGCCTTTCGGTCGCTGAGCACGAAACTTCTCGCCATCTACCTTCCGCTGGTTGGGCTGGTGTTGACCGTGATGTTCGCGGTTCTCGAGTACCGGTATTACCGCAATCAGCAGGACGCCCTGATTTCGAAACTGCGCGACATCATTGAAGTGCAGGCAACCGCATTCGCGACGCCGATCTGGGAGTTCGACCAACCGGGAATCCAGTTCCTGCTCGACGCCCTCGGCAGGGACGAGGACATCCAGGGCGTCGGCGTGTTGGACTCCCGGGATAATCTGCTGGGCCATACCGGCGATATCGAAACGCCACCGGCGATTCCGGAATACCGGCGAGAGCGCGAAATCGTATTCAACACGGGCGGTGTCAACGAAATGGTCGGGCGCATCATCGTCGTTTTGCGCCAGGACCGGATCGTCGCGCACTTGAAGGACCGTCTGCAGATCGACATCGTGGTCATGCTGTCGCTCGCCGTCGTCCTCGTCCTGGTCACGCACGTCTCATCCGAGCGGGTCGTCGGGCGGCCACTCCGCCATCTACAACGAGCCATGCGCCGGACGACGGCTGAAGGTCTCCGTGAAAAGGTCGATTGGCAGAGCAACGATGAACTGGGCGAAGTGGTCGGCGTCTACAATGAGATGCAGGAGGCGCAGGCGGCGGCGGAAGCGGAGGTGGCCCGTTACCGCGATCATTTGGAGGCGTTGGTCGCCGAACGCACGGCGGAACTCGAGGAAAGCCGAACCGAACTGGCCCAGCAGATGGAAATCCTGCAGACCGTGCTCGACAGCATTTCTCAAGGCCTCGTTGCCTTTGACAAGAAATTGAACTTGATCGCCTGGAATGCCAATTTCCTCTCGATCCGTGCCTACCCGGAGAACCTGGCCGAGCGTGGCCGGCCGTTCACCGACTTCATCGCCCACGATGTGGCCCGCGACGAGTTCGGCGACGGAGATCCGGAAGCCATCTTCCAGGACCAGATCGAACGGGCCCGGAAGTTCGAAAAACACCATTTCGAACGGCAGCGGCCGAACGGGAAGTTCATCGAGGTTCGCGGCGGCCCCATCCCCGGCGGCGGCTTCGTCAGCACCTACGCGGACGTGACCAAACGCAAGGAAGCCGAAGCCGAGTTGGCGGCGAAGGAGGCGCAGCTCCGGGCCGCCTTGGACACCATGCGCGGCGGCATCTTCATGGTCGACCGCGACCTGCGACTCCAGATATTCAACGACCGACTGCGCGAGTTCTATAACCTGCCGGAGAGTGTGGTGCAGGTGGGAGCGCCGCTTGAAGACATTCTTCGCGTTCGTGCCGGGAGGGGAGACTACGGTCCCGGCAACGCCGATGATCTGGTCCGCCAGCGGGTCGAGGGATACCGCGATCCGACAGTGGTTCGCATGGAGGACCAAATTCTCGGTGGACGCATCATCGAAACGTTTCGCGCACCAACCGCTGAAGGCGGTATCGTCGTCGTCTTTTATGACATCACCGAGCGCAAGGAAGCGGAAGAGGAACTGAAACGGGCCCACGGTTTGATCACTGAAAGCATCGATTATGCCAGCCGCATCCAGCGTTCTGTGTTACCCAGTGAAACCATCCTGAAAGAACATATGGAGGATTATTTCATCCTCTGGGAGCCGAAAGACGTCGTCGGCGGTGACGTGTTCTGGTACCGGCCCTGCGAAAACGGGTTTCTTGTCGTCTGCGCCGATTGCACCGGCCACGGTGTTCCAGGCGCCCTGATGACGATGATCGCCACTGGCGCTCTCGATCAAGCGTTGATCGAGATCCCCAACGGATACCCCTCGGCCGTATTGCAGCGTATGAACCAGCTGGTAAAAGCGGCGCTTGGGCAAGACGGAGCCGACGGGGAGTCGGACGACGGGCTGGAACTGGGAATCTGCCAAGTCGATCCGATCGCCGGCGAACTGACGTTTTCCGGAGCGCGGTTCTTCCTCTGGGTCCTTGAGGGCGATCAACTCTCCGAAATAAAGGGGGACCGCAAGGGCATTGGCTACCGGCGCACCGACCCGGCGGCCTCCTTCACGACGCATACGCTGCCCCTGGTCCCGGAGTGCGCGTACTATATGACCAGCGACGGTTTGATCGACCAGATTGGTGGACCGAAACGGCGATCGTTCGGAAAACGCCGCCTACGGGACCTGATACTGAAATACCGAGATCATCCTATGGCTCGCCAGAAGGAAAGCATTTATGGTGATTTCTCGGAATATCAGGGTACCGAGACGCGGCGCGACGATCTTTCGATGATCGCCTTTAAACCACGATTGTGAGGGGTGATGCTGGCGGCTGAAATGTATGAGTTTCGCAACACCGTGCGCGAACAGAGGATGATCTTCTGTTACAGCGGCTACGTGACGGAACCCGTGCTGACAGGAATCGGCGATGCCTTGAAACAAAAGCTCGTACTCGAAGACGCGGACCGAAAGACCATTCGCAACGTGTTCGCCATCTTCGTCGAAGAGATGCAGAACATCATTCGCTATTCGGCCGAACGCGAACCCGAATCGGAAACGGACGACGACAGCACATTGCGTTACGGCGTGCTTAATATCGGTACCGCCGACGGCAAATTCTATGTCAGCTGCGGCCATGATCCTGCGCCAGGACGTCGAGCGCTTGAACACGCGGCTTGTCCATTTGCAGGAACTGGACCAGGACGGCATCAAGAAACTCTACAAGGAGAAACTCCGTCAGCCGACCGAAGCGACGAGCAAAGGCGCCGGCATAGGATTTATCGAAATCGCCCGGCGCTCGAGCGAAATCATTGATTTCGATTTCACGGATATTGATGAAAACCACTCGTTTTTCTGCTTAAAAGCAGTTGCGTGAACCATTGGAAGGGTCCGAAGTCATGGAGAACATCAAGATCGAAGCCACGGAAAGGTCTCCGGAAATCGACTTCGATTTCGGCGCCAACGTCTTTGCCATCAAAGGCGAATCCTACCCTGAAGACGTGACGGCGTTTTATGGAGACGTTATCTCGAAACTGGAAACCCATCTTGGCGCTTCGGGTGGTGGTTCCGTCGAGTTCAACTTCGAACTGATATACTTCAACTCCAGCACGGCGAAAGTTCTGATGGGCCTATTCGATCTTCTCGAGGAAACCGCCGAGGGCGGAGCGGACGTCAATATCAATTGGTTGTTCGACGAGGAAGACGACACCATGGAGGAACTGGGCGAGGAATTCGCCGAAGACTTAGAGCACGCAAAGTTCCATTTGAAAAAAGGGCTGTCCTAGCTAAGGACGTTTTTGTCTCGAATTCACCCATGTCTTTAATTGGTTAAGCAGTTCCCGGTGATCACCTCCATTGAACCGCCATTCGCACTC
>Ga0056114_1000736_pt1 | contig 12640 bp, 8 predicted proteins | sample WorMetHERISLAND1_FD_77005 | JGI IMG/M metagenome (GOLD analysis project Ga0056114, IMG submission 77005) | Marine gutless worms symbiont microbial communities from Max Planck institute for Marine Microbiology, Germany - Olavius loisae HERON... ...
AGATGGCGGCCGCCGCCATCTTGGATAATTTCGAATGGCCATATCTCACAACAGCTCACGATCTACTTATATAGCGCGCATCGCGCGGTCATCTTTGCTATAGCACAGCTTTCTTGTTAAAATCTTTATTACAGATAATGCTTATAAATGCTGTACCAAACGTAATGAAAAAACATAGACTATGCACAAAGATCAGACATTACACGTTCTGAGGGAACGGGTGCTTATTTCAGGACCTACTTTTGTCGCATATTTCTTGGCACAGTGTCTGGAGTGAGATAACGTCTCATAACCCAATCCCATGCACTCAGAAGTGACCAAGCTTATTGACATCAACATTCACGGAGTAAACATGTTATACCATAATCTTTAGTAATATACAGTACACTCGTTGCACTCACATATATTATTCCAGAGAGTAGTGTAACTTGCACATGGTTTTTTGTCTATTTTGAAGACCTAACAGAGTGCTTCCTCGCACGCTTCGCAAAATTTCGCACGGTAGCCGTCAGGCGCGGATCCATGATTTAGCAGAGGGGGCGGTCCATCCCGCCCATGCCTGGATGCGGGAGTGGTCGCCGTGGACAATTTCCGAGTCGAGCCCGCTTTCGGACGTCTACAACTGATTGCCGCTCATTCGACCGACGTCCAAATCCCACACGACGTCTGTTGCGACTACTTATTCTTGGTCGTGAAATTTTAGCTCCGGTCACTGATCACTCGCCTCGCCCGTCACTAGGTGTCGCCACTTGGCGCTGTCTACTGCAGTACGTTGTCGATCGATTAGCCGCTGATTATCACTATAAGCAACGTCCGTTACGCAGCTCCGGATTTTATTTATTTCGCACTCAGCTGCCGAGTACCAGCTGAGCTATTTAGCTGTCAAATCGAGACCTACTGCGAAACACTGATTGCCGCGTCATTCGCACGCCTGTGTAAGCCTTGCAATAAATATGTCGCAACATTTATTCATATATAAAATACTGAGAAATGTTGAATTCCCAAGATAACGTGCATTGAATGGATAGTGTGAATTAAGTACTTAAATTTAACAAGAGACTCAGCTATCGTCTAAGGACCGCGACCATTTGATCCCACATAGGTCGTTTCCTACTGGTGGTCCTTTCCAACAAGCCTCTATCTCTAACAGTTTCCGAGATATTCAATGGCGAATGCGACTTAATGGTTGACACTGACATGACCTTGATACGACCTCTAAACCAATGTCGGGGTCATTCATTTTGGTACCAATCGATTTTTCATATGCGACTTCCTATAGGCTGTCAATAGTAAACTTTTGCTCTAGGACGCACCGTTTAGCCACAATACATAACGTTATAGACGACAGACGGCGACAGACAGACGCAACACTGTAGCATAAGCGTGACCGTTAGTACGTCGGCTAAAACCATTTGTGCTTTCTGGATATCATGATGGCTACAGCTCTTCCGCTCTGTTGTGTCCTGTCCAGGCTGTCCACGTCAATGAGATGGCGCCATGTATAAAGAGACGACAAACCTAAACATCGTGAAAAAGAAGAGTGAATAGCAGTGCGTATTGAACACGTTCAACCTTTGACTTCTGCTTGAGACGACATCGTTCGACGTCCAGGTCGCTCGAGCGCCAATCGATTCTCTACAGCCAACACAGTATCCACAACGACATATGCACACACATATCCGCAGACAACCAAACGCCAGCGACACCGACCTACAACAGACTGACGTCATTACTTTCCCGCCACGTCACGTCCTACATGGTCTATCGCTCTATGGTCGGTCTTCGGTCAGCAATCAACCCGCTGGTCGGGTCGGGTCGGGTCGGGACGTTTAGAAGCCTCGAGATCGGAACCTCCCTTTGATCTCTACATTCGGATGACCTGAAGTGTTGCGACAATTGCTATCCAGTGCTGGTTCATTATTATCACTGTTGTAAGGACTGCTTTGTCTGAATGTCTGTCTGCTTGTAAGATAACTCAACAAGAGGATCGGCTATCACAAAGGGACCTCGCGTCAAGTAAGTGAATTATCTGCGGTTGGATAAATGCACCGTTTTGAAATATTCGTCTTTACAAAGTTCTATGATCTTATCACCCGGGTTAGGGTCATTCAAGGTCACTGGAAATGACACCATTCGACAGACTGCATACGACACGTTCTATAGTAACTTTGGCACTATCGTGTACCGTTTATGATATAGCGTTATATATAGCTGCAATAATATTATAACCCCGTGTGGGGCTACATTTCTGTATCTGCCACTGGCCATAACCACTTTTAGGAACGAGACAGTGTGCAGCAGTGGACTCTGTCGTGTAGGAATGGCTAAGGCAGATGTCTCAGAGCGCCAAACGGACATTATTGTGCAAAAATCCTCGCTCTCTGTGAAACGGTCGTCGTGTTCATCAATGCGTCTCCCGCCTGCTATAATCAGGTTACTTGTGCCGAGCAGACCGTGGACTGCTGAATAAATGGGCGTAGTGCAGATGAATGCTGGGCAGTGTGGTCAACTTGTTTTAAATGAGAGCGATTGTGCTACAATACGAGGACCAAAACTTCTTGAGAAGTATGCCGAAGCAGGGGATAATTTTGATGCCGATGCCACTTTAAGACCGTAAACAATATGCTATTGCTTCACTATATAGCTGTGTGTGTTGTATGTTCGTTTCAGTCTACTCTGAGTCGACGCTACAAGCCTACGATTGCAAACACGTGCTGTTGAGCACAGCTGACCGTCGTAAAAGTGATAGACGAACACGCAGCCGCTTTTGGGCAGACCAAAGTAAAACGACGGTTTTTATGCGACCACGTCTAGGAGGCCGCACCCCGTCCGCCCGTCAGCCCGTTCGTCCAGTGCCCCAATTTACTTGAAACAGAAAGGCCGTATAAACTTCTAATTTAGTGGAAACATAGTGCTGGACAAGAGTAAGTTGGGGAGCAAATTTCAGGTCTAATGGTCAAGGGTCAAAATCGCTAGGAACGAAAATGTAAAAATCGTTTTAAGACCAAAATAATCCTCCGCCCATTCTACACATATCGTCGAATACATTTCACCAGCTGAAATGTGTTGCTTACCCGCTTGTCTTCTATCTGTCACATTCTGTGCATACCTTTTGTTCACTCAATATTGGAACGTGATTGAAAGTTTATATTTTACGGGGATCTTACGACTTAATGCTAGTGAATAGTGGTGTAATTCTAAGGTCAAAAGGTCAAGGTGTCAAGGTCACTGGCAACGAGAATGCAAAATTCTTTTTGTGCATATCTTCGTGAAAAGTGGATCGATTTATATCAAACCAAGGCCAAAATGATCTTCGGCTCATTCTTCGCATATCGTCAGATACAATTCAACAGCGGAAACGCATAATTTTTCATTATTTATTTTTTAAACCATTTTTGTTTGTAGCTCAAAAACATAGCGGCATTTTCCCCTCTAGCTTGGCGTCCCGATAGTACTCCATGTATCCTGTTGCAAGATTGCCAAAAATTGGGTTGTCGCTGGATTTTTCTACTATAGAAGGCGCTGAAGTTTTCAGTTGGAGTCTTTTTAAAAGTTCACTCAACTTCGGCTGCAAATCGCGCGTGGTCGGCGTTTGCGCAGTTTGTAGACTGAGGTTTGAAGAAGGTACACAACTTTTTTGCAAATAAAATGTTTCTGTTATTCGTGCAAAGCGATCAAAAATAGTCCAAATTACATACATCACGCACAGCTGCGTTTGCTGATATACACTGAACTGCAAGCTGGCAACGCCAATGCAATGTAACTGCGCGCGATGTCTATGTGGCCAGCCGGTGTCACATGTAAATGTCTCCGCGTTGCAAATGCTCCACCCGGCAGATAACAACAAGGTGGCACTCTGAAAATGTCTCCCACGCCGCCGGCATGGCTGACCGTCAGCTTTTCAGCACAAGATTCAAGTTAAACTCTTGCTATCACATCGTCATCTGACGTCATAGTATACAACTATTTTATTTCACATTGTTGCGCGATTTCATGCTTAAATTTATTTATCACGGCACCTTTTGCCACTCTGTAAGCGGAGTTTTAATAGAAATACAGCGAATTTTTTCGCGAAAAAGGTATTCTCCACTCCATACTTCTGCAATTAATTTCAGATATCGCTGAAATAACATGCATTGCACGCCGCCGTCTTCGCATAGCACGAAGCAACAGCAGCGCGCGCGCATTGTTGCCGCGCAGGCGCAGCCTAGCAGCCGAAGTATACTTGCATCAGGGCAATAAAGTGTTGCATCCCGTCAATCTCTCTCTCCAGTGCGTAAGATTTACTCGTTTGGAATGCCGTAGAAACTTCAAATATATCGGAGACATAACTCAGGACACAAGTAACTGGGAATCTCACGGGTTTAATGACTGAATGACTATCAGGTGGAAATTCGGAAAGAACCTGCTATAAATGTTAAGATAATTGTGGAATAGCGTGAGTATTATTATAATCTTTCATCTAGGGCGGCATGTCACAGCGGCCGCGTGGCTATGCATCCGCTTGTTCTGAAAGCAGCAGGCTGCAGTCGGCTCAGCGGCGTATAATTTCGTCAAATCTGGACACACTGTTAAGCCAGTGCCGAGTGGACGACCCTCTGCGATGCCGAACGACCGCTGCCGAACTAACTGTGTCTTCGCTGTTTGACGATCAATCGTTCCCCGAGGGTCGCGTAGTCGACCAGCGTGTCTGCACGCTGCCATCACGCAGCCAATTCTTCGCACAGATCTACGCCATTGTGGGCTGTCGCTGTCGGCCAGCGCTATGATGTGGCACCGTACGCCCATTTTCATCGGTCGCAATCACCGATGTCGCCCATGCAGCAATAAACGGTCGACGATATTCATCGTATTTCTGTCGTTTTATTGTCGACATAGACGGTCCAGATCATGAATAGACCACGCGTCATTGACTATACTATTCGCCTTCGTCACGGTTATTTTCCTATTTCTGCCAAATCAATAGCTCTACGTCGACTTACGTAACTAAATCGTCTGCGTATAATTTTATCACACACGCTGAATAATTTCGTTCTTCGCGTTGTCCACCAGCGACTCTAGCATGATGTGAGGCCGAGGTGGCTGCCGCGATATGCGGCCTCCCGATCAATTGCAGATTGTGTAGTCGTTTTTCGCATTTACGTTTTATGTTTACTTACTTATAACGGATGAGTCCCGCAATTTGTAACCAGTCCACGTCACAGCTGCCTTTCAAGCTCGGAAGACACAAAGTCATAATGCAGGAAAGTAAATGAGTAAGTAGGAAACTTACAGGGTGGCCCAAAAAAGTAAACCACAACTTTTGTCCATACCTTTGCCGAAATAGACCGATTTTCAAAAAATGTTCACTGGCGCATTCTGTGGAAAATTTGTAATATAGTGATTACTAAACATACCACTACAGCTTAACTGCATCGCTACACTACCTTGTGAAATATAAAATCTGTAAAATCTATCAGTATTTGGCGAAGATATGAACAAGAGTTAGGAGCATAATTTTTTGGCCCATCCCGTAAGTTAAATTATGGTTAGTTTTAGATACACTTCCGGTGTTTGTAAACATAAGAAGACGATACTATCGTACAGGATGGGCGAAAAATTAAGCTCCAAACTCGACGTGTATGCACACAAACCTGGATTATCCGCATAGTGTTGATGCTGACGACGTACACGCCATTTCTGTTACATACAACACACATAAAAACACACATATAAGAATTTAGATTACACAACTAGTCAGCCACAATGCGAAACTACTTTAAAATGTGTTTTGTATATTCAAAACACACCTATCTCCTGCGTCAATTGACTCAATTCTATAGTACCGTTTATAGACCTAGTACGAGTTTTACAGAGAGCAAATCAAACAAATGTTCACAACGATAAACATGGAAATAAACATCAGTTACGTCAAAATGTTGATATGACGTGAAAAAACTGAAGTCAGACTGAAAGCAGGTGCTCGAAATGTCGTCCTTTAAGCCCGTCGCACCTGGTGAAATAAAACTGAAATGAAACACTGAAACTGTTTCAGCCTCACCAGCATATTTTTCAACACGGCGAAACTGTTTCCGTGTTTTGTTTCAGGGATGTGCGGACTCACGCGTCCGCACATCCCTGAAACTGAAATCAAACAAAACTGTCGACGGTCGGCTGAAACGAAGCCCCGACCGTCGGCAGTTTTGTTTTATTTCAGTTTTATTTCACCATGTGCGTCGGGCTTTAGTTTTACAGGAGCGGACGCTGGTCTATGATCGTCGATGACTGGCTGCAGCATTGTACCACAACACGTTACAATCAGATCATCGACGTCGTATATCTGCATCTGATAACTCTGTCTCTTCTGCATGATCGTCAGGTAGTCAGACGCTTGTGACGCTTGTCAGAAGCTTGTGACGCATTTGCTCTTCCAGTCTGCAGTGCAGCAAGTTCTGTTTTCGACACGTGTCTAAAAGCAAACCTATGGTTCCGCGCATAGATGTTAAAAACATTAATTTGCAAATAAAAAACATAAAAACATGTTTTTTCACTTTTATAAAAACATTAAAAAACATGCATAAAAACATTAAACTACAGTATTCATTGAAGTAAGAAGCACCGTCAATGCGAATTTAATAAAGTCAAAATAATACTGCTACAAAACACTCGCTCTGTCCAGAAAATACATACATACATACGTAAAATTTTCATAAAATGGAGTATGTCTAATTCTAACAAGGCCACAAGGCACACAATTTTGTACGTTTATGTTTTAACAACAAAAACACGACATTCAAACAGCACAAAAAAACATTTTTAAAAACATAAAAACATGTTTTTTAAACTTTTATAAAAAAAACATAAAAAATGTTTTTACATCTATGGTTCCGCGTGTAATACAGAAATCAGAATGGATGACCAGTTTCAAGCGTCAGGTCTGGCCTATGAAACACAGGTCCGAGCTGTGTCAGAAGGACGGCAGAATTCAGACAGTATATGCGCCTAACTCATTTAGTTCGTTAAAATCCTGTCATAATATCGATGCACCATGCAGGAGTAGCAACGAAATCTGGAGCGATTGACGAAAACGTCTGTCGGAGGAACTGGGCAGTATAAGTGCAGAAATCAGGAAATAATTTAGGAAAGGAACAGGGCTCGTCTGGTGTGCTGTCTGTGGCGGTTCACGCTGTGCATTTTGCGTTCGTTTCAAAGGTTCCAGGCATTGCAGGCTGCAATGTGCTGCGGAGTGTAAAATCTTGTCGAGTTATTATCCGATTGCACCGTCGTCCGACACCAGATGGCCTCTCCGCGCACTTCAATAACTGGTTTATAGTTAGTTCGTCTTCTTATTCGCAACGCTTCACATTAACACTCTAACCTGCGCATCTTTACAATGCCATTTCTGTTCATTCAGTCTCCGCAGCACTTGACCCTCGTCCTTCACCAAGTGGCTTTGTCTTGGAAATAATCCTTAATCAAGACTTAATCTTAGGCCTATTCCCTCGCATCCACTTCATCTCAGACATGCTATTTCTCCACTTTTACCGCTTTCACCACCCTCTTTGCTCTTCCACAAAAAACTCAAACGTTTCCACTAGTCACTTCCACCATGGACTTTCCAACTTTTCTGCTGAGTCAATTTTTAGTTATTTTTAATGCACTAAACTATTGTTTCTTTTGAGCGAATGTTAAATGTTCGTGATTTATATCACACAGCTGTACTTGCGTCGACTTTTTATCTATACTTCCTCTTGATGTGTACATGCTTATGAGTAATCTATACAAGAGCCGTGCAGTTGCAAGGAAACCGCGCGATGCAGCGTTTTTTTCCTACACCCAATGACTCTTCGATTCTTATTTGCTTCCGGTTCCGACAGGGCAAGGCCGTTTAGCACAGGCCTTGCTTACATCAGGTTGAGCATCGGGTTAGTCGTTCACTGTCTAAAAGCAAACTGAATTTAAAACTGTAAATAAATAACATCATGGCGCATGTGTCTTGAAACAGAGTGCATAATGACCCTTCAAGATCTCCAAGGTGGTTGATTTTGGCACCAATCAAAAACGCGTATGGGACTTCTTATTGGTCTTCAATAGTAACTTTGGTCCTATCTTGTCCTGTTTCAGAGATATTAGAGCATTTGTATGCCGAAAACCACCTTTTCCACATCCCACGCCTATTCCGGTCAAAATTTCGAGTGCTCCCGTGATGTTGGGGTGTGCACTGCAGAAAAAAAGAAAGCCCATGCTAATCAGCCATGAAATTATTTCCGAAGTATTCCAACTTATGTGACCACGGTACCTCAACGTCACAGACAGACGGACAGACGACTTGCCGCTGCAATACCGCGCTCGGCGTAGCATCGCGCAGTAATAACCCTATATTTGGCACAGATGCTTATTCTCGTATTTAACAGTCGATTTCCGTTTAATTCCGCCGTTTCGGAGATAAACGGTTTCGGGTGCACACTCAATCGTACGATAATAGTAAATACTGATAAATGTAATCTAAAACGCGCCGACTATATAATTTTCCGATTCCATCGTAATGCGCGGATATTATGTGCCAGTTTTACAGATGACATAGCGACGTTATGTGGCCTATGGCGCTGCATTCGGTGACAAATCGGTGTCGTCTAGCAGCAATAATAGCTGTTCAGAGAAGGGCGAGAGATCGCCGTAAAACGCCCCGAGGCATGAGGATCAAACACGCGACGGTCAGGGGACCGGAAATCTCGCGAAATGTGACATCACGGGATAAAATAAACGGACACGAAAGAGGACAAAGATGCAGAGTTCTGTGAATAGCAAAGTTCATTACGTAACGCGGAAGATGATCCCACTGCGGCGCTTTGATCCGGCAACAGCTAAACCTCATTAAGTTATGGCCTACTTGACCCACGACAGCCATCCTTTAATCGTCTGCCTGCAGTCGTGAGAACGAACTACTGTTACACAGGACTCGCCATTTCTTCCCTCCAGCTGTCGTGATCGTCATCATCAAGATTCATTTCGCCTAATAGATTGTGATTTGAGTTGACGTGGACGGCTAATACTAGAGGGGTGGTTCACATTCAACCTTATAAATGAATGTACTATTAAGTGCACAAGATCGTCTCATACTCCTGGAGTCCTAAATATCAGTACTATACAATGGCCACTCTCCTCACACAATGAATCACGCTGTAGAAAATATGTGAGTTAATTTACACATTTTTTAAATTTCTCATGTTGACAAGTATAAAATTAACTGATCGATCGACAGATCGATTGATTGATTGATTCACAGCCAAGGTACTGAAATATGCACTCGAATGCCAATGCGCTGCCGTTTGAGTTATGAGTATAGGTCCTTAAACAAGTAAGTTTTAAGAATTTCAAGGACTGCCACCACCACCACGACTACTATACTACTACAGACGTCGTTCCATGTTGCTGCAGTGACACTGCCGACGACCTTTACCAACAGCGCCAGTGAATTTCGACGACCTGCGTAATAGCCGACGGCCACACTCCACAGCGAACTGTAAGTAGATTTACAAAGAATTGCGAATAGCCAGCAAAGGTCACGTGCGTTGAAACTCACGTTTCTGAGCTTCGAGTAGTGATTAAATTAGCATATGATGCTCGCTGATATGTAATATATGATATGTTAATAAAGAGAAGATGCTACCACCTTCCTCTACAACCCAGGACGTTAGTCCGATGAACCAGCCAGAAGTCCACTAGTGGAACCATAGCGTGCCGGGAATTAGAGCTTGTAGTCACCACAACATCACACTACCATGAGATAGGTCTGCTCGCAAGTGACGTGATCTAAAAAAACTGGATTTGTTGACGGACATGGTAGCGACGACGACGACGACGACGGAAGATGAACGTCAGAGCTTAGCCACTGTGACGCGTTGACGCCGTCTCACAAACTGAACACTGACCTGCCTGCACCCCATTGATATCCGTCTCTGAGGTGTCGCTGGGCCGGACACGCAGGACCCTTGGTCTTACAGGCCTCTGTCAACAACGTCGCCTTCGAGCTCGGCACCCACTCTGGCGTGAATGGTTTAAACTTGTCTCATAAATGTCGTTCAATGACAAGTAAAGAACATAAGCCGCTCTCGGGCAAACATCCCCTGACTAAAGCCTCTCGGATATGCCCTGCCGAGACAAAAGCTCTCACGGCAAAAGCTGTACGCGTTAAGAAATTATATTAGAAGGTGCAGTCAAGGCTTATGATTATGGTTCAACATTACAACGTTTTGTTCTAACAGAAGTCACTTGAATACGTGCTGTATTCTGGAACGTCATAGACGTTAAATAACTTCCTCGAAGCGCAGTAGTGGATTCTGGATTGCGCAACAGGGGCGAATATCTCGATCAACACTTATTTCTGCCGATGAAGTGGACTAAAGATCTCTGTGGTTTTGGTTTACTACCAATCGATCCACTAGCGAAGAAAATATGCGCCAAGAACTATTTTCGTATTTCGCTCCGAGACTGAGACTCTAGTGACCTCGACTTTTGACAGTTTGACCTCACTGCGAACTGACTATGTCAGAATGTCGTAAAATTTCATAACGATATTTCGAGAATGGTTTAAGCGACACATTTATGCAAACAGCAGAATCTTCGCTACTCTGTCGCTGTTTGTTGTTTACTATTAGAAATTTCTGCTGCATTTGCATTGCGAGAGAAAACTGTTGGCTGTCAATTCTGCGACAAGACGGGAAAGTCTGGGACCTGTAAGAAGATGGTGGTTTATTTGACGCGGCGGCGGCGGCGGTGTGCTTCAGTAGACACAGGTCAAGTGTAGAATAGCGCGCGGTGATCGAGCTTTGACGCCTGTCATCTATCTCCGTCCTGCACGCAACGCCGCTCCTTTCCACATTCATAATCTCCGCAGTCGAAGGCGGCGACTCCGTAAAAACATCTCCAACGTGCGTGAGACGCCGTTGAAAGTCGGTTCAGCTTCAGCTCAACACTCAATACCGAGCAAAATAATGTTTTTGAAGCGTGTTGGGACCAGACAGACCCCGGCTCGTCATGTCTATCAATAATAACTTACATTTCCTTTCAATCTCATTCGCCATTATAGCGGACCATCTTGTTGAGATATGCCGAATACACGATCGTGCGTTATTCTTCAACTCCGCCACGTGCCGTCGTCGACAGTTTGACTTCTCGAAAAAACGCAGCACACCATATCCGCTTATTGAAAAGTTTACAGAATGCAACAACAGTATAAGTCCATAAATATTTTATCCCTTGAAGTTTTTTTGTGAAAATGTTTGTTTCTTTTGTCTGAGAAATTTAAAACAACGGAGCATTTATGCAGTGCGCCTTTAAACAGCATGTCAGCTATAAAGTATGAACTACGTCAATATCACAAAGGAATTGTACACAAACACTGTACGACCTGGTTCCAACTAGGAGTCGATTGTCTTCGTACAGAAACTGATCAAAATATTCGTGCATTGATGACATGTTGTTAGCGGATGAAAATCTCTGCAGCAAATCTACAACAACGCAACCGACATCAACATCGACTTTTTGACACATAAATTAATAATCTCATCATTCCAGTATTTATGGATCTACACAAAGTTAAAAATTACGACGGCAACAGTTTGAATTTAACTACTACCGTATTTACGAAAACATGCAGTCAATATGCCCTACTTCCATCCCATTGGCCATAAAATTGGAAACTGGGTCACGACTGTCGACGACTGCGTTCACAACGAAGGCTGGACAAGAAAAATTCTAAACACGATCAGTTTCAACATATATGTATTACGTCGGCAGTCGTCGGTAGTCGTGAGTTCATTCACACCGCTGACGAGTCGAGACTATACTGTTTTATATCGTCGGCGTCCGTCGGCAGTGTGGACTGGGAATTACAGGCTGCTTTATCATAGACGTCTCTTGACGCTAGCACCGCGCGGTTTGATAGCCGAACTTCTAGCGTCACGCGCGACATTGCCACCCATCCATCAGCTTTTAGCACGTTCTAGATATTGTCAATGTCAATGTCAATGTCAAAATGAATTTATATAACACAATTTCACGCAAAGCATCTCTATTGCGCTCGGTGCACTAGTATCTCGTGAACAAGATCGTCTTCAATGTGCGCCGAAAGACACCGTTGCTTACAGTTCACACAGTTCGACAGGCAGTGAATTCCAGACGGTCGAACCCCCGACAGAGAAGGCTCGCCGACCGAGTGTGCTACGTCGATACCGCGGAACGATCAAGCAGTGCAGGTTGGCTTGATCGTCGATATCGACTGGCGACGTCGGCGACCGGAGTGCAGCAGTTGACCAGATACCTTTGTGATTGTTCTCCAGACACCGACAGACCATGACAGCCAGCTCGTACTCCACGCGATATTGTAAATTTGGTCCGGTATAATGTACAAACCGGAGTAAATGTGAAAAGTAAAAATAAGCCCCATACGGGACTGCCGGTCGACTCCTCGTAACAGCCTAACTTAGAAGGTCACGTGACGCCTAACGAGGATGATATCAAAAATCTGTCCGAAAAATTAGATATTGTCTTGGAGTGATTTAGATCGGTGTCGGTCTCATACTTCTATTCTTAATAAGTTCTGTGAAGATAATGATTTGTTTTTCGCTGTACGCCATTCAGCCAGCAGTGTTGATTACAC
>Ga0056114_1000737_pt1 | contig 12626 bp, 9 predicted proteins | sample WorMetHERISLAND1_FD_77005 | JGI IMG/M metagenome (GOLD analysis project Ga0056114, IMG submission 77005) | Marine gutless worms symbiont microbial communities from Max Planck institute for Marine Microbiology, Germany - Olavius loisae HERON... ...
AAACTACTTGAGCTAGAGACTTCAAATTTGGTATGCAGCTTTGTATGGGGAATGCCGAGCGGGCGCACAAAAATTTCCCCTAAAAGTGGGCGTGGCCTAGGTCACGTGACCCCAACAATTTTTGGCAGTACTGTCGGCTATCCTAACGACAGCTTGGCTTCTTGTTGTCCCAGCTATGCTGCTTATTCAGTTACAGCAAGCTGTCAAATTGCACTTTTTTCAGCAATTAGTACTGCATTGGGGCCGATTCAGTCGATTCAACCGATTCAGCATAATGTCAGAAGATAGATCGTTTCTGAAAGACAAGAAAAGACAGCGTCGTCACAGGGCGCAGGACAAAGCCTCAGTGCCCCTCAAACACTTTGAATTAATCGAATGAAATATTAATCATAGTTATTAAACGAGTTCCCAGAGCTACCTGCACGCCTCTCCGGCATGGTGGGGATTCACCATCGCAGCCGACAAACAACGTTTGGAGACATCAATACGACGAGCTGTATGTTCCGGCTTGTACGCGGCCGACCATCCTTCATTTTCTCAACTGGTCGAAGACATGGACGACAACTTATTTGCAAGCATTCGGCACAATCCGCATCACGTTTTGTACAAACTTTTATCTGATAAAATCGATCATAAATACAATCTGTGACCACGTTTTCACTCTTTTTCACTAACAGTTAAGACTGATTGTGAAAATTACATAAATAGAATGCTCTACAAAGACAGTTTACTAGTTTTGCCTTACCATATTGTATGATTGCATTTTGCCAATCAGTTTTTATGGTGATGATGTAAAAAGAGCACATTTTCTGTAATGATTGTGATACAGTCCAAGATAATGAAATTGTGCATATGGCATACAATCAAAGTAGCAAACAATATATCATATGTGTGCACAAAAGACTTGATTACCATTAACTAGAGATGCCTGCCTAAGTTGTAATATTGTCAGTAGGGTGGTCCTTAAAATTGAAATTTGGAAAGTCTAAGCTCCAAGCCCTGAAATTTGTTGGAATGGTGGAGAAAACTCTGCTGGTGTTTTTTTTTCTCAATCGGACAACAGGCTCCCTCATCAACCCTGAAGTTTCACGCTGAGGACCCCAAGAGACGCTTGTTGTCTGGGTTTAAACGAAGCACGTAAGAATTAAAATGAGAACGACAAAAAACTTATAACATCAGAAATCATAGAAAACAAATTATTCTATGAAAAGAAAATGTTAAAGAAAATCATAAGTGACTGTACTGCATACTATTCAGAAACAGTGTCTCGTTCTAATATTTGTGTCCAACTTAGTGCTGCTGCTGAGCCGTCACACCAGCAGCCACGGTCTTCTTTTTGGAGTCCGGGAACAGCACACGATGACGAGAGACAACTTGGAGGAGAAATTGCAGTTGCTCCTCATCCGGTCATCCTGGGTTAGACTTCAGCAGTACACTTGCATGACAGCAACTCCTCGCTCCACATGATCGTTGACGATCGCTATCCCCTGCACAAAGGCTGCCGCTGTCTGGAAGTCTTCCAGCTCCAGCCAGGTCGCGGGATCAGCATCGAGGAAGCCGTCTTGCAAGCCCAGCTTCTGGAAGAAGCGTCATGTATTGGTTGATGCCATCAACCATTTGATGCCATCATGGAGTCCAGAGATGGCTTGGCTGGCTAGTGTTGGGCACTTCGCTGGAGATTCATCTCCTACTTGGTGTGGCATGAGGTGAGCATTTGCCTCTTCTCGTCCACCATGACCAGGGATCAAAGAGCGCGAGAACAATAAGCTCCTCCAAGAGGTACCACAGATGCCTTTGCAGTTTGGACAGAGCTGCCTTAGTGACATCTCTCTTGACGTCCATGTAGGCCGTCAAATCCTTCAGCAGCTGCTGGTCGTGTCAAGGTGTAGCTGCAGCCTCCGGAGCCAGTGTCCAGGCTTTCGCATACAGGCGACAGACGAGGACAGCAATTTGCCACAGCCCAGGTTTGAAACTGTGGAACAGCCTTCCATCTGAACTGCGGCAAGCTAACATTAGCTTTCAACGATTTAAGTGGCTGCTAAAGACATTTTTGTTCTGTTGCTGAGATCGCGGCACACAACTGGGACTAACTTCTAAAGCTGAGCCTCATAAGTATTACTTACTTGATTCTCATGAAAATAATTCTTATTATTGCTATCAAACGTCAGATTTTACTGCTAAAATGCACCAAATTTAATTTCAGCTGGGGTTCCTGTTGCAGTATCCCACACACAGTTCGATGTTTTACATCAAAAAGACAACTGGGAATAAATGGACGTTACAAAAGCGTTTCACTCTTCCAGCTCTATCTGGGTTCCAGTTAACGGAAAATTCCATGACGGCATAAGGCGTCCAATCAGCGGCCATCTCTCAGGCCCTAATGCTCTATCCTGGACAGTTTCGACGTTCAATTCCTTTCAGCAAAGTTCAGCACAGATTTATACAGCATCGTTCTAATGCCAGCCACCATCAAGAAGTGAGACTAGGGGTAAAGGAAGGGGTAAACGTTGTTGGAATTTAGAAAAAAAATCACCAGGAGAGTTTTTTGACTATTCCAACAAATCCTGGGAGTTGGAGCTGAACAAAAATTCATTTGAAAATTTACCCCTCAGGAAGGACCACCCTAATTGTCAGTATATTGGCTTATCTGTCACTGATTGTTATTTGAACTGAAACATTAGAATTGAATTCATTCAGCATATTTATTGGATGAACTTCGGCAAACGCAAAGAATACTTGTAAACACAGAATGTGATGTTATATTGCGTTGTGTTCAGGCACGGGAAATTCTTGCAAAAGAGTCAAATGTTCAGAATGTGAAATGTCCGGTGACGATCTGTGGCGATGTGCATGGTCAGTTTCATGACTTGTTGGAGCTATTCAAGATCGGAGGAAAGTCACCAGACACCAACTACCTGTTTATGGGCGACTATGTCGATCGAGGCTATCACAGTGTCGAAACAGTCACATTGCTTGTAACACTTAAGGTCTCTGTACTATCTGTTTGTTTGTCTTGAGAGTAGTTCACTCCAGCTTGGTTCACTGTTAAATACTGTAGTTCTTGGTGTGGAAGGGAGCATGACTCGTCGGCATTCATTCATTGAACACTGCTGGAGCAGGATACCTGGATCCCATCGTTGTTATGCCAAGACCACCAGTAAGAGGCATTGGTTGCATCAGGAAACATGTACAGCCAAAATTGACCAATTTCTGTCGAAAGTTCCCCACAGACCAAAACTGCATCTGCTTTGTTAAATGTGTCTGAAATATTTCTTTTCACAGTAATGTTAATCTTTATACTAGCGGCAATCGTCATCAATGTTTTTAGTTTTTTTTAATAATACTTGAGTCGGGTATGGATCATTGAAAATGCTGTTTCGGTTTATATAGTAAATATTTAATCACATATAATTCTGCTATTTGTGTTTAGTTACTGAATGTGAATGTATGTGACTAAGAGTTTGCTGCAGTGTAACTTGAGTTGGTTGTGGTTGGTTTTACTACAGCACAGAATGCCTGTTTGACTGGTTTTCAAAATGCCAACAGAGTCATATGATTAGAATATCTATGCTTGCCGTAGGTGAGGTTCAAAGATCGCATCACGATCCTGCGTGGCAACCATGAGAGTCGACAGATTACTCAAGTGTATGGTTTCTACGATGAGTGTCTGCGCAAGTATAGCAATGCTAACGTGTGGAAATACTACACAGACTTGTTTGACTACCTGCCACTGACGGCTCTCATCGAAGGGCAGGTGTGATGTCTCGTGTCTGCGCAGCTTGTCTGATTTGTGCAAGGATAACACATGCCAACCCCTTAGTTCTAGGATTGCAATTGATAATGTGGTTCACCAAATGTGAACATTGGTTCACTGGTGATGGCTGGTATTTGTCATGAACTACAACGGTCTCCTTGCTACATCAAATATTTCCACGTGAATCTCTCTCTTGCCTTGTCTTAGTCTTTTACCTCTTTATCAATTTTGATTACCTAACTCTTATTGCAATATTTGCAATCACAGGAAGCATACATTTAGAAAAAAAACAAAAATTTCGTGATCGTTTGTAAAAGAAATATACTGCTTTTACTATTCTTTAGAATAAATTTACAGTGTGTATATAAACTGAAAATTATTGGGATTTGCCACTAAGGATGTGATGAACTTTTAAGTTGCATGTTGTCGAACTTCCAACATTTTATTCAAATCTAAAATCTGTTGGATGGTTAGCGCTGTTTGCATTGGATACAGATTCCACATTTCGTGTAATTTTCTGTGACATACATTCGATTGATTTTAGGTCCAACTCTCCGATGCCGTTATGACGATCTGCCTCACACTGTAAACAATGCTGATGTCTTAGCCGCCCTCTGCATCAAACGACATTTTTAGAGTTGACTGTTTCCAGTATTTCAGCTACTTTTGATAACTAATAGATGAATCTAACATATGAACTTCGTGTGACATGTGGTTTATGGTAAAGCATAAATCTAAATCCGCATCCAAAGTTTGAAGGATTTGAATATGATTGATGCGGATTTCAGACAGCTCTGTCACATCCATATTTGCCGTGCCACAAATTTCGGATTTTCAGTATGGACATATGTACAGTAATACTACAATGTACACTGTATGTATTGCCTGGTATTATAATCCGTAGCACCTTCATACCATGCTGTGAAAATTTTTGTGTTTATATCGTAAATTTTGGTATTGTACATAACAATGATTGATGGAAATCCTGTAATACATATATTTGTTGCTTTTTGAAACATGCAAATAAGATAGCACTGGCATCATATGCTGTATTTCATGTTCATGTTCATTGTTGAGTATAAATTTTATTGTTGTATGTGATATTATGAATTTTTTATTTTTGTTAAATTCCAATTCAGTTGGTCACGTCTGTCTGTAGATATTCTGTCTGCATGGTGGACTGTCTCCAACCATCGATACACTGGATCATGTCCGAGCTCTGGACAGAATTCAGGAAGTTCCTCACGAGGTACTGGTGTCCCAGTCCCTCTCACTGGCTGCCAGTGATGAGTGTACACAATGTGTACACTGAGTTGTGTACACTGAGTGTACACAATGCTATGTTTTAGTCATATGTAACCAATCCAGTCACATGGTATTGCACCTGCATATCATTAATTGTGCAGCAAGTCGTGCCTGGATGAAAAATCTCTAGCATGTGAGTTAGCAAGATAAAATTTTTCATATTTAGACTGAACTACTCCTGTCGGGGGTACCGCGGCGGCAGTCCCACTGCCGTTCAGGCCTGGCAAACCTGCCCTCTGTGGGAGCTGTCCCCTAGTCACCCCCATATTATTGTAGACTAGGGGACTTGCTGTGTTATATATTCGTATCTTTTTAGCGTGTACTGTTTAGTATTTCTGTGTTTATTATGTTCTTTGTGTTGTTTTTGTTTTCCTTTGTAGCTTCCTTCAGTACTTTGATACTGTTGGTTGGGTCTTTTGGCCTGTAAAAACCGTTTCCCATATAACCTATACTATACGTTAGTGCACAATCCGGCTCTAACGTGAACGTATCAGCCTTATTATCATCAGGTTGATACTGCAGTGCAGAATGAACTGTGTAAACCTGCTAGAAACTAGGCGCTCTGTTTATCTCCACACATTATCCAAAAAGGCCTCTATGATGGATTGTAATTTGAATCCCAGGTCCACGCCGATAACCTTGCAAGAACAGTGGTTGACTGTACCTTTTGCTTTCACCAAAGTTTCAAACCGGGTTTGATGGGTCTGGTTATTGTCGGAATATTATAAAAACACTAATGCTGTTGGACACATGTGGCATAATTTGTTACCGTGGAATGTACTGGCTGCTGTGCTGTTTGCACTTATCTGTAAATTAGTTGGGAGTGAAGATTATCAATGGAATTGATAGATATCAGCTGCTTTTCACCAAATTTGAGTTGGTCTCCAGTTTCACATAATCACTGTTATTGTAGGTAGATGTTGACACCTGTCAACTGCTACTGTCTTATCAGTTCAGCATTGACACAGACAACTTTTTTGATACTCGTTTTTTGTCTTTGATTATTTTTATCAAGTTTATCATCCCAGTTACTATTATATATCATACTGTAATATACTGTCAGTGCGGAAGTATATGTTGCACTATCCAGATAACTACACTTTTTCATAGTTTATTTAATGCCCCAGTGCCATAAGTCTGTGGGAGCCGTCCCCAAGTCACCCCATACAATTGTAGACTAGGGGACTTGCTGTGTTTATTCGTGTATGCTGTATTTGTATGCTATTTTTTTCTGTGTATGAATATGTGTAATTTGTGTTTCTTTGTGTTTTTTGTGTTGTTTTCCTTGCAGCTTTCTCCTTCAGTACTTTGATACTGTTGGTTGGGTCTTTTGACCTGTATAAACCGTCTCCCATATAACCTATACTGTGTTGGCGGGGACGTAAAACACTGCACAATCCAATCCAAACCAAGCCATAAGTCTGTGGTAGATAGACAATTCCATAACATTTATTCTAGACTCGCTGAAGCTCGGTTAACTCGCCGGGAACGAACATTTTGTAATTATCTCAGAATAGATCATACATATCTAACCAACTGTTACCTCTTAAAGCACGAATATCAACCAGTATGTATACCTTGTAATTTTTTATTAACTGTAGAACATATACTGATCAGTTGTGTCGATTTTGATATCATTCATCAAAATTTCTATACATCTTATAATCTGAATGATCACTTCCATAATATTCATCCCAAACAAATAACTTCTTTTACACATGCTAGTGGCCTTACTAATAAACTTTATTTCAGGTACGATATAGACGCTATTTCTGTGCTTAAAATGCTTTGAAAGGCTAACCAACCAACTATGGTAGATAGTTATAGTTGAGGTTATATGACACTATGTGTACTGTGTGACAAGGGCCCGATGTGCGACCTGCTGTGGTCAGACCCTGACGATCGAGCTGGTTGGGGTGCGTCTCCGCGGGGAGCTGGCTACACGTTCGGTCAAGACATATCGGAGATGTTCACACACACCAACAACGTGAAGTTGATTTGCCGGGCTCATCAGCTTGTCATGGAGGTAACACACTGACTGACGTACATACTAGTGTACTTGTCTAAAAGACAAAAAGCAAGATGGGATATTGTCATAACTGCTCTCGAGTAATGGTACTATGTACCTTTTTGTAGTTGCACAGTCATTTGAGCAGCTCACAGGTTCCGTCTACTAGATTTGGCTTCATCTCACTGGGTTCACTCACTGTGCTTAGGTTACTTTGTGTGTCTTAGATTATTTTCTTGTAAAAATATCTGTATGCATGTTGTATTATTGTAACACGGTGAGGTGAGCCTGGTTAGACTGAGGCCTGTCTGGATGACTAACCACCCTCCTTCAGTGCTTTGACACTGTTGGTTGGTTCATCAGACCTCTAAAAATCGTCCACCGTATAACCTATATTGTGTTGGTGCAGACGTAAAACCATGCTCAGTCAATCAATCAATCTAAAGGACATGTCATATCTCTCGTCTCAAACCATTGAAAATAGCACTTGACTTGGCTTTTAGGTACTTTGACATTTTGTACTATTCTGACGGCCAAACAAATCAACTTGGAACCATGACGGGACTGGTGGGGTACACGTAGGTTGAGAGCCAACTGGATTCCTACTGCTTCTTTAATAGCCTCATCATCAACTAGCTTTGGGCCATGTGAAGTGATTGGAAGGTCCTGTAGCCAGCCTCCTTATTGTTGTTGTGAAATGCTGTAGTAAAACCCTAACCACCCATCCTATTGTTGTTCTTGTTACGCGCGACAGCATATATGCTATAGCACGTATATGCTATCGCCCGTCTGTCCGTCCGTCCGTCTATCAGATGGGTGGATCATAGAAAAACGGTTGAAGTTAGTATTATGAAATTTTCACCATACGGTAGCACCATCCCTCTAGTTTTTGCCGGGTAAGTTTCATCCAGAAATTTTAAGGGTTTCCACCCAAGCGGGGCGTCAAACAAGGGAGGGGTGGATAAAATCAGCAGTTTTCTATGTTTAAGCGTGAATGTCTCGAAGACGGTAGCAGATGTAGCTAAAGTTACAATTAATAACTAATAGGAAGTCACATATTGGCTTTCTATCGACACCAAGATCGATGACCTTGGATGACCTCAAACTGCTGTAAGGTCAAATTCTCTTGGAATTTCACGACATTTGTCGTGTTTCGGAGGCAATAACAGCTAAACGAATGAAGACAGACCCGTATTGTCAGCAACAGAATTGTAGCCCACTAAATGTACTTTTCAGTGATGTATAGATTGCGTTGATATTGCAAAGCCTTCCTCAGCTAGGGGGCATCAAACAACGGTGAGATAGCAAAACAAGTCTTCATACACACACGGCTGTCGCACGCTTACCTGGCGTTAGCTAGGCTTTCTTGTTATGTAATATGAGCCAACTGTGAAGATGGACCAGTAATCTACTGTGTGTTGGTTTGTTGGTCCACTAGAAGTGATGTGTGATATAGAGATATTAGCACCGGATTTGTTAATTATTCAGGTATTCCCAGCCCACCATTCTGTCTGCCATTATACTGATCACATTTACTGACACGTTGTGAAGTTGGTAGCATTGACTATGGCTTGAGGTCAATCGATCAAAACATTTGATTCTAGTCTCCTTGTGAAGAAAGACACCAAATACTCCGTTGCCGAGTTTCTGTATGAAGCTAATTCGCTGTCACACTCTTAGCTCATAATCTGCTGGTTTCTGGTCAGTGTTGTAACTGATCCAGCCAGCGCTGTGTGTGTGTCTGTGTGTGAAATGTGGTCGGTTTGAAGGGTTATAACTGGATTCATGACAAGTTGGTGGTGACGATCTTTAGCGCTCCTAACTACTGTTATCGCTGCGGCAACCAGGCAGCGCTGTGTGAACTGGACGGCATGTTCAAGTACTCGTTGTAAGTGTCTACCTTGCTACACGTTATCACCGGTCATCTCTTAGTGCTGTCATTTCTAGTAACTGTTGTGTCACAGTATTTAGCTGATATTCACAGAAGATTTCACGAGTTCATCATCACCATATTTGTTTATTTTTAGAACATTTTACCATAACAAGCAGAAATGTCAGCAGTAATAGTTACAGTAATAGGCCCATGATAGTAATAGTAATAGGCCTAGTGCAATGTCATTAGCTATGGATCAGTAAGAGTACTTGTAGAGTAGGCGGATGATGAAGTCAGCGTCATTAAGGAATTTAGTTTTATTGATTAGAGCCAAGGTGTGGGATCGTGCGCGCATTTCGTTATCGTCAGGCAGATACAGCTGTAGGACATGATTACTGTTCGACTTGATGCAACTGAAAAAGTCGTCATCCGCTGCACTGAACATGTCCGCGACGCCCAGCTGGTCGGTCCGGCAGCCGCTTGCTGCGTCACAGCAGCGAGTCGAGACATGTGCGGTACTGCGGTCAGCGGCAGAGCACATGCCAGACCACGCAGGTGCGGCGTACTCGATGCGCGAAATGACAACAGCACGGAATACATCCTGTAGCGATGTGTCTGGCAATCCGTGCGTGCAGTGGGTTGGCGTTATTACAGATGTAAATGTTTAAAGACTCTGGTGTTGTAAATACAGCGCCTAATTGCAAAAAATCTTAACGACAATCTTAAATACGATAATAACTTACGATATATCGTAAGTCAACTTACTATAAAGTTACAATGTTGCCAATTATGAAAACATCTTATGATAATCTTGCGATAAATCTTAAAAAATTGTTATTAATTATATATTATAATTATAGTCGTGCTCCACTATCAGCCCACAAGTACATAGTGTGGAGGCCCTTTTATCAGTGTTGTGTTATTGTGTATTTCAGTTCACAGTTTGACCCAGCTCCGCGTCGTGGAGACCCCGTTGTTACTCGCCGCACGCCTGACTACTTCCTGTAATGGACTGAGTACCAGCTTCCAGTGACAATCTCAGTTGATTCATTATTTCTCGTCATTCAGTTAATGTGACGTTTGTTCATCCGGTGCTAACGTCTGCCTTACTCTATTGTTCTCAGGTGTATTTTATTTTGCCTCACACCTGTCACATTGCTCCATGTTGTTTCATGTTTTGTGGATGTTATTGCCGTGACTAAATGTGCCGTTATCTTGCGACATATGTATTTACCGTAATATCTCGATTATAATGTACACTCGCGTACAATGCACAGGTAGACTTTTGACGCCTGATCACGGGTAAAATTGATGTACACATGTATAATATTCAGGCACTTTCAGGCTTTGCCAAATGCTGCCTGTGCATGCAATAAAATTTGTCTAAGGGGAAAACTTTTGTGGCATAGTTAGTAAAGTTAACGGTAAAATTACTAAAATTCTTTTGTAAACAGTTTAATTAAGCATTTAATACCTTTTACAAATTTGCCTATTGTTTCTGTGGTTATTTCGTGTACTCCTCGAAATTTAAGATGAAAAATGGAGTTAACATATCGTAATTCATAGATAATGTCTGGTCGTCTTGGTATTGCTACTAACAGCTCATTCTTACACGTTTACATAATGGTGGAACATTAGGTTGGTCAGACCACCACATTAAAGCCAAAATTGTGTCCATTATAATTGAGATATCACACGGTATATTATATGTCGGTGGTTAATAAGTTTTGTTTTATATTCTGTTAACTGATGTCTAACATTTTTTGTTTACAGACTTTTTACGTTTCTGGTGCGAGTTACAATATGTCTAACAATACGCGGTCGACATCTGATTTTAGTGCTAATTGGTATTTTATGTTGGACATTATTTGCTTCATTTAATGAATAGTTTTCTTTCTTTCTTTGTTTACGTTTTGTTCAGCAGCATACGAGTTGCATTGTTGGCATTTGTAAATATAACATTTGCAACAGCAGAACTTTGATTGTGTGACATGCATGACAGCTGTGATGATGTGGCTGGGACCAGGCCTTGTGTAATTCTATGTCAACTAGTGGTTTTGTTATTTATGAAGCTTCATTTTGCTCATTGTTGCATCGATAACGGTGGCTATTAATAGTCATTCTGTGCAGTATTGTGATTTACTGTTTTTACACGAGCTTCAGTGGCTGCGTACATCAGTTTGAACTGATGTTGAATTGTTCCACCGTTCTACTCTTGCGTTCAGCAGTCTTCTGTCGAGGTTGTGATATGATCTCGTCAGAAACTTACATCAGTTCTGTGTCAGCAACTGTTGAAATGTTGTGGTGGACTTTCATGAAATTTCTGGCAAAGATAAGCCTTGGTGCAAGAAACTTAGTTTGTGTCTGGAACTTACTCAAGCAGTAAACAGAAGCAGATCAAGCTGCTCCGTCAGCACAATCTCTTCTGTAACTCCATACCTCTTCACATCCGCCAATCCCAAACATACTCTTCCTTCAGACGTCATCTTAAGACGCACTACTTTCTTTCAGCCCATCTCGCCTCCTAGCGGCCCCTGCAATGCACCCTGATTCTCTTCCGAGACTTTGGCGCTATATAAATCTCTTACTTACTTACTTACAAATCAATGTAAGTTGTATGGCCTAATGGTCGATAACCATTTTAGATGCCAAATAGCGCTGTAGATTGACATTCAAGTAACTCGAGTCTGTGACAAGGTGACACTGATAAATTGCATATTTTCAATAAAACGATCATGTAGCATGCCACAGCAAAGCTTTTGTCATATCACATGTCAGTACTGGAAGTTGCATATTGTCCGCTGGATCGCACAGTCTGGACTAAGGAGGCCATTGAGCATGGTAAACTGAGGTCAGGAGGAGAGGATATACATCTGATAGCCATCTCTCAACACTAGTCATTAGTTGTTGAGTTTTCTGGCATGCATTACTAGGAGTGCGTATCGCCAAATGTAGACATCAGTCTCCAGAGTGGACAATTCTGAGCCACGTCAATTGCTTCAGTCAGGGAGAGGTTATTGGATTTCAGCTCCTGCTGGATAGTCTTCATCCACGTAGTATGAGGGCGTCCTGGTGGTCTCCAACAGTTCTTCAACTTCAAGGGAGAAGCTGTTAAGAAGATTCATTCAGAAGAGAATGGCCAGTAGAACGAAGCAGATCGGATGTTCTTGCCATCTGTTTCATCTGACATTTGTGCAATGTGGTTGAACATTCAACCTATCTCTCTAGTTTAATTTCATATCGCCATCGCAGTCATCTGCTTCGTTCTACTGGCCATTCTCTTCTGAATGTTCCCAGAATGAACACCAAATTGGGTCGTCATGCCTTCTCCTCTGCAGCTCCACAAATCTGGACCCAAACTACCTCTTGCCGTTAGAACTCAAATCTTTATTTAACCATTCCATAAGATTCCAATTGACTTAGCGACTGCCCACACCCCAGATTTATGTTTACTCTTAACGCTGGTCTGCTAAGAAATTTATTACATATATTACAGTCCACATCTCCACAAAGCATGACATAATTCTGTGTCGACAAAAGACTCATAAACGACAGTCTGAATAAACCCCCCTCGAGCTCCATTTGACCACATCTGAGCTATGGTTTGGTCAGGAGCAAGAGGGAATATTACCATAACTGCTCTCTAGTAGGTTTCTTGTGTAGCTTTCTGTAGTTGCACACTCATT
>Ga0056114_1000738_pt1 | contig 12623 bp, 9 predicted proteins | sample WorMetHERISLAND1_FD_77005 | JGI IMG/M metagenome (GOLD analysis project Ga0056114, IMG submission 77005) | Marine gutless worms symbiont microbial communities from Max Planck institute for Marine Microbiology, Germany - Olavius loisae HERON... ...
CCTTAGAATTTGGTGATGAAATTTGGCGTCGGAAAACTAGAGTCTTGGGGCTACCAGATGGTGAAGAAATCATGCCGCTAGCTTTCTTCGTTTTGACACAATACCGGCGCGTGACTGACGGACAGACAGACACGTTACGATCTCTATAACCCGCGCTAGCATAGCGTCGCGCGGGTAAAAAACGACGTCATGGATATGAAATTTTAGTGACGGTTCAAACTGGTTAGATTTTCAAAAACCAAATCCATAACAGATTTTCGTTTATTTGCAAACCCCCAACACCCAGCGACCACGTGGGACCAAACAACAACTAAGCAGAAACTAGAGCAGCTGGCCAGAGTATGTTTGAGAAATCTTGGAGGTAGGTATGAGCTCTCTGGGTACCTTCTGATAATGTCATCAGTTGTATTGTGAGATGAACCATTTCATAGAAACACTGTGCAGACCTAACTGTTATCAATCACGATCGAGCTCACCTGTTTGGCAAAGCTTTGAAAGGCCCCAGTCATCAGTTTTGAAAACTCTGCAACATACACAAGCGGGAAAAATCAACTGTTAATTTAAAAACTCTAGTCCATACACTACATTGTGACAGTTGTAGAAAAAAACGTGCAAAAAGCAAGAAGTATTACTAGCTGGAATACTTCATAAGGCTGCACTTTAATGCACAATTCACTGTGAATGAAATTTTAAACATTCATTAGAAAATTCAACACAATCGCACAAAACACATTAAGTTTTCACACCCGACGTCTAACAGCTTTCAGGAGAGTTTTCAGCAGTTTGAGATTGATAAGTTCCGCAGAAACGGGAGAAAGATTCCGTGAATAAAACATGTCACCATTCACTGCCAATGTTACAACACTCTGTCGAGATGCAGACCTATGGATGTAAACCAATCTAATGACCTTTTGACCTTTATCCATGATGTTGTGAATCCAAAATCACTAGGCTTCAAGAGACTACTGCACCATTGACAACAAGTGGGTACATGGCAGCTGCAGTACCTGCATAGTCGATGCGTCCGTCCTGGTTAATGTCGGCCGCGGTCATCATCTCATTGAGATCGTCCATTGACAGCCGTACGCCGAGCTCTTTCATCGTCTGATAGAGCTCCGTCTTGGAGATATAGCCGTCACTGTTACGATCAAAAACCTGCACAAGCACAGAGACGTGACTAACATAAACTGACGAACAGACTCATCAGGCCTGATATCATGTCTGATTAGCCGAGCGGAAACAGTGTGATGGAACGTATAGGGTTAGGAAGTTCCTTAAGTAAGACGGCTGATCCAGTGTTGTAGTTTTGTAGGTTATGAGAGCAATTTTTAATTGAATCAATCTCTGTACGTGGATGAAGGCTATCCAGCAAGACCTGAAATCCAATAATCTGAGTCACATCGACTGCTTCATTCACAGAGAGCTTATTGGATTTCAGGTCTCGCTGGATAGCCTTCATCTCTGCACAGATAACCAACGTCCAAACCCTCCTGCATCCACCGACTGTCCGCACCTCACCGCAAGTCAACCTTGTGTTAAATTATAAGTTTTATTATTGTATTGTATTGAATTGGACTAGCAGCCAGTCCTAACATCAAATTAAATGTTTAAAAATTTTAAACAAAAATAAAAACCACGAGATGACAAACACTTTCAACTGCCCACATCACTACTGCTAAATACAAGCACAAACAGTTCTATACTGGCTCAAAGCCAGCGACTAACTGTCAAATACTGGACACTCTATTTAACGCATTAAGCAATAACGCCCAAGAACGACAGATGCATTACAAATAAAATGGACGCCAGTACTGTATTTTAACCCTTTGACGCCCACTGTTGCCATATGCGTGCAGATATAAAGCATTCTGTGCCACACCGAGGTAAGCCGCCATTTGTAATTTTTGACATCCTGGCACTCTGACGCTCAGGGCTGAACTTCAGAGTCAAAAATTACAAATGACGGCTTAACCCGGTCTGGCACAGGATGCTTTATATCTGCATGCATATGGCAACAGTGGGCGTCAAAGGGTTAAAATGATAACAACCTTGAAAGCTTTCCAGGTGTCTGGAGGAGTGTGAGCCCGTTTTAGCTTCTCCCACCGCGTAGTGCCATCCAACGTCGTTTTCATCATGTCACGGAATTCGTGAAATTCCAACGTGCCATTTCCTGACAAGACAGGATGGGTGTGTCATTACTGACTGAATCACAGAAATGATTTCATACAAGAAACCTCCATCGCACAACACCACGCCAAGGCAGAGTATGTTGTACAATGACTGACACATGTTCACATTAACCAGTTCAGTATTTACACAGACACATAGAAGTGTCATTAAATAGAGGCGATTCTTCTCATTCCGAATTCAAGTGGGAACCAGGGCCCACATTCTCGAAAATATTAGGAAGATTTCTCGTCTTAGGACAATCTTTGACATCCAGGAAATGAAAGCACTAACTAGACATAATGTCACTCTCACAATTTAACAACGTCACATAATAACTTTCAACAAGACGTAAAAATAAAAGAGCTAATTACAATTATTATTGCATTATTATTTCCTAATTTGAGGTTAGTGCTTTGCTAAATATTTGCATATGATTTTCTTAAGATAAGAAATCTTCATAAGATTTTCCTGAGAAGTTTCGAGAATGTGGGCCCAGAATGCCAATAGCACACTGATACTGAAGTGGGAGCTCTTGCTTTGCAATTCAACCTAGAAATCTAGAATTTTTTTGCCACCAACAACTAACCTGTACCGACTACGAACTACAATGGTCTCTAGCTGCTGAGAACACATGTGCATACTACAGGGTTTCATAGGTCTACATTGATGTAAGCTGAAGGCACTGCAAACATACGGCGCACACACTCCGATGACGGAGATCATTCTATAGTGCTATTCACAAATGACGTCATAAATGGGACAAACAATAGCATAATTTTGGCTGTTAGAAAAATGTTGTCCCAACGTTAAGCTAACACGCTGTGCCTACGTTGACACAAATATGCCACGTACTTGTCAATACTAAGTGGTGTTAAAATTGAAATCACGCACAGTATTGCGCCTGTTAATCTTCACTCGTCGATTAGCATCACGTGGCGTGTCCGAACGTTTGTCCGATTGTGCTAACTAGTTCAAACCTATTTTTAGAAACATTGCTGCAATGGCAAATAACGCTATTTACTCACAGCAGGGGTAACCACGGTGTGACTGATGTCCCCTGCACATGACTACACTGAGGCCTCTATCACATACTAGTCCAATGTGCTGCCCCCCAAAGCAGGCAGGAGTTGTGTCGTGCTACACTGGATGACTGTGGCTGCACCAGTGTGTGTGGTAACATTAGAGCATCAACCCTTTGACGCCCACTGAGCCCGGAGCGTCAGAGTCCTCATGATATCAAAAAATACAAATGACGGCTTAATGACGGTCTGGCACAGGATGCTTTACAGCTGTACCCATATGGCAACAGTGGGCGTCAAAACGTTAATAAATCGGACAGAACACAGAGACCAGAGCCAGATACCATCGGCATCGAAGCGCGCTATCATCTCCTTGACAAGGATGTCGTCAGACTTAAAGCCGAGACCCGTCATGACAGACATCAGTTCTCGCGGAGTGATACGTCCGTCTCCGTCCTTGTCCACCATAGCAAATGCCACCCGCAGCTCTGCATGCAGCCAGCACACTCACAGCTCTGCCCACAAAATATTAATTTTTAACAAGTACCAGATGGCTCCCAGGCTTAATAAGTAGGCCCTAAGGGAGCCACCTACATGTACCATTTCAGAACTGAGTCATTTCAGAACTGAGTGCCCAAATTAAATGACACCAGTTAATATTTGAACGGTATTAGAGAGTTGTATTTTTAACAGCAAAAAACATGTAAAACAGGTAGCCGTTTGCAAAAGAATAAAGTGCTTATAAATACTCTCAAACAGCAACACCATACGAATTTTTGTTTACGATAAAATTATAAAAATTAATGCATTTTTAAAGTAAAAAAAATCAATAGTAAAGAGTAAGCAAAACTGCTATAAAGCAGAGAAAGTACTCAGCTGTGTAGCGCCCTCTGGCGAATAAGAGTTAACAAAGTTATAAAGTTTACACCGTGTTCAGAAGATAGAGACAGTTAACCAAATATACTAGTATATTTGGTAACACAGTCTCATTTGCTGCTTTATGTACAGTAAAGTAAAGTAAAGTCCTTTTCCAAGCCACAAGGGCCCATATGGCGGCGCTGATCTCCATTTCATAGCCCTCAGCCGGACACCAGCTGAAGCCGCAAGACCACAGATACACACAGGGCCAGTGCATCGCGTGGTATCCCCGTTTACTCCCCAGCTTTTGCTGGTACTCATTAACCGACCCCGAAGGGATGGCACGCTGAGTTGGCGTTGGTACACAGCAGCCACGGGCGGGATTTGAACCCATGACCTTGCGATCACAAGTCCTGCACCATACCACTCGGCCACCGCGGACCGTTATTCGAGTCCATCAGTTAGTTTTATTTCATTTAAAATCATTATAGCATCATGTATACATTATCGAAAATTTTTACCCTTTAACACCCACTTAGCCATATTAGGGCTGAGCGTCAGAGTGCCCAGATGTCAAGAATTACAAACGATGGATTAACCCGGTCTGGCACAGGATACTTTATAGCTGTGCCTATATGGCAACAGTGGGCGTCAAAGGGTTAAGTGCGTATAAAAGTGCTCTTGAGCTAACTCGACCACCACGCAGCATGTGCTCTTAGGATGCAAAAGATTAATTGACCTAAATATAGCACTGTTATCGACCACCAAATTTAATCAACAACTTTACTTACTTATTGCTTAGCTACACAAAGTAACCACATCATAGATAACAAGTTAACAAAATTAACAAAGTTGTATAGACCACAGGATGGGCACGAGCCACTGATATGTGATGCCAATAATGGGAGAAAACAGCTGCCAACAAATATGGCCAACAGACATAGATTGCGATGCTGTGATTGGCTGACTGATCAACCACAAACTGCTGCTTTGTTGTGATTGGCCGTAAATCCTTTGCTGCTGCGGCTAAAAATAGATCTCGTCATGAGTCAAGACATACACTAATATCTATGGTCTGCAGCGCATACATCATCTGTGGTCCGCCGTATTGGTAAGCAGTGTTTTTGCTCCTTTACTTGACTTCTCTTTCGCTTTTACAGGATTGGTCGGTACAGTTTAAGAAGAATATTTTTATATATCCGTGGTATAAACAAAGACAAGTAATACTCAATGCACTCCCGGTCCGGTGCCAAGTAGGGAGGGCATAAGAACTTGCACTTAATTATCTCCACAATATCAAAACAATAGCGTTACCTTGTAGAACATCATCCGATACTGGCGCAGGCTTTGTCTACAATCCAGCGATAACGACATACGTCAATGCAAATGGTAACAGCAAAAGCTAGACTTTCACTCAGAGGCTGCTAACTCACGCCAATAATAATAATAATAATAAGAAAACTGCTAGTGAGCACTACATGTCTGACTTTAATGCAAAAACAACAGCTACCGTAAATCAGTAAACGTATGTGACAGCAGGGCCAAGACAACTTGAAAGATCTCTTTTGCCAAAAAAAATTTTTTTAAACCACTGAACGGTCAATTCATGAATCATAAATTTTACGATTCCAAGATGTCAGCAACAGAAAGACATTAACACTAGTAAGGTGCTAAAAATTGTCTAAGAAATGACCAATGAATGTATAGTACCTTTGAGTCTGGTTTAGACATTTGACCAAACATGATCTTGACGAACTCTGAAAATAAATAATAAACAGTATGCAGATAACAGCATTTTATCTTTCAAGGAGACAAAATGATGTCCAAACATTCCAAGCATTTGTAGACATACCTTGAGCACATGTTAACACTGGTGCATTAAACTGATCCCACAAAAAATATCAGCTTTAATCACCTAAAACATCAAATATTCAATCAACTCCACACACTAGCATAGATTAGTTAGTTAGTACAGAGATATTTCTGTTTATCAATGTCCACCGCCTGCTATGAGTGGTTTCTTCTAAAAATTATCACCAATGTATGCTTCACTTTCTGTACATAAGTCAGCCACAAAGTCAGTCACCCTTGACCAAGTGACCAGGTAAGATGGTGATATTTAAGCCCACAATTTTTCACAGCAAAACATGCGTTTTTCTGCGGCACGGTTTCACATTTCCCACGGCGTTCCTCTACTGAGCCATCACTGTGCTATTCAACAGTCAGTTTTACCTAAAACTAGCTGCAAAACTGAGCAAAAATCGGGTGTATAATTTTATAAGTTTTCGGCCTATACATTACATTCAACTTCTGAACTATCAGCTAGAGAATCCTTCTTTCACAGTTCTGAACTGACACTATCTGATGCCAAGCAGTGACGCAGTGGCGACAGAACTGTAACTAGACAGTCACAAATCACAATAAAACTTTATGTAATTTAAGACTTATTTGACTTTAATCAGCACCCGTAGTAACCATCAGTCAGTCGAGCACTGACAATAACACTGTAAGTCTGGTCCAGATAAGTAGGCTACAGGGAGGCCAAAGTGAACAATACGGGCAGTCACAAGGGGCAGGGAGGTAGAAACAGCTGCTTTACTGAGATAACAGCTCTCAGCCACAGCTCAGCTGCAGCAACTATCACTAATCATCAATAAATGATGTCTGCCTAGCACTGTAAGTTAGTTCAGCCATCGTATGCCACTGGTAATCTCACCTGAACCGACCCATTTACGTTGAATTCCGTAGTCTCGCGCAAAAAAATCCTCCGCGCAATTATTACATTTCCGTGGCATGGTACTAAATTCAGCAGGTGGCTGAAAACTGTGGTCCGTAGTGATAAGTGACAGACCTTCATAGTAAACACGGCCAGTGATGCGGCACCCAGCCTGTGACATCATGGCACTGACGTCTTCTGCCGACAGTTTCATGCCAAGCTCATGCATCGTCTGTCTCAACTCGTGCTCGTCAATGTAGCCATCGCGGTTCTTGTCAAAAGCCTGCAAATCAACGACGGAGCAAGTCTTATACTGCAACTACCCACTAACAACACGGAGCATGTCTTACACTGTAACTACCCACTAACAACATGTCAGGCTCAAATTGGTTCCAGTACTTAGCAACTACGTGAATGCAAACAACAAACTTTAGATTAACAATGCCACGGTTTACTCATAGCAAAACCATCTTCACAGAAGGACCATTTGCAGTGTCACAACGGCAGTTTCATTTCATGGCAGCAAAAACTGAAAAGCAACTAAACTAACTAACCACCCTAAAATTTAATCCTCTATTACCTAGACAGCAAGGCAGAGTTTCAACAAAATCAATTCCTAACTTATTGATACAATTTAACAAATTCAGACAAACAGTGAGATTGGAACTGACATGCAGAATGACTTATACAAGTCAACTGTTGTTACAGCTTACAAAAATCGAGCTGCATAAGAAATATAGTTGAAGTCTCACTCTAAACACTTGTCGTGTGTCGTGTTCTGGAAGCCTCGCCTCGTCACTGGGCGTCTCATGTTGCTGCTTCATTAATTTGCAGAAATCACTAAAGTTTATCCGACCGTCATCTACACAGCAAACAGCAGAGGTGTTATCAGCGACATAGTACTGCAGTGTATTTTAACAAACCATGTGACAACTGTACATAATACACTACAGTAAATAAAAGCAAGGTGATGTAACAAAAGTACTAATGCACAATAATGTCAATAGTTGTGCAGTATATAGTAGACACAATTAAACACAATACCACAAATATCAAACAAAATGAAACAAAGTTCTATTAATCAACATCAAATACACTAATTCACTGTGTGCTACAGCTTCTTCTGATATTTTGCTACAATTACAGCGTGACTAGTGAAAATGACGTAATTCAAATAAAATAATACAACGCAAAACACTCTTTTACAGCTTTTTCTGGGCCAACCTGTGTAAGGCCCATGTCAGACATCCAACCTGTCAAGCAACCATGTCAGGGTTGAGCAGCTTTGTTGCTCGACGAAGTTGCCTGTCTGACATCGCAAGTTGCACAACTTTTGACGAGTTGAGCAACTAAATTGTTAGATCTATATTAACCATCTCTATCCTTTGACAATGTCTCGCTCTGTCGCCGAGCTGTGATTGGTCGATTGTTTGTTTACGTGCCCATAAACTTCTCTTACGCTTTCTAACATTCACCTGACGCCTCTGATAGAGCGTTGAAGCAATTAACAAAGCACTACAGATAATTATGTCGTCATCTGTGTCACTAGAAGCCATTGTTTGTTTGGCGATTTTTTTGCCAATGGAATATTGACAGTTGAGCAACTTGAGCAGCTAATTTACATGACAAATTTGCTTGACTTTGTTGCGTGTCTGACAATGGGCCTAAGCTGGTACCAGAAAAAAAACATTAACTAGCACTGCCATAAATTCCTCCTCCACTGTAACCTAATTAGGCTCTCAATTAATTCACTGGAACATGTCACATCAAGTCAGTTCAACCGACCGTCGCGGTCGGCTCGGTGTAGAATCTTCTTGACGGTTTCAGCGTCGAGCTTCAAGCCAAGTGACATCAACACTTCGGTCAGCTCCTGCTGTGATATTATGCCGTCACCGTCGCGGTCGAATTGAGCAAATTGAATTTGGAGTTCTACATGCAACAAAGGCACAAAAAGCTCACATTTTGTCTACACTGATCAGTGATGGATCTTACAGATTATCACAATTAATGATGAGCCACTCCAGAATATCACGGCTTGTGCGGTAGCTACAAGCTGTTGTATAAGCCATGAGCCTTGTCAATGGGAAAAGGCAAATTTTGACCCCCACAGCTCCGACTTTTATCTACCAATCATCCTGAAACTAAAACTTAAGAAAGACGTCAAGCAGGCCACCCCACATGCCAAATTTGGTTCAGATCAGAATAACGGGTGGGCAGGGCAAACGCCCGGTTTGTCATGTTTTGGTTCTACCCTTGTTGTACGCAATGATATAACCGATTTTGGAAAATGCTCTTCCCGCAGACGAAGATCCATGTTCACCTAATGATCCTTTGAACTAGACTCTTCACTATTCAAACCCAAATCAGTTGGCTTCAAGGGACAGCTGAGAAGTACTACTATGCCAAACAAGTCATTGTGATCATGGGTTTCAGCTGTAGTGGACAGACTGACAGACAGACAATAGTCGTGCCTACTTTGCTGGTGTGGTAACGAAAGGATACATCCAAACAAAAATTAGTAAAAAACAAAAACAAATTTGCAGTCATTATTATGCTGTACTGTGTAACACTATGAAACTGACAAATATGCTTCGGAAAATAATCTCCAACAGATTGATTGATTGATAGAGCATGGTTTTACGTCTGCACCAACGCAATATAGGTTATACGGCCGATGGTTTTTACAGGTGTGATGACCCAACCAACAGTGTCAAAGCATTGAAGGAGGGTGGTTAGTCATCCAGACAGGCCTCAGTCTAACCAGGCTCACCTCACCGTGTTACAATAATACCAAATATCATCAAAATCGAAATGAAATGAGCTATGACCTCACCTCACCACGACCTTTGACCTTTGAGCCCTGCCCCAAACTACAAAATCTAATCAACTGAGCAGTGGACTTTCAAGCTTCTTTAAGCCTTATTTTTTATTTTTCGTGTGATTGTATTAACAAAACCGGAATGCTCAACAAAATGTAGAGATGTTATGAGAACACAGTGCCTCTGTGCAACCTTCGGCGAAGGCATAAAAACAATATTAACCCTTTGACACCCACTGTTGCCATATGGGTACAGCTATAAAGCATCCTGTGGTAGACCGGGTTAAAATGTCATTTGTAGTTTTTGACATCCGGGCACTCTGACGCTCAGGATTGAGCGTCAGAGTGCCCGGATGTCAAAAACTACAAGTGACGGCTTAACCTAGTCTGCCACAGGATGCTTTATAGCTGTACCCATATAGCAATAGTGGGTGTCAAAGGGTTAAGCAAATAAAAATCATTAAAACATAAATAAACAGCAATTAAAACTGAAGCAATAACTGACCACCATTGAAGCAGTTACATGTACACGTAATAAATAGACTGTGGACAGACCTTGTAGTTGTGCGCTGTCGTCTGGCTCAGCACAGTCACTGGAAGATGGCATGTATTTAGACGTGCCATTGCAAGGCGCTTGAGCAGAGAACGTCGGGAACTTGGCCAACTACAAGACACAACAGCAGTAGTCAAACGGCAAATGAAAACTCGAACGAGACACTAATATGGGTTGCCAACTGAAATGTCTAATGTACAGAAGAGTAAAATTTCACTTTCTCCTGTGCTAATGTTGAACATCTTAATAATCAGATCTAGGGATGGACAGATGTTGACTTTTTCCTGGACACCAGATACAGATATCCGGCATGTGATACCCACCCGGATACGGATTTTTGCCGGAGCAGATTTCTCTACAAAGACACAGTTGATTAAAACTTCAAGACAAACACTCATAATTGATTTTATAATATTTCAACAAAAAACTCAAAAAGAGTGGGATTAACTAAGATATATATATAAGTGTATTGTCAGATATTTTGTTAGCATATAGTGGTGTGCTTGGTTGTCAGCCTTGGTGCAAGCTGGTCGGCTTTTGTGTTTAAAACTCAAGGTTTAAACTGAAGTTAATCTCAACATCGGTCTGAACACGGATTTTAGCGTTCAGATTAAGCATTAGTTTAAAACTATAGTTAAAAACTAAGGTCTAAGAGAAAGTTATAGTCACCCACTGTGACCTAATGGTGATACGTGCATGCTATCATCTAATTCTCCCACCTTTATATAAATTCACGACTTTTACTTACTTACTTATAGATTACATCAGATCAGCTCAACTTCAGGTGAACTCACCTGTTGTTTCTGAGCTTGACCAATATGTCCCATCATCATTTGTACAAAGTCTAAACAGACATCATACAAATCATAATGGGAACAGATTGCAAGGCAAGTAGAGCCACATCAGAAAGATTGCCAGCTGATCACACGTAAAGCTGCAGCAATCAGAGATAGATCCATTACGGTGGGCACACATTCGTCTCTGAGCACATAACTCTGACATCAGTGATTAATAACATGAAGACTGGCCGAAATTAAATTACTTTTACTTGTAACAAATGAATTAATCTACAAAATTTTGTGATTTCTGGCACATATAAACTACATGATGATATTTATTTTATTTACCGTCGCCACTCATGCCAACAGATGATGGGCGACAACGCAAAAGTCACAAAAAAGTTCAAAACAATAGGCTACATACAAAGTCCAAACATCAGAGAATGCAATTGAATGTCACAAATCACAAACAACACTGTCAAGTTCCAACAGATAATTAATAAACTACGTTAAACAGCGTCAACAATAGCGCCTTTATCAGCAAAAAAACGTCCACACAAGTAATACAAAAATATTCCAGAACAGATCAAAGACATTCAATTAAACCTGAACCATTTCATATACCATTTCAAAACAAGTACAGGTCACTGAACGTTTAGTATATTAATTAATACCTTGATTGCACGCTTTATATTGCTATATATGAGATCAATAATTTTATGATTTTGTAATATGACCTTTAAATCAGGGCTCATATTTAAAGACATGCATATGTCTAATACTTTACAACAGAGTGGGCTTACTGGGCAGTCCAGAAGCAAATATCTAACAGTCTCAACATCAGTCTTACACTCATGACATCTGTCGGTAGAGAGAACTTTAATTTTATGTAAATATTCATTTGTACAACAGACCCCGAGAAGTAGTCTTGTTATAACAGTTTCTTTTCTTTGTATCGTGTTCTCATATTTAATACCTAGAGAAATACTGGGTTCAATTTCTCTGTAAAATTTACCTGTGTGACTCAGTTGCCACAAATTTTGCCATTTCCTAAGGACGTAATTCTGTATTTTTATATTTACCTCGTTTAGAGCAACATAAAGCAACATCTCTCTCATACCATCTTTCTGTCTTCTAAACATGGTGTAAACTTTATAACTTATGTTAACTCTTATTCGCCAGAGGGCGCTACAGGGCTGAGTATTTTTCTCTACAATATAGCAGTTTTCCTTACTCTTTACTCTTGATTTTTTTTTACCTTAAAACAATGCATTAATTATTATAATTTTATAGTAAACAAAAATTCTTCTGGTTTTGCTATTTGATAGTATTTATCAGCACTTTACTTTTTGGCAAACGGCTACCCGTTTTACGTGTTTTTTGTTGTTATAAACACAATTCTTTAATACCATTCACATTTTAACTGGTGTCATTTAATTTGGGCACTCAGTTTTTATTTGGCACTTTTTGATCGCGCTTGGCCTTGAAATTTTTGGTTTGGCATTTTGGCACTTTTTTGACCTTATTGGGCGAGTTTGGCCTTAAAAACTGAAGTTTGGCCTTAATGTCATTTTTTGGCTTTATTTTGGCCTTTTTACCGCGCGATGCACTTTAGTGCAAAGCGCGGTATTGCGATCGCATGTCGTCTGTCTGTCCGTCTGTCTGTCTGTCTGTCTGTAACGTTGGTGAATTGTGATCACATAGGTTGGAA
>Ga0056114_1000739_pt1 | contig 12621 bp, 8 predicted proteins | sample WorMetHERISLAND1_FD_77005 | JGI IMG/M metagenome (GOLD analysis project Ga0056114, IMG submission 77005) | Marine gutless worms symbiont microbial communities from Max Planck institute for Marine Microbiology, Germany - Olavius loisae HERON... ...
ACCTGTACTGAATTAAAGGGGCACTGTTTTGTTTTAGTTTCTGGCTACGTGTGCTAGATTTAGCTGTATACTCAGCTTTCGAGTCCACGTTAAACTCTACTATCGTATCGTATCGTATCGTAGACGAAAAACATTACCCCTAGAATGAAGATGTCAGGATAACAATAGCTGCAATGGCATTAACAAGACGATTATTCTCACGACCACGAGCAAGACCAATGAATGTTCAGTTATAATCATCAACGGCCAGCATGGACAGGCTTCAGCCTCTCTGGCAAGGTGCTATAGATAAATCTCAGTAAAATGTTCAGAACATGACATGACTTACATTGTTAACAAGAAGGCCCGTCGGTGCTGCAATAAAAACAACGAACGGAGCATACTCGGCCGTACGCAGCACCTTGAGCGCCTGCAGTAACACAACTCATAGCATCCACATGCAACAAGTGGCACGTCATTCAGCTTCTACTGCTCCCCATTTGTGATTCCCTATCCATGGATAACGTTCATTGTGCTGATATGTCTAAGACGTTAACGTTGCATTTGCAAATTTGCTGCTCTTGTACCAAGTGCTGATGCTGCATGTGCCGCACTACTGGCCACTACTCATCATGCAATGTGTGCGTGCACCACACACCAGGCAATGGGAAGCGTATAGGAAGCAATGTCACCCAATGTGATTCATTACAGCAGATTCTGACAAATAATAATGATAACACCGACAATTTCTAACTCGCCATAACACGACGCAGTCAATACAAGGGCATGGCGTGCCTGGACAATTTGGTCTTAGTCAACGGAGTGGAGATGTCTCTTTAGTGCTGTCTTGAACGAGCTAACCATCTCCCGTGCTCGTATGTGCAACGGTACTTTGGTTCTAGGCCTTGGGACCCACCACAGCAAATGCATGGGTGCAAATTCCATAGGGACAAATTGACCACATTAACTTAGTGCACAATGAACGACCTACACATAGCGTCTTATTTCACACAAACGTTGCCACGATACATTATGCCACGAAATGGAAAACAAATAACAGAATGTCAACGTATGCTTTTAACTGTGTTAAATTAAATGACATTAAAAAGAACTTACATATAATTTTGCCTAAAAATAAACTTCACGACAGTTTATTCTGAAACGAAAGAACCGACATCAGTTAAGTTTACTTACTTACTAACACAGAGGCGGTACAGCTGTACGGCTCGGTGATATGAACGTGACAGTCATTACCTGAGGCTCAATGTCAAGTATCGCCATCAGTCCTTGGGCGTGTATGTTACGGATGGTGTCGAGCTTCGTTCCATACATGGCCTCCTCGTGAGTCCCATACTCCAGGTACTCATTCTCTGCGATGTCCTTCATCATCTGTTCATGAGAAACAAAGAAGTAGCTGCGACCATGTTCCTCGTCCTTGCGCGGAGCTCGCGTCGTATCTGGTACAGACATCAACGTCAGATCATTCACTCGTTACAAACACGACAAGAACAGCCACTAAGTTTTGATTGATTGAGCATGGTTTAATGGCTGCACCAACACATTACAGGTTATACGGCCGACAGTTTTTACAGGTCATAAGACCCAACCAACAGTATCAAAGTAATGAAGGAGATGCTACAAAAGAACAAAACAAACAACGAAAACAACAAAATACACATATGCACACACAATAATATACACAAAAACGATATACCGGTACACAAAATAAGCACAAGTCCCATAGTCTACTCTAATATGGGGTGATTAGGGGACAGCTCCCACAGAGGGCAGGTTCGCTAGGCCTGAACAGCGGTGGGGATGCCGCCGCAGTACCCCCAGCCACTAAGCACTCTACAGTTAAATATTAATAGCAGTACATTTATATCACTGATTTGAACACATTCTTTCTTTCTTTTCAGTGCATCGGGCACCAGAGACAACAGACAGTTTGTCAAATAACATATAAATACTAGTCGAAAAGTCCAAGGCAAATCCTTAGGTATGTTACCAGTTAACACATGTGACTGGCCACCATTTAATCAGCTGTGACACCCAAAGGTCACCATGATTATATGGTTCATGGCAGGTCTGTGATCACCACAGAGAAGCTGCTTTATGGATCACCGTTTGACAAAAATACACATAACACTGTAGCAGCAAAAACAGTGCAAGATAACTAACAGACTGAACTGAGAATGTTGTCGGCTACAAAAACAGTCGACCAGCTGAATGAAAGAGACCGTGGCACATAGTACATACATCAACACCAGCATCATTCCCTGCAGGCACAGTCAGGTATTTAATATTTATATCGGAAAATATGGGAATAAAAGTGGCGCTGTACAAAGCTGTCTAGTGGCAAACATACGTGGTATTGGATAGGCGAAGCGGTCGGGGTAAGTGGTGATGAGAGTGTTCTTGATGTGCCGTCGACCAACGCCGTGTGCCCCTGAACAACACAACATCGTGATAACCAACAAGAAAAAAACGGTCCACGTTTAGACTGACTAGCAGTCCAGCCAGGCCTAGAGGCCAGCCGCCTGACAAACAGTGAGTGCCCTGCGTCATCATACAGTACAGCTGGCAAAGGCTACTAGACGTCTCTGTTAAATCTAACAACAGCCACTGGTCACAGATTACGGTCAACCCTCTGCTAGAGCCTGAGAAATTAACATTCTAGCGCACACACCAGATATCCAGAACACATGATCAACCTCGAAGAACCCGGGCTAGACACTAAGCCACTGAGGCAGGCACATTGTGATTAACACCTGGCCATTAATCTGTAACTAATTGTTCACACGTTCACATGTAGCTGATTTGTGACAGAACTAGTTTTGTACAGAAGCGATTAAGATTCGAAATGTGTCCACTCTAAATGATACGGTCTTTCAGTATGTGGAAACCCATCAGAATTTTGCAGTTTCCTCTGACAGGAGTCGAGACAAGCTTGAAGGTTCGTACCAAGGAGCACAAGGGTCTTGCGGTGAAATGCCGGCAGCCGCACAACTTCTTCGTACGTCACGAGATCGAGCTGATCAAACATGGCGTTGTGCTTGGCAAGGTACTTGTCGTGGTAGAGTTTCTTCTTCCGACCGAACCTCATACAGTTCACTACAACCAATACATCATAGTCCCTCGTCAGTGACAACGGTTCAGTTGTGAAGCATTTAACCCTTCAACGCCCACTGTTGCCATATGGGTACAGCTACAAAGCATCCCATGTCAGACCCGGTTAAGCCCGTCATTTGTAATTTTTGACGTCCAGGCACTCTGACGCTCAGGGCTGAGCATCAGACAGAGTGTCCGGATGCCAAAAATTACAAATGACTGGTCTTCCCATCCAACTACTTGACGGGTGCCAAACACCCAGCCTTCTCAACCAATCACTTGGCCGATATTGACAAAAAATAAACTTACTACAACCAAGATCGACACAAAAACCCAAACAACCGTACAAGAAAACTACTAACATATGCAGAAACTACAGAAAATGAAACTAAAGACTGGTTTCTGGGCCTTTTTATGCCATCTACATTATACAGGGATCCATCCAGGAAATGGATCATGGCTACTCTACAGCTGACAGGGCCTGCATGCAGTAATGGAACAGCAGTGACAACCATACAATGGAACACTTCACAGAATAAGACCACACAGCAGACCTGACTGTTCTTTCTTTGCGTGTTCAACTGCGACGCAGGCGGCACGCCACTCCTGCAGCTCCGGAGACGGGATGAGTCCGGCTGCGTCCGTCGGCATGGCGCCGAAGCGTCGAGCCTGCCACCAGTTGTGATCGTCTTTGCTGATCACTTGTAGTATGTCACCGACGGTGAAGTGAAAGCCGGCCTGCTGACACGGAATCAGCTCGTCACCAACGGGATTGTACTCAAACAGAGCTCGCACAAATATCTGCCAAATCACACAACGAGTGAGTGAGTTACACTGTGAGTGAATCACAAGGCTCGTAAGTGAGTCACATTGTGAGTGAATCACATGGCAAGTGAGTGAGTTACACTGTGAGTGAATCACAAGGATCGTAAATGAGTTACACTGTGAGTAAATCACAAGGCTCGTAAGTTGTCAACAGACAGAAATAAAACATGTCAACAAACACTCCATAAAGAGTTGCACTTAATGTGAGAAATGACACGTCAGAAGTCAAGACAACAAGAGTCTAAAATTCAAGTAGAGAGTTTATCCCAGTATCAGACTTTTTAGAAGTCATCAATTTCCCAAGATCGCTGGATTTTACCCGCATCCAGGTTCAACTGTGGTTTATTTAGCCTTACCTCGCACTGAACAGGTGGAGTCCGATAACTTGGTACGATCTTCAGAGTGATGCTGCCTCGCACATCTCTCTAATGTCACACAACAAACAATAAAGGTAAAAAGGTAGGAACAATAACCAATACATCGGAACACAGAGGCTATAAAGCCACACAGAGCAGAGGAACTGCTTTCACAGGCCATCATTGACAGCAGCTAAAAATGTTGGAAGTGACAGCTGACGGTAATGGTACCTTATTACAGTGTGTGACCAATCCAGTACTTTCATTGACAGAGAATTAGATCAATGGTGCAGACATTCAAACAATAAATAATTGCTGACACTGACGTATGAAAGAGACCGAGACAGATACCAGTAATTTCTGTAGTTTTTCGACTGACTGACCCTGAACACTTGCACCATTGATCTCTCGGATCTCATCACCAACATGAAGTGTTCCTAAGTGACAACACGGCAAATATCAAAGGTCAACTCAGGCTGAGCAGAACCAGAGTCCAGTCACAGCTCGTAGACTCACATCTAGATTCATTCCATGCTGTAATACCTGCCTTTTGTGCACATTAATATGATCTTTTAATGACAGCAGATTCCATAGTTCATCACAGAAATGAAGTCAACTGTGTGGCACTCAGGAAAGACTAACTTCAACTAGTTGTGAGTACGCTTACAGCAAGTGATTAGTCTTCTAAGGCCCCGTACACACTGGCGACAAAACAGACTGTACAGTCGACTCGAATGGCGATGGAGTCGAAGTCGATTTTGTCGACAAAATCGACCGTACGGTCGAGGTCGATGTGGTCGATTTTGTCACCGATGTGGTCGATTCTGTCAACTTCAACAAAATCAACCGAGTCGAAGTTGATTTTGTCTCCAGTGTGTACGGGGCCTAACTTATTACTTTTATGATCACGTGACTGCTGTTACACTGTTATTAATTACCAGTGATGTGTATTCAATCGTAGCTCATGATGCATACCTTGGCGGTGTATCATTCCACCGTGAATGATTCTTGACACTGTGCAACGACCTTGAGCATTCAGTTTCAAGGTTATTCCCTGAGACAAAAACACTAGGCAACCTGCTGCACACAGCCTCAACATCACAGCCACATAAGAGATAGACAGAGTAATCGAGTGTAAGTTGAACTAACAGAAACAGTATTACGTCCTGTGTAGGTTTTGTACAATCTGAAGTGGACACACGAATCACCACTGAACAGCAACATCATGTCTGGACGGTGGACATTCACACATCTATACTGACCACTGTATGAATTAGACATAATTAAAAATAATAGCTAATTGAAATTTTGCTAGTCAATTAAAAAATCTTAGCCAGAAAACTGAATATATTATGCATTCTGGCAACCTCAGTTCATAGTGAAAGTTTGTTCAATTCATCCAAAAATGCAGTTAAAAACAGTTCTATATTGCTGTCTTAAAGTGTCGGTAATGGCCTGCTTAAATGATTGGCTGCAGTAAGTGACTGACTGACTTAAACAAACAATATACCTACATAATGTCACGGTGGTCTGTTTATACTGCTTTCAGATTCCACGGAGTTACTAAATATGTCGAAATTATTTCGTCTATTGACGTACACAAAGATTAATCCAATAATAACGGGCTGATTAACAGACTAAGTTCATTAGTTGCAGCATGAACAATGCAAAAACTTTAATTGTTAAAAAAAGACAAATCACTGCGCAAATGAAACCTGCGAGCACAAGGAATGTGAAAACGTGAAAAGCCATCAGAGAGTGTAAACCAGTCCATCATCAATGTTATATCGTACTCACCATCGGTTCATCGGAGTTCTTCTGGAACTGGACAAGTCGTACTCGAGTCACGTTGTCCATCTCGACCTCGGGTTCACTGGGGTCAGCAAGGTCAGTGCCGGGGTCACTGCCAAGCCCTGAGATGGCGCTAGTACCTCCGTTAGTGAACTGACCGACTGGAGATGGACTCACACGGACGGCCAATGACTGTTCACTATAGACCTCGTGTACTATCACGTCGTGAGCCAACAGCATTGCCTGTCAATCACAAACAACAAACCAGCACACACTACACATAACGGCCATGTAACTGATGTCTTTTTTACTTCATATAAGTAAGTAATAGTGTAGCGTAAGTCACCATCCCTTGTCTCCACTCAGCTTAGTTCTCTTTGCTACCAGGTTCACCTTCCTCAAGCTCTACTCACCTGTCTTCACAGCTCTTATCAAGGTGTCTTCAAAGGTCGTTGTCTTCCTGTGTGGTCGTGTACTGCTCACAGCACCTGTGTGTTTGCCTCTTCTGTCCAAGAGAGTGGCTCCTGGTCGGTTATGCCAGAGCCAGTGCTGGAGACTGCTGGTGCACAAGGTCAGCTGTGTGAGATCGGCTGAACTGGATGAAAGGCTGGTGTAAATGTTGATATCGTCTGCATACTGGTGGAAGTCAATTCCCGTGTAGCTAACTGATCAGTCTACCGACCGGTGCCACGTACATGGTGAACAGCACGGGCCCCAGTACAGATCCTTGTGGAACGCCAAAGTAGGCCGTAACAGACTCAGATGTTGAACAGCTGACGCATACTGAAGATGAACGTTTAGACAGATAGGATGTGATCCACTGCAGACAGGTACCGGTGACGCCGAAGTCACTCTGTAGTCGATCGATGAGTGTACGGTGGCAAACGGCGTCAAATGCTGATGACATATCAAGGCCGACGACGGTTACTGGGTGACCACGATCCATCGCTGCTAACACGTCGTCGACGATCTTCACAAGAGCAGTCTCTGTTGAGTGCAGTTAACGGTAGGCTGACTGCGGTGGGCAGTAGTTCGGAGAAGAAGTGATGTGAGGCTTGAGTCTGACAAGTGCAAGCCTCTCCAGAATCTTTGAAAATGTGGACAAGTTAGTGTCTATAGTTCTTCAGCAGTGGCGACACTAGCCCAGTGTGCACTGAGGCAGCAAACTGACCAGAGGTGAAGATGTTAGCCAGACGGCAGATGACGGTTGAAATCTCGTCCTTGCACAGTTTCATCGAAGGCTTCGGTATGATGGGCTAGTTATGCGTTACAGACTCGACATGGCATCAGTAATGTCGTCTTAGCGACTGACCTTCACAAATGACAGACAATGACGGACGTGACTAATGACATAGGAGAGCTGACAGCAATGTCACATCAATGACAAAGTGGTCTGGCTGTCAATTATCATCTTCAACCGGTCACAGCGAGCGTGGAGTGATCACAGAGGTCTCAACGCCCGCCGACCAGCAGACCGGGTTGTCATAGCCGCCGGCTCAGCAGCTGCTTGTTATCATCACTTGAACCTCGTTACAGCCAACACTGATGAGGATGTGACTGCTGCTGCTGCTGAACACTGTCACACGGCTAACTGTCCGCGTCAATGAGGAAACGAAATAGAAACGGCCGTCAGTTAACCCTATGACGCCCACTGTTGCCATATGGGTACAGTTATGAAGCATCCTGTGTCAGACCGGGTTAAGCCGTCATTTGTAATTTTTGACATCCGGACACTCTGACACTCAGGGCTGAGCGTCAGTGTCCGGACGTCAAAAATTACAAATGACGGCTTAACCCGGTCTCGCACTGGATGCTTTATAGCTGTACCCATATGGCTACAGTGGGCATCAAAGGGTTAACACATGTACTCACAACATGACCCGACGTAACGATGTTTTCACGAGCCGTGGAAAACAGACCGGCCGTGTTCCCGCGGGTGAGGGCACAGGAAGCCAGCGGGAAGAAAAATAATATCGAGGGAAATGTCGCGGGGACGGGAAATGGTCTCCAGGGAAACCAACGGACACAAACAAATTAGTTTTAAAGCTTTGAATGAATTGTGAAAACTGTGCAGTCTTTTAATGAAAACAATGCCTAAATCGAAAGCAGCAAAAAGTTTTTGGTTCACTTTGTAATTTAAAGATAAGTACCATACATATTCAGTAATTTCTAAAATATACAATTATATAATTGTGTATATCCTGTTTTCTATTCTCGACTGCTATTCTGCTAACTTACCCGACGCTTATCATCAGACTTTCTATTTTTCTGTTACAGCAAATCATTTAACTCTGGTTCACTCTAAACGCATGCATTAATTACATGCATCCACTACTTTTAGTAAAGATGTAATATCACTCACTACGAAATTTGATTAACTAAGCCAAATTTATGAAATAATATCCAGGTAATGCCAAGTCTCCCAAAACGTTTCCCAAACAGAAATCTAGTGGGTTTGGAGATCTTTCAGCGATCGTAGTCGGCTCAAGGCACAGAATAGGTAATAACTTCTAGTAAATTGTCATTTTGAAAATAAAAAGACCTATATTAAAAGTATTTATGTGCCACCCTGAAACCTGTGCAAACATGCTCCCTACAAGTCTAGCTGCAAACTAAATACACAAAAGTCTACATTCCAATTATATACACGGAGACACAATAAATGACAGGACCGTGATACAAGTTGTCCGTACCATGTGTTAATACTTTCATCTACATGTACTATACGCTATTATTTGTACAGTACACACGATGGCGCAAAAAAGAAATGTAAACATGTGAAAATTCAACAGTCTGCTGTGAACGACGAGTCCGTGCGGTGTCCTGATACAATGTGATACAGATAATCATAAAGCAATCCAGATATTACAAGGTACTCAGGTGCGAATTATTAACAATCTAACCAACAGAGAGCACCAGAAAGGTAAAAGTCAATCTTGCTATTCATTAACCTAATGACAAACACTATAACAAACTGGCAAACAGGAAGCGGTATTTTTGCACATAGAAAACCGTCTTTTTTTCCACCAACTGGCAAAAACACAGCAACTGTCGACAAGATTGGTAAGACTGCTGAAAGACGACTGTGACTAGGCGCTGACAGGTCCAGTAGCCTACAAGACGGCGCAGATGGCTGCTGATCCGCTCATTACATTACTAGCCAAGTAACTAAATCAACTGCTGCCTGACTGGCATCACCAATGTCCGGGTTGGCAGTCCTTCGCTGTGCCGTCCTGTCGACAAGATAATACACAGAATAGAGACGTAAGAGTTCGGACTGCGGTGGGTCCACGGCCACGGATATCCTGCCTGCCTCGCTGACCCGTCCTAGACGGACCACCCACGACGAATAAACAGTCATCAACGCGCAAGGCACGTTGTATTAGGTCAGTCAACTTGACGTTTTAATTAGGTCCTGCACGGCGTCGATTAGGATTCTATGAATACGCAACGAGTCGCTCCGGATGGAGTTCGTTAAGCGCTGGTCAACAACGAGTCGTAGACGGACATTGTAGTCACAACTTAACGACACGATGCGACAAGACAATTCACTTCATCTATTGAGATATTTATAGACCTGTCAACGGCCAATCACAGGCGACTATACACTGCTGAGTTGCACCAGCGAGCACTGTTAACCCTTTGGCGCCCACTGCTGCCATATGGGCACAGCTGTAAAGCATCCTCATATCTCAGCTTTCGAGTCCACGTTAAACTCTTCTATCGTATCGTATCGTATCCTGTGCCAGACTGGGTTAAGCAGTCATTTGTAATTTTTGACACTCGGGCACTCTGCCGCTCAGGGCTGAGCGCCAGAGTGCCGGGATGTCAAAAATTACAAATGACAGCTTAACCCGGTCTGGCACAGGATGCTTTATAGCTGTACTCATATGGCAACACTGGACGTCAAAGGGTTAATTCGTGACAACACAGAGGCGAGGATGGTGAGTTTTAACAAGAAGCCAGCTATAGGTTAATAACACGTGTATCGTCTCGATAGGTCGACACGACAAGCCACCGTCATAACGTGTGTTTTTAGTGTTTTTATCTTGTGTGTTTTTATCTACTGTCCTGTAAATAGTTTTCTCTGTCTGTTTTGCTACCATGTTTATTGGTGAAATAAAGCTTCATTCATTCATTCATAACGTTTCGTCATGTGTGTGTCCACGGATCAAAACAATGCACGCGGATCAGAGTCCACAAACGGACAGATCGCAGTCCGCGCACGTCGGTCGCCAGCCATCCATTGATAGACAGGCGGCCATATTGCCACAGATGCAGAGGCGGCTGGCACCAGATAGCGCAAAGTAATCACTGGTCGGCTGGCTGGCGAACAGCGACAGACAGACGGACAGCTTGAAATCCTGGTTGCCAGCACGTGGGAGGGTTAATCACTCAGTCAACGGGCACTGGCTCGCCAGGCATTACAGTCAACAGGGCTCGCACTGCATCGTCGTCGCACATCTAACAACAGCTTAACGACACATTTCGCTAGTTGCGTCTTTTTCGTTTCCGTTCTCGTTCCACCAATCACCACAGACACATCACACGGTGGAAGCCGGCGGCGACGACGTCTGGTTAGTGACGGTCAGCCGCCCTGCAGCAGCAGTACCACTATCTACCTCTGTCTGTGTCTCTGTCTGTCTGTGTTCCTCTCTGTGTGTGTGTCTGTGTGTGGTCGGTCAGTGCCCGGCTGAGATCAATGAATGCCGGCCGCACAAGGACCCGCCCGATCTGTGTACATATCACCGATCAACACACTCTAGACCCCGTCTGGTCTGCGCGTGACGCCATTCATTCATTCCATCCAACCAGTCCTATCAGTCTCTCTCTCTCTCTCTCTCTCCTAGCAGGCACGCTACCACATCAACCACAAGGACAGGGTTGAAACAGTTCTACACCGACTGATGCCCAGAGGTCTCGACTGTGTCACATACAAAAGTACAACTTAACCAACCCTTTCACGCCCACTGTTGCCATACGGGTACAGCTATAAAGCATCCCGTGCCAGACCGGGTTAAGCCATCATTTGTAATTTTTGACATCTGGACACTCTGACGCTCAGCCCTGAGCGTCAGAGTGTCCAGATGTCAAAATTACAAATGACAGCTTAACCCGGTCTGGCACGGGATGCTATATAGCTGTACCCATATGGCAACAGTTGGCGTGAAAGGGTTAACAGACACTGAGACATATAACAATGTATATAAGAATCTTGTCCGATGTACAAGCGTTTGAAATCGTTAATATATTACGCCTCCTGCGTGAATATGATGGGGTCTGCATACCGCAAGCGTGTACAATTAACTGCACAGCTACTGGCAGGCATCAACGCTGTGCTCACTACAGAATGCGTATACAAAATGTATTTTCACAATATTATGATAAAAACGCAAAGGTAAATTGGTCTACAGCTGAGACTACTACATGTATGAGGAATACGTCGACGTGGTGCGGCGACTGATAGGCAGATGGTCACAACTGATTGCCACTGATAACAATAGATGACTACAGCAAGCAGTACAACAGTCCAGAGACAGTCTTGTCTCAGTGCACGGGTCTAAGTCTCGCCGACAGAGACTCGACTGTCCACGGCAATGTCTCAACAGACTGCTGCTGCTGACAATTCACACAGACACAGACAGTGACGGAGACGGCAGAAATCTCGCGGGAAATAAAACGGACGGCCGTCCTTCATACAACAGGGACTCACTCGCTCCATCATACGCGTCATCAGCTCGGCGTCTACAGTATCCAGCTTAATGTAATCTGCCCATCACTATCCAGACGTGACGCGAAACACTGCTGCATTACAGCAAACACGAATAGTTGAGACAAAAACTCATTGATACACATACAGTCACGATAGGGAACCAAACGTCACGTGACCATAATTTCAATGAACACGCTTACTTACTTACTTAGCATGCTCATTTTCATGTGCATGCCCCCGTGTGGGCTCGGCGGCGTTGTAGAATAAGCCCATCTCGTTTCCTGGCCGAGTGTCGTCAAAGGCGACCGAACCAGGGTAGTTTTGTTTTTGCTGTATTTTGAGTTGTATTTAATTTGTGTATTTTCAGTACGGTATTTTTAATTTGTCTACTGTCGTGTACTTTCCAGAACATCCAACGGAATCGGAAAACCAATTCATAATATCGTGAATTAAACTGAACCAAATTTTCCCCTGAATTGGGACGCTCTATCAGCTACGTGACATGGATGTACGTACTAGACACAAACTCAACCAATAACAAGTCAGTAAGAAAGTGAACTGACGTGGAAGTAAGGTTGAACGACGATCTGCTGTAGCTCATGACAGATACCGGTGAGGCCCGGTGGACAGTCGCTGATACACTCCAGTACCTACACATCACTGAGTTACAGTAGTCCAGCCATCGCCACAACTACAAGCTCGTTGTGGCTCTGTCAGTTTTACTCCATTGTCAAAATGTTACCTCACACGAGTCTTCTACGTCGGTTATGCTTCCTGAATAGATGTTCAGTTGCACCTTACATCTACTGTGCCCGCTCAGACGTCGTGGTGGAGGCAATAATACAG
>Ga0056114_1000740_pt1 | contig 12611 bp, 10 predicted proteins | sample WorMetHERISLAND1_FD_77005 | JGI IMG/M metagenome (GOLD analysis project Ga0056114, IMG submission 77005) | Marine gutless worms symbiont microbial communities from Max Planck institute for Marine Microbiology, Germany - Olavius loisae HERON... ...
CTGTGTCAGGCCCGACCACATGGAACAGCCTTCCCGTCGAACTGCGGACTTCATCATTGTCTTCTCAGACGTTTGCGAAAAAACTGAAAACTCATTTATTCGGCTGCTAGCACCTCTGAAGACTTTTGTTTAACTGGCGCTATATAAATACACGTATTCATTCATTCATTCAGATTTGACTAGAATTTTTATTGTGTGTCTGGATTCATGAAGTATGCAATGTGTGATATAGCAGTTTTTCTGTTTGTCTCTCCGTCCGTCCATGACACTCCGGTATCGTATCAAAATGGCTAAATGGATCGTCAGAGTTCTTTCATTGCCAGATAGCTCAATCATCCTGATTGTGTCGCCACTAATCGCTGTTAATACAAAATTGACTGAATTACCCCCTGATGGAGGCCTCAAATACAGGAGGGCTATGAAAATTCCACGATTTTCGGCCAGTAAGTCACTGTTTCTCAGAAACAGTGTGAGGTGTGAGTTAGGGACAGACTGTTGTTTTTGGCTTAGGTCTTTGGTCCTTATTTGTCCTTAAAGACAAAACTGGAGTCGTTGGTCCTGACCTTGAGTCCTTGTTAACTTGTCCCTGGTTAGAGGTATTAGAACACTTTTATACAATGGTCAACTATCGCCAAATCATGTTTTTTTTCAAACCACATGATCGATTGTGTTGTGTGACTTAATTTCAGCTATTTAAAGCTGTCCAGTGCCAAAATCTACAAGTATTATATACTGCATATGTCACGTAACTAACTATGAATGATTGGCAGTATTGTCCATTGTATCACAGACAATGTTTTATGACCTTGAGTGACTTAATTTAAAGGTCATTCAGCTACTGCAAGCCTAGCTTAAATGCTCCAGAGCTACTAAACATATGATGGTAATTTTTTGAAATCTTGTTAATGTTAAGTAGCTGCCACATTTTCCTAGTTTTCATAGAACTAAACTGATTTCCAAAATTCTGATAGGGATACCCTGTCGGAGGCCTTTTGCAGCTAGGATATAGAAACTAAGAATTACTGAACTGCAATATCAGCCTTGCCATGCTTGAGTGGCACTATAAACTTTGTTGAAAACCCACAGTAAACATGGTTGGACGATGAACGTCTAGTAAATAGTAATGCAATAAACAGGATGCGCCAAAGTCTGGTCCATTTTCGGACTTGAGATACTGTCTAATTAAACTATGGTACTTTTGACATGGTCACACAGCTTCTGTGAACAACTGACATTTTACCGATCCTTATTTCAAACAGCTAGTCAAAGTGTATAGACCTGCGAGTCACTGCGGTACAGAAACATGAGTCGTGTGCTGTTGTTGGTGCGGCGGCTGCAAGCTGCTTATAACCGTAGCCGGTGTAGTGTATCAAATTGCAGTGCCTTGCTCACTGAGTCACGGTGACTGATTGTGTGTTTGTGTGTGAAATGCCAGGCCATGATCCACTCCACAGGTGACAATGTGGACCCGGTCATAATGTTATAACTGACGGACAGCCGCGGGCTGGATCAACAGAGCTTGAGGGCCGGATTTGGGCCGTGTACTGGACTTTGCCGGCCCCTGGTTTAAAAGTTAAAACCGTTCTGTTGTGAAAACTTTGATGATTTTAAGCCCAAGATCAGTTTTAAACTATAGTTTTAAACTCGGCATTTGCTTAAGAGGCCAGTTTTAAACCAAACTTTGGCATCACTTTATGTTTCAGACTAACTCCGATTTAGAACTGTAGATGGAGACTTGAGCTCATTCAAGTGAAACCCAGTGTCATACGGATGTGTTATATTATGTTGCTGGTTTTACTGTCTGTAGAGAGAAAAAGCAAAAACGGGAAGACATTCGTAAAAATGTCCGTGATGCCATTTTGGTAAGACTTCCATTAACTATTGTTGATATTTTGTTGCTTTTGAAACTCGACAGCAGTGCTGCTGGGTGAGTAATATAACAGTTCAAACATGTCATGTCCATGATATGTAACAAAATGACGTTTTGTTATTTTTGTCATGCATCTGCATGTCCAACTATATCATGCCTACATCCCATGTGTTTTATTATACGGCTCTGAGACATGGGCCCTAACATGAGCCTTACAAGAGAAGGTGAATGCCTTTAACAATATGTGTTTGCGCCATATCTTCTGCATTCCATACATGGATCACATAACCAATGCCGTGGTATGACTCCAAGCCGGTTCACCGCCTGAACTGGCTGTCTCAGATCATCCAGACCAGACGGCTTTAATTTTTTTGGACACGTGGCAAGGATGGATACATCACTTTACATCACTAGAGCACTCAAAGTGTCAATCTGAGGGTTGCCCAAGGATTGGAGACGTCCACCCGGACATCCTCGTCATACCTGGCTACGCACCCTGGAAGCTGATCTCCAACCTCTTAACTTTGTCCTCAACTCATCATGGAAATACACTCAGGATCGACAATATTGGAAGCACCTCATGGAAGCCAATACGCTCCAGCTTGGGGCATGCTCGTGATGATGGTGATCTGCATGTGTTTTGTAGCTATGCAGAGTGTGCTATGGTTATGGCAATTTTGTCTGGTCTAGTATTGTACCAAATGGACCAAATGGCTAAACCTATCGTCATAATTCTTTTACCTCCCGGTAGCTCAATTATTCTGGTTTTGTCAGGACTAAATAGCACTCTGAAATTCTGATGGAGTCACATGTGCCTTAAAAATAAATGCATTATAGAATTTTTTGCATTTTACAATAGCTGATATTGTAGCACTGAACGTGTATTTTTGATGAGATATTTTTGTGATTGTGTTAATAAATTTGTATCTATAAGTTTTGTGCAGGACCGAGTGATATGCAGTCAGTTTCATTGCAGTCAAAGGGGCTGTTAATGATGTACACAAGTGCTGTGCTGTGTATGTTAGTCCATCACTGGTGCAATGTCTACTATCAAACCGCCTGTCTCGCTCGACAACGCTGACAACGAGCATCGAGTTGATTACATACAGAACGTTGCCAGTCAACCCGACTATGAAATTACACAAGTGAGCTATCATTCTATTGTTCATCATTGCTGTCTTCTTCTCACTAGACGTGCAGACGTTATCATTGGTTGCTCTTTCTTATAGCTTGATAGCTATGACCACAGACTGCATGACTGTCTGGCAGAGTAGCATGTATTAACTGAGCCTATGTGAGGTTATGTTGCGTTACTGGTGTGGATGTGTTACAATTCATTTCCTCTGTATAGCTGTCTGACTATCACAAATGGTTAACTAATTACCCCGTGTGGGCTCGGGAGTGTTGTAGAATAAGCCGGCGAAGCCCACCTCATTTCCTGGCCGAGTGTTGTAAGAGGCGGCTGAACCAGGCTAGTTTTGTTTTGCTGTATTTTGTGTTGTTTGCTTTTTCTGGGTTGTCTTCAGTTTTTGTAGTGTCTGTTCTTGATTTGTCTTCTGTCACGTATTTTCAAGCGTGTACCAACGTGAATGGCACTGTATAGCCTAGTTGTGCTGATGTGCCATTAAGAATCTGCTCACTCACTCACTCACTGGTTAACTAATTGGTAACCGTATATGTTAATGAATGTTTATGTTTGTGGTGCTCAAGTGCTGTCGAGGTCACTTAGTCAAACTAGCTAGAAGTCACTGTGTATGAGCATGAGTCTGTGTCAAATGACTGTTAACCAGCATATTTCTGATAGACCAGCTTGTGACTAACAATGAATAAATGTGTTTAATAATATATATTAAACTCTTGAGTGCGGAGATTCATCTACATTGACGTGGATCAGCTGTCGTTGTCATGGGTTGGGCGTTGATATTGTATGAAGTTCAGCTAAACTGTGCCTTGTTCATCGTGAACCTACTACTGTGTGCATGTGGTGTGTTGACCAGGAATTCTACGACCACACGGATGAGTTGTGGAAAGACGCCGGCGTGCAGGAGTGCTACGAACGCTCCAACGAGTACCAGCTCATCGACTGTGCTAAGTAGTGAGTATTGTGTATTTCTTTGCAGTTCACAGGGGTAACAAGGGTGGTCAGAGACTATTACAGCCTGTAGATGATAGAATGACATACATAAGAACGTTATTATAATGATGACAAAACACATCAAGTTGACAATAAGAGAAACACAATGAAACACAGAGAAACACAGTTATGTTTACATGAAGTAAATATAACTAGGATAACTTATTACTCGTTACACATTGTGGTATGGATAGAAAAGCATGCCGTCGATAAAATTTCTGTCATCGTGGATATGAGAGAGTTCGAAGTTATGGGGTCTGGATCGCTAACTATAATTGGATTCAGTTCGTCTAGGTAGAAGGTGGTAGAGAAGGTGAGATGGGTTATGAGTGTCTATGAGATGTGATACTAGACTGTCACAGAGCATTAGCATCGCCAGTGTGTGAGAATCATGTCGTGATGTGGTGAAACGGAGTGAAGTCCATTATAGCATCAGATCATTTCTCTGTTAATGCACTACCATTATGCACATGTTGACGACGGTGTGGTCAGAAGGGCTTGTCAACGGAGACTTCTCATAAAGTGATAAAATGGTCAGTTCATAAGTATGTTTGAAGACAGTCATTCTTTATTGTGTGTACTGTAGGAGTTCTTGAGTTGGGTTTTGACTGTCATTTTTCTATGTTATATTTGTGTATTTGTAGTTTTCTAGATCGAATTTCTGACGTTAGGCAACCAGAATACTTGCCAAATGAGCAGGTATGTTATTTTTTAGATTTTAAGTATATTTGAGATTGTAGTGTTACATTGTTATTCACTAACCTGTTATAAATTTCAAAGTTGTGACGTGTCTCGTCATTATAGTGTGTTGTTCTTCAGTGATGGTTTAGCTGGTGATTAGAAGATACATGATTGCTAGTTGACAGTGATTATTATGTGTATGGGCAAACTGTTGATGCCATATATTTCAATAATGCTAGTCCCTGTTAACATGCTAGTACATGTGTACCCGTGTCAAAGTATCTAAGCAGATTTAAGGGCCAGATTTTGTCCTAGGTTGTCATTAGTGATTATGTAGAGTTTGAGACACAGCAGATTTGTGAAGCGTTGTTGATTGTCAGTTATGTATCGTGATCAAATAATTATGTAGGAATGCTTAGCAACACAGTTCTGCACAGACTCCCTTGGTTGGTGGAGTAAGTCTTAACATCCAACTTGACACATTGTTGATCAATGTAAGAGTAAACATTTTACAGGTCAGATGACATGACCAGCGCTGAAGTATGGTTAGTCATCCAGATCAGACCTTATTTCACCAGTCCCACGTCACCGTGTTTCAGTAATACAAAACAGCATGCATGTACAATACAAGACAATATAAGCTTATGCAAAAACAAGTATTTGTCGTGATGGGTCGAGATATCAGGTCTCTGCTTCTGGATGAGTGAAATATCGTATAGTGACTGATAGCAGAAGTTTAGAACAAAGTAATCTAATACGGACAAATGCATAATGAAGAGAACCCACTGACATAAAGCCAGGTCTTGTAAGCTGTTCAAATGATTGTGCAGCTGTAGCATGCTACACAACTTGACTGCGGTTCTGAAAATATTCAGACTTACTAGACTGCAGACTAGATTCATCATTGAAAACTTGGTGCATCATACAGAGCATAGATATGAAATAAATGCACATAGATTTGTTTGTTTGTTATTGTTTCGATATGCATTGCTGATGTCCAGGATATCCTCCGGTGTCGAGTTCTAACGTCTGGCATATTTGAAACACGATTTTCAGTCGATAAAGTCAATTTCCAGTAAGTGTACAATTGTGAGTTGTTTATGTCATATGAATAAAACAAGAGGCTCAGCTATCGCTAAGGGACCGCAGGTCAGTGGCACATTACACTGGAGGTTAAGTAAATGAATTATCTGCAGTTGGACAATATAAAATGCACCATCTTGAGATATTCACCTATTGAAATACTGTGATCTTTCTTCCACACAAATTGTCTGCTGTCAACAAAGAACATTTAACCAAAATCAATAGTTCAAACAGTGTGTAATAAATAAAATCTATTTAGCAGTTAAACAATTGTAAAATCTGCTAATGTTTGATGAAGTGCTTGACAACATTTATTAGCGCCTTTCTTGTGGTAATTTGCCAGAATTTCACTGGCAGTGTAGTAAGACATGTTAAAGATATTATGCAAGCTTTGTTGGAAATTCAGTTCATTTCAGTGTTGACAGAATTTGTAGAATCAGAAGAATATGACACGGTGTATATTCAGACCACAAAGTCACACCAATTATGAACACTTACTTGTTTTGATGGAGATCTGTGGAGTTAGTTGGTGTTGTTGTTCCGTGTTACGCTGAAGCTCTGTTGGGTTTACAGCATGTTTGACGTCGGTGGACAGCGAGACGAACGGCGCAAATGGATTCAGTGTTTCAACGACGTCACCGCCATCATCTTCGTCGCTGCGACGAGCAGCTACAATCTTGTGCTACGCGAGGATGTGACGCAGAATCGTGTTCAAGAATCGTTAGAATTGTTTGAGAGTTTATGGAATAACCGGTAGGTATCTGGTGTCAAGAATGCTCTTGTTAGTACCGTATTCTGAAAAGTGTAGCGCAAGAGTTGTAGATTGGGTGGATCTGTTTCGTGGCCAGATGGCATGTAAGGTATACAGGACCCCTAAACTAGCATTTTCTTGCGTGGTTGTTTTTTGTGTTGTTCTTGGTTTTAGTTATGTTCAGTTTTGAGTGTTTTATACCACTCAAGAAATTGGATGGGAAGATCGTCTCCGAAATAATATGTAATGTTTTGAGCAGGATCATAAACACAAATAAACTCAGCTGAGAAGTTTATGCTCTTTATTTATTATTTAACTGCAAAAGTGTTAAGTGTGTCATGAACCATGATACTTGCTGAACTGTGTATTTTGTTTCTTTTGTAAAAACTTGCTGTTTTTGCTTTGTAATAGTTTATTACTGCATAATTGCCATCATTCTGCCTATTGTAATAGAAGTGTGTGAATCTGTTTTATGCTGTTTTTTATGTCTTAATTCATATGTGATGCGCTTCAGATGGCTACGATCCATCTCGATCATACTGTTCCTGAATAAGCAAGACCTTCTTGCTGAGAAGGTGAAGATTGGAAAGTCACGGATTGAAGACTATTTCCCTGGTTATGTGGACTATCAGACCGACAGTAAGCAATGCGGCTCACTAATGTGCACACTGTACTTCTCGTTAAAGGTCTAAGGTAGTGTGTCTTGCAGCATCATGTTTTTAATGCAAACCTCCCAAGATGTTTTGCATAACAGCCAGCATCTTACTTCAATAGTCACAGTGTTATAATAGTGAACAAAGTTGGACACTTGTTGTCATCATCAACGATGGTTATGGTACTCTCTGTCGTTTGATATTCTCATAATGTAATTGTTCTTTTTGAAGGTTGATAACAATGTCCCGATGAACTGTTGTTCATATCTGACAATGTGAGGATCGTATGTTGTGAATGAAAGTGGTATTTACTGCTATGAACTTGGATATTGTTGGACACTGGCCATTTGTTGAAAACTGACAAATTGCCATAATTCATAATTTGCAGTGAGGCTAGTAAAAAGAGTACCGTATATACTCATGTATAAGTCGCAAAATTTACCACAAAATCTTGCCCGAAAAGTTAGGGGGACTTATACCCGGGTCATAAATTAGTGCTGTGCGAATAGTGTTTTTTTTCATTTCGAATGGTATCGAATAGTCGAGCTGTTATTTGAAATTTCAAATCAAATACACCAGTAGTAAGTACTTATTAAATTTATAAATTGACTGTTTTTATGGCACCGCACTGTTGTGGTTTCTGTTGTAAGAGTTTCAGTACTTGGTGGGCCATAATAGGCCAACAGACGACTCCATATTTGTTGATTATGTTGGTTGCTAGGCATGGTTGCTAAGGTGAAAAATCGGCGTTATTCTGTTAAATAAGTAAGAAACTGGTGACGGTAATTTAACAATTTCGAATAATTGTACTCGTTTCGAATCGAATACTGAAGTAACTATTCGATTTGAAATTTCGAATATTCGCACAGCACTACATAAAATAAAGCTATTTTTTCCAGCCGCCAAAATACGCAACTCCCAATCCGACGTACCACGTAGACATCGCTGGACGGACGACGACGCTCGCGACGATGGCGAGGAGTATGCTGACCTTCTGCATCCGGTACAAGTCCTCAAAAACCACCTATGACTTACGGGTCAGTGATTTTGGACCACATATGGACTCGATTTTTAGGGGGCGACTTATACGTGAGTATATACGGTATCATTCAAGGCGTCAGAACCTAAAGTTATTGTGTGGAGTTAGCTGTAAGTAACTGCTGTCAAAAAGATGTAACGGCAAAACAAATTTATTCAAGACTTGCAATGTCAGAGGTCGATGGAAATGAACAGACTTGAAATAATGATGACCTGAAGGTTTGTGCTAAACTGAGAAGACATGAAAGGGCAACTGGCTGGCCCATTTCCACTGTATACATCTGTGTACATGTGTTATGTTATACTTAACATTAAACAAAATGCTGTATATAAGTTGCACTTTGGAAAGCCTGAAATATTTTAGTCATCTGACTTTGATGAATGTTTTATGTTTAGTGACCGTTCCAGGTGAAGATCCCGAGTTTGTACGCGCAAAGTACTTCTTTAGGGACGAGTTTTTGGTAAGACAGATGTTTTAAAGTTGGTTTCCAGTGATGAATATAGTTGTGTAGTCCTACATCTGCAGTGAACTGACAGATATATGTATTTTAAATTGTCTTTGTGAGATTTTTTGGTTGTGTTGTGTTGACATATTACAAGCTTTGTCATGTTTTATGCCTGTCAATTTGATAGGTGTTACTCCGAGTCCACCTAATAAAGCCAGTCTCAGTGTCCATACGTCTGTCCGTCTGTTCACAAAGTTTTCCAGTTTGAACAAAATTTGGTATGCAGATAGAGGTCGATGAGTGATACACGATGGTATGCCATATGACCCAATCCAAGGTTAAGGTCAAGGTCATGGAGGTGTGAAATGTGTGAGCATGGCCAATTTCAAAAATCTATCTCTGTCGGTAAATCAAAAGACTGGTGGTGAATTATTGTAGTCTATGACACTATCTAAATTTTAATTGGACAGATTTTTGATATTTGTCCTTCGTGTTATGTGACCTTGAAACTTAGGGTGGTGTACCTTTGGCAAACAAATTTTGCCTCTTATGAGGAGTCGACCAGCAGTCCCATATGGGGCTTATTTTATTAAATACGTTATCAGTTTATCTTCTTACTCATATTATACAAGAAGGCTAACGGCAGGTATGCGCTTGACAGCTACGTGTGTATGAAGACTTGTTTTTGTCATCTCAATGTTGTTTGATGCCCCCTAGCTGAGGAACGCCTTGCGATATCAATGCAATCTATACATCGTTGAAAAGTACATTTGGTGGGCTACAGTTTCGTTGCTGACAATACGGGTCTATCTTCATTCGTTTAGCTGTTATTGCCTCCGAAACAGGAGAAATGTCGCAAAATTCCAAGATAATTTGACCTCACAACCGTTCATGGTCATTCAAGGTCATCGATCTTGGTGTCAATGCAAAGCCCATATGTGACTTCCTATTGCTTATTAATTATTAATTGTAACTTTAGCCGCATCTGCTACCTTTTTCCGAGATATTCACGCTTAAAGATAGAAAACTGCTGATTTTACCCACCCTCCCTTGTTTGATGCCCCTGCTTGGGGGAACCCCGTAGAATTTCTGGACGAAACTTATCGTGCAAAAACTAGAGGGATGGGGCTATCGTATGGTGAAAATTTCATCATCCTAACTTCAACCGTTTTGTATGATCCACCCGTCTGACAGACGGACGGACAGGCGATAGCATATAGTGTGCTAAGCATATAGGCCTATGCTGTCACGCGCTAATAAAACAAAACATTTAACGAAACTCTGATGTATCACAAGAAAGACACGTTGAATTGTAATAGTGTACCTGGATTACGCAGCTTGCCTGGAGCATTCTGCCGCGATGATCGTAAACTCAGATGTGATTTGTTATTGTGGTTGTTTTTTTTTTAGAAAATAGCGTCTGCTTCTGGTGACGACCGACACTATTGCTATCCACACTTCACCTGTGCCGTAGACACTGAAAATATCCGCCGTGTGTTTAATGACTGCCGTGATATCATTCAACGAATGCATCTTCGTCAATATGAACTGCTTTAGAATTTACTTTAAATTCTTTATTATCATTACTTTGCTCCGCTGTGAACTGACGTCTTCGTGACTGCTTTGCTCCAGTGTACACTATATATGCTTACCCCATTATAGACCTGACTAAAATGAAGTATAATTTTAGGCAAAAGTGATAAATTATTTTTTGTCCAATTATAAAATTAACAAAAATCAAATAAAATTGTTGGATATCTTTGGCTGAAAATAAGTACACAGTAACTGTCAAAATTTATCTGTAAATGCAGTGCTGTACTGATGTAAATGTGCAAATAATGTTTTGGTATTTTTTTTTTTACTTTCTGAACCTTATTTTTTGTACAAAAGACTCCAGTTTGCTATTTTTGTCTAGAAACGAAGGCAGCTTATGACCAGAAGCAACAATGCCCTTTGATGCAGAATATGAAGTTTGGCTGGTCTCTCTAGTCCATTTCTCACGTTTTCAGAATATAGCTGTTGGGAGAACATGCCATGAGAACAAATGCATGTGTCCAGAAAAAAGCCATCTAGATCTCTTAAGCTTCTCACGGAAGAACGTTGGTGACAACTTTTATGAATGAAGCTCCGTTGATGTATCTCCCTTTTGAATGTGTCAAGGCGCACATACATCTGCGGCAAGGATCATGTCATCAGATTGTCGACTCGATGGTTATCAATATCATGTTATGCAGTGGTACAATTTCAGTTTTATAAGAAAGCACTTTTGACGATGAAGTGCATTTTTGGCACAGGCCATTAACATACATCTGTTTTATATTATTAGCTTATTAGACCTGTGTGAAAGAATAATAGATCCATAGTCTCGTAGATTGAGTTATTTGCTGGACTTAGGTATCACATGTTATTGCAACATTATTATTGTACAGTATATGTACCTGCAGTCCGAGACAGTTCATTTATACAACAGACTAAACGTTACTTGCGCTAATGAAAAAGATCGTAGTGTTATGTTTTGCACATGGACTGCATACATTGTATGGATTGTGTCTCGTGCATGAATCTTGGCAAGTTCAAGTCTACCATATAGGTATTGAGACCTTGAGTAACAGCATTTACTACTGAGACAGTAATTAATAATGTTAAAATCTTTTTTCTGTTTTGTGGGTATGCAGTACAGCCAGTTTATTTGGCTGATGTGTAAGTATGTTATGGAAAAGGTAAAGTCCCAACACAGCAAAGAATACTGCTATTGCCAGTGTGCGAGTTGGGGTCGGCATGGTCAGAAGCCAGAAGGGCGGTGAGGTATGGAGATGTCATGTAGACCCTTCACACCTGAGTCTGGAGATGTCTGGAAGTGGCAATTTTAGCTGCATTTTTAAAGATGACAGATATAACTGCGTGCAATGGGGACTATGTCTGCCCCTGGGAGGGGCTGACAATGTAGCAGGAGCTGACCCCTCCAATCCCCCCCCGACCCCGTAAACTCACACACTACCTATTGCATTGTGCACTTTTTGAAATTTTGATGTTTCTCTTAGGGCTGTAGATTTTAACGATTAATTCGACGATTAATCGCTAAAAATTTTTAACGATTAAAATTTTTGATGACGATTAATTGTGGCCGCCTTTTTTCCTACTTATTTACCATTTATTACGCATGGGCTCACCGTAGAAGTGTAAAAATTTATAAGACATTATGTTTTATATATAACTGTAATCCTTTGAGGATGGGTGACCGTTTGTATTGATTGTTTATTATTTCAACCAGAATGCCTATTATAAACCTACAATCCAAGCTCAGGTAATGACGATTCACACGGCACAAGGCCCACAACATGCTACAAAAATTAACTAAAATTAACTATTAATTAATCGTTAATTATTACCAAGTTAACTATTAACTAAATTTATTTTAATCGTTATCAGCCCTAGTTTCTCTGCTAATTGCCCCGTGTGGGCTTCGGAGCGTTGTAGAATAAGCCCACCTTGTTTTCTGGCTGAGTGTCGTAAAAGGAGACTGAACCACAGTAGTTTTGTTTTACTGTATTTTGCATTGTTTGCTTTTTCTGATGTGTACTTAAGTTATGTATTTTCTCTATTTTTAATGTATCTTTACTGTCCTGTATTTTCTAGAACATCCAACGTCATTGGCATTGTGTAGCCTAATTGTGCTGATGTGCTGTTAAGTGTGTACTCACTCACTGAGCAAACTCTGCAAATTTTAGCATTATGTGCATTTTACTGTGTGGCACATATGCAATATGACAGGCCGTCTGTACATCACATGCTGGTAATGTGTTACAGCGGCTAAATCTCGATCAGAATTTGCACCTAATAGCGGCATGATTCTAGTTTTTACCGCGCGATGCACTTTAGTGCAAAGCGCGGTATTGCGATCGCATGTCGTCTGTCTGTCTGTCCGTCTGTGACGTTGGTGAATTGTGATCACATA
>Ga0056114_1000741_pt1 | contig 12609 bp, 7 predicted proteins | sample WorMetHERISLAND1_FD_77005 | JGI IMG/M metagenome (GOLD analysis project Ga0056114, IMG submission 77005) | Marine gutless worms symbiont microbial communities from Max Planck institute for Marine Microbiology, Germany - Olavius loisae HERON... ...
GGGGCGTCAAACAAGGGAGGGGTGGGGAAAACAAGCTATTTTCGAGCTAAATGCGTCAATATCTCGAAAACGGTAAGAGATACATTCAAAGTTACTATTAGTGGCCAATAGGAAAGTACATATGTGCTTTCGATTGGCACCAAGATTGATGACCTTGGATGACCTTGAACCCTATAATAATGAATTTTCAGAGAATTTCTCCGGATTTCACAGATTTCGGACGGACCAACAGCTAAACGAATGAAGATAGACCTGTATTGTCAGAGACAGCGTTGTAAGCACGTCGAATTGGAGCAATTTTTGGCATGCTTTCGTGTCGCGTAGGTTTGTCAGCGACAGCTGGGCTTTCTCGTTTGCTGCAAGTTTCATAAAATGCATCACAAACTTTTGTTATTTTGTGTTGCAAATTACAATGCCTTACAGGTTAAATCATGCTCTGGTCTTACCCAGGTTTATATGGGAAATTGCAGCATGTGTGTGACAGCAGTGTTGATTACCTGAATCTGAGTTACAGTATATCTAGCTGTAGCACGCTGTACACGTAGTGCTGTTATCACTCGTTGGTCTGCCTAGTAATGTGTAGTGCGCGTGTGCGTGGTTTTCGTTGCAGAACTCTATTAGGCATAATCTGTCGCTAAACCGGTATTTCATCAAGGTGGCGCGATCACAGGAGGAATCCGGTAAAGGATCATTCTGGCGGATTGATCCCACGTCCGAGGGTATGTTGGTGGAGCAGGCATTCCGTCGTCGGAGACAGAGGTCATCTGGAATGTCGGTCAGTTCGCCGTACCTGAAGGCTGCGGCAGCTGGCTCTGATCACCTGCCACACAGGTGTGTTTTCTGTGATGAGACGATGGTTCTTACCTGGTCTGTATTTGTTTTAGTGTGTTAAATTCGGCCTTTTTTCAGATTCAACGTTTTTTATTCGTAAAATTGGAATTTTTGTACAAGGTCGTTATACAGCAACTTGGTGGGAAATGCGTGGATGGGAAACAGAGCTAGTGGCATCTCGAGTGTGATCATCGTTGTCACACGGCAATGACTTTGAAGCTGATCGCTGGCAGCGATCATCGCTGGCAGCGATCACATTGGCATGAGAGGTGAGGGGGCACCACGCTGGTAGACAGGCGGGCAGCCATGTTGGTCGGTGATTCAGTCCACAAACATTGATCCTTGATTCAACCCGCGTCCAAGTGGATGCATTGGGCCACACTTTGATGCCATTCTGATCTGTTTTGAGCTGCCACCTCTGCTTCCTCCCAGTTAATTCCCATCCTTGACAAGTCCTTGTTAACGGTGCTCCTCCAGTTTGCACGTGGACGACCTGGACCCCTCTTGAACCCCGGAACCTCCCAGTGCAATGCCTGTCAAGGTATACGCTGGTGATCCATTCGTATCACATGTCCAAGCCAACGGAGTCTTCTTTCACTGAGTATGTCATCCATGCTATGTTGTTCAGTTCTGACTTTAACCTCTTCATTTGTTACTCTGTCCAGGCCACTGACATGGGTTGCGGTAATTTCAGAACAGTCTGCTTGAGCTGGTAACGGGTCTTTCAGGTGCATATTCTACTTTTGCAAACAGTTGGGAAAAGATGGTTAAGATTTAATTGTTTGTCGGTGAAGAGACAACTGAATGATTCTGTGCAGAGTTTCTAGTGCTCTAAACACTGGTTCGGCGTGGGACCAGGCCATGGAAAACTCACTGATTCAGCAGTCTCCGTCGACTTACGGTTTGTCTGAAATCCCGTCAACAAGCGCCGCTGTTTCCAGCCAGCGGCTGCAGGACTTCAATTGGTCATCGGCCGTAAAGTCAGAATCGGTATCAGGTCAGTAGTCTGTTGCACTGTACTCTATTTAATTGGCGATGGAATGCGGAATTTTATTTCATGCACACTGGTTTTACTGCCGGTTGCTGTGTAGATTTTGCATGTCCTTTGGCTTTTGAGTTTGTTTTGAGCTGTACACTATGGGAATGTTTTTCATTGTAACCGGTTAGTTTTACCCGGTTCTCGATTCTGACTGGTTAGAAATTAGGCTTATCCAGGCTAAGCTTGGCGCGAAAAATGAACGGACATTATTTTACACGGTTGGTAAAAAAGAATGGCTAGGTGTAGTTGCTCGACTCGTGAAAATCCTGTTGAGCAGTTCAGTTGTTTGACTTCGTTACGCGCGTCTGACATGTGCCTAAGAGCTCATCGATCTGAACTGAACTGTGTAGATGAGGGAAACGTGGCAAAGACGTTGACTGACAGCAATGGAAGTCGTACGATGCTTTACGCGTACCCAGTGCAACCGAAGTCTGAGGCTGGCTTCGAGCAAGTGTCACAGTTGCCGACAGTAGTAATGACATCCAGCACGACAGCAGCCGGTCACCAACCACCGGTTGCCATCATACAGACTGCATTATCAGGTGATTTGCCGTTAGTTCATAGAAACTGATAACGCACGTCGCACACATTATACTTGCCAGTGTTTTTTTAGTCAGCTGTTTCAATTTTAGTTTTAGTTTCAGTCTAGTCAACTAAAAGTGTTGACTTTAAGTTTTAGTTTTAGTCACCAAGACACTTTCCGTCTTAGTTTTAGTCTAGTCGACGAAAATTTGCTGAATTTCAGTTATAGTTTTAGTCACCTTTTAGTATTAGTCACTTAAGTATCACACCAAAATGAATGCGATCATACAAGTCACATAGTACACAGTACGCACTGCTGTCGGCTGAGCAACACGTGCGTTTTCGCGGTAAGTTACGACTGGCTGACGAAAAATAGTGATGAAATGTCGATGAAAACTTCACGGATTTTAGTTTCAGTTTCCGTCATGTGGTCAAATTTTCGTCATAGTTTTAGTTTTGTCGACGAAAATTAGTGACTGTTAGTTATAGTTTTTGTCAGCTTGACAAAAATTAATTTATTTTTGTTGACGAAGTTTTAGTTTTAGTTTTAGTCGACGAAAAAAACACTGATATTTACCTAACAAACCTCCTTGACATATTTCTCCTGTCGCAGCACTTTAATTAAAGTTTCGTCTTTGTTGGTAAAAGACGATGTTTGATGTCGTCATCAATATTGGCTCATGGAGCTGTTTTCTGTTTAGATAGAACCAATACTTGTAGAAGATTTGTTTCTTCATTTTGTGCCACAGAACGTTACACAAAATAGTTTGAGCATTTCCTTCAAAATTGCTGAACAGTATTGTGCATTAAGTTTTTTACTACTGGCACCCATTCAGGACAGTTATTGATAACATTCTATGGCTCTCGTTTTTATTCAGAACCATGATAGAACGAGGTAGAACGACGGGAGAAAGAGAGTTTTGAGCACACTGAAGCTTGTGAATGTTGCCGGCCAGAGTGCAGTAGAGTAGAGTATTTGAGTAGTCCAGATGTGACTGCACAACGGACGCAGCAATGGTGGTGGCCATTGATTTGGAGAGACAGGTTGGATGTGTCTGAGAGCCCTATTGTGGAAATGGATGTTGCAACAGACTGTGTATGCTAATGAATAGATTCGTTTGGTCGAATGTACTTTAACAGTTAAATTTCACCAATTACGAACAGAAATATTTTTATACCTCGAGGTTTCAACTTCCAATGGAAGTCTTCATCAGAAGAATGAAAACGTCATTTCTTCGTCCGGTTCTTGGCACCGTAGTAGCAATGAAGTAGCAGATGTGCCAAGAAAACAATTGTACGTGTGACTGAGTTGTAGCTGCCCTCCTCACGGTTCATGGCTCATTGTCCTTCCTTGTGGATGTGGATCCTGTATGTGCTGTTTTAAACTGAGTTTATTATCAAAGGTAATGCCGAGTTTTGATGGCCTCAGAGATAGGAACCATGGAGCTTGCAATTATTATTATTATGAAATTCGTACACACAGCACACGAACAACATGAACCATGACTGCAGGCAAACGTTAGGTACATTACCTAAGTTGAATTATCCCTACTTGATTTGCTAATTAGATATGCAATAAAATAAACAGACCAGTAAAACAACATGAGTGTAATTTAAAGCAACAAATTCAACAATGTGCAAGAACATATAAGCAGGCACGCAATATAGTGTTTGTATCACAATTAAAAGCAATAATGCTTGGTTTACTGACAGTAGGTAATAGTCGACATGAAATAGGCCAGTTTTATCAAAACAACACGGAGAGATAGTGAATGCAGCAAGCATCGTTGTTGTATGTTGTAGACAACACGGCAGCTAACTGGTCGTCGGGTGCCGTGTTCCAGTACATAACGTCTCTCACTCAGAACGCTGCTGTGAAGCCGGGTACCGTCTTCATCTCTCGGCCGCTGGTCCCTGCTGCCGTCGACGATAAGTCGTCGTTGTTTACCAACGGCACTGCACTGACAGTCGCTACCGACGCAGAACCAGAGATCATTGAAGCTGGCGAAGATGTGCTACAGGTTGTAGAGCACTTTGCATATTTTATATTTAAATCTTAAATCACTTTGAGGCTTTAGTACATATCAGTCATATTAATGCACTCGGATCCTTGTATACTGTACCACAGCATATGGAGCAGGAATGTCGCTGCCGAATGCTGATGCTGAGGCCTGTATTAGGCCCATTGTGCATCTCCATCAACAGTTTACTGAAAGAGAGTAAACCAATGTTCCTGTTTTAGGGCACGTGGCCCGAGAAAAGGAAATCAGAAGTTTATACATTTTATTGAAACAAAAGGACCACATTGGCCACTAAGAATGTTATGCAAGTTTAAAATGGTATGAATAAAACTCTACAAAATTATATTAGTAACGTGTGATTCAGTGAACTTCTAAAACTACTCAGCGAAGTGGACTGGAATCCACATCAGGTGGTAGACTGTGCTAAGCGCCTATCAGTCTATAGCTAAGACAGTTAAAACATACGTTGGACCGGCATGCCGACAAGTACAGTTTATATCTGTGACCTCTTTGGGCATCGTTAAACTGCGACACAAGTCAGTTCTTTTTCAGTCCACATTTGCTCCGCATCTTCCCGAGAAGTGGACGCTGGCGTCCAGTTCTCGTCACATATTGTACACAACAGATCACTCTTCTCCGTAACACATTTTACGATACGATATGATAGAAGAGTTCCGTGGACTCAAAAGGTGTGTGTGTGTGTGTGGTCAGCTTAATCTGTCCCACGTAGCCAGAAACCAATGAGTATAAAAAAGAAACTAAAACAAACGCAAGCGCCCACTTAGTTCGATGTAGGTTAAGACTGATGAAGGTCCGGAATATCCATGAAGGTGCTAATTTCATTGTGACATGTTCGTTGATGTTACAGCCCGCCATTGAGGCGAGCATGGAGGATGATACAACCGAATCAGACACGTGTTCTACGGACGCAAATCGCAAGCGTCCGATGCTGGACAGCTCGGAGGAATCTGAGTCGGTCGATATTCCTCGGATAAAAACTCAGTGCTTCGACGCAGAAAACACTGCAAGTGACTAGACGTCGGGTAAAACGGACTCTTTGCGCCCGTCGAGACGTTCGTCGCGGTGACAGTCGGCCGGGCGACCTGTATGTACACTGTAGCTAGTAGTTCTCTGACATACCGTTAGTCGTGAAATTGTGCACCTCTGCGTGTGGTCAGTCGACACTAACGGTAGACTACACGTTCGTGCTGCCGTGACGGTATCCACCTTTAAAAACACGCTTCAGCTTCGGTCGGGTGTTTTGTGAAAACCGCTGTCTCTGCTGTTTTGAAAATTGTTCAAAACGGTGGTTTTCGGCGTTCCGTCAAAAACGGTACAATTTTATTACTGTACTCACTAACCACAGCAGAAAAGTAATCAGCAAAATCAAAAGTTAAGCGTTTTGCATGGTTTTTGAGAAATACAGCACAAGTTACATGGAAAACACATGGAAAACATTGGCTATTGCCAAAATGCTGTGCAAGAATTTTGCAGCATTTTTACCTAATTTATTGTTCTTCTGTAGTAACGTTGTATTTCCATAAACTAAAATTGCCCGAAAACTGAGATTTTTGGTATCTTTTAACTGTGGTCTGCAATTTTGGTTTAAAAGTTTCGCCCAGCACTAAAATGCATTGTCATACAGAGAGTATCGATCAAATGTCACTTGGTCCATTGTACCGTCAATGACACGAGTTGTCTGTTTCATGAGACAACAGTTTTGCTTGATGGTGTGTGTCTATGTGGTGATGTAGTGCAAAATTCAGTGCACCACAAACATTGACGCACTTGCACTAGCTATGGTATTGCAAGATCCATGTACAAAATTGCACGTGTGTGGGTTCCTAGTAAGTTACGTTTGGTTAATGTTAATGTTAGTGTTAGTTAACCAATAATTTCGGCTTATTCAGCTCTCTTTCCGCCGTTGTCTTTGTCCCACAGTGTTGCGATAATTTTGATGTGCGCCAAATTTTGCGGTGTGACTAATTTCGCCCGACAACTATGTAACTTGTAGAAGTTATCGATCTCTGGTACCGGTCGTCCACCGGGACGTGCTGGCTGTTGTTAATAGGCGCAGTCTCTTGCTAGCAAGCAGTGCTGTGTAAGCTCTTAAAGCCGCTGATCAAAGTTGATGAGTCTCTTTGATACAATGTTGAATGACTGTTGACATAATGATCCTGAAATACTTGGTAGATTCCGTAGAACTGACTTGATTTGGTGTAATTTTTCGCGTTTATATAAGTAAGTAAAATGTTGATTTCGGACCTCTAATGCACTTGATTCTTCAGTACATTGAAAACAGGTGCACCCTAATGCCGGCGACACACACTCAATAAACATGTATCAGAAACTTCTGCAAGAAACTTGCATGAAAAACTTGACGCACGTTCATCACAGTTTCTTGCACCAAAACAACTTTCCGGCTAATCACGTTGCACGCTTCGTGTTGCATGCTAAACAGTTTCTGTCATGGATTCAATGGAGCTGTGCTCAATTGCATGCAAGAAACTTGTACCGGAAAAACTTGTACAATATTGACCGACACGTGTGCAAGTTTCCTGTACAAGACAAGACAAGAGTCAGTTTTGGGCAGCATTTTTGAAAGGTCTGAACTGGATTCTCTGTGGAGTTTCGGCCTATGGTATTAATTCTGCTGTTAGTAGTTAGTACTGTTGTACTGCAGTTAGATACAGTGAATTTCAGGTTGCGTGGCAGCTGCGCTATAGTGGAACATAGAGAGAGCTTGTGTATGATAATTAGTTGTTATTCTTAGCACAGGTGTATGTGTTTAACTTTATCTATGGTTGCATTTTGTCAGATATACCGTAAATCCTCTAATAGAAGACCCCCGTCTTCTATTAGAACAAGTTACTTCCCCCCTTCCCCCAAGCCTGGTATTAGAGACCCGGCTTCTGTTAAAACATTTGAATTAAACCCCTAGCTTCAAAGAGACCCGGCTTGTATTTGAGACAGGGCTTGTATTAGAGGATTTACGGTACTGTGAGAAATAGTGTGAATTTGTTGGGAATTGTCTTGTTCAGCCACTCCTTGTTTTGTCCTTTGACCATCTTCATAGATGAGAGTATCCCAATAGGCTTCGTTTTGAAGTCCTCGACAGTTGGGTGAAGTCCTGTGCCCTTGTGTCCGTCACTCACACTGTCAAAACACCTGCTAACTGTGTCAACAGTATGTCAGTTGTGAAGCATACATACTGCTAAGGCTGATGCACAGATCATGGAGCATCTTTCAGTTTGAGTCCTGTGTTGCAGGCTGGACAGACCATGGTGTGTAATAGTCTTGGATTTCTGACTTTGTCCATGAATGTTTTGATGACCTTGTTTAAAGTAAAATGCATTCCGTAAGAGTACAAGTAGGTACACGGCCATGCGGCCATCCCAGATAATTACAGATTATGACAAAAACAAAGCATTTCCGCTGGTGAAATGTATTCCACAATATGTGTAGAATGGGCCGTTGATCATTTTGGTCGCGGGTTGATGTAAATGCTTCAGTTTTTAAGGAAGATATGCACAAAAAACTTATACATGTTCGTTCCTGATGACTTTGAGTTTGACCTTTAGACCCCAAATTTGCTCCCCTAGTTAGTCTTATCCAACGCTATGTTTCCACTAAATTAGAAGTTTCTGTAGCTTTCCTATTTCAAGAAACGGAGGCATGGGACGGATGGACAGACGGATGGACTGGGTGCAATACTTAATGTGGCCCCCAAGGAGGGTCGCGTAATAATGTTAGCCATCGTAGTCTTCACCTTGCATCTTGGCTGAGTGAATGAGTCAGTGGTTATACGTGGCAGTATGGAACTGAATATTTGTAACAAGTTTTGACATTTCTTGAAAGTTAGTTTTAAGCATTCTTAAAAGTGTTGGAAAACGGTGGCTGATGAGTCTCGGAAAGTAGTACAATGCAGTAGTGTGGAGCCTAGATGAATTATAAATATGTTAACAAAGGTGACGATGTAGACAAAATGTGCAGCCTGTACATTATTTTCCTGTTTTCCATTTTAATGTGCACGATAACAGTTTTCCTGTGAATTCAGTATCTTATGCAGCTATAGTGAAGCCACAGCTTGTTAATATAGTTGGGCACACCAAACCAAAACAAAACGAGCAAAAAGGTTATTTTGTGTTTTGTGAACTGTTACCTTTGCTGCATTCCAGTTGGCAGTTTACGTGCAAAAAATGCAATACTTACATTTAACCAAATTTGATTAAGTATTTCTTAGCTTCTCCGAAGATTTCGTGTCCAAATGTAACTGATGTCATGGTTCAAATATCATTTACTCAGTGTACATGACATTAATTTTTCTGGTGTCTTACGTTAGTATGTTATGGGCATTTTGTAGTTTCGTAGACCACGCTCATACATGCCTTGCATACCACAAATGTTAAAGGTACAGTATTAGTGTCGGATGTTTAGGCTGGTACTCGGCCTTTATCGACAAGCCATGGATACCTTTAGGGCAGATTGCAAGAACGACGCTCAGGTCTCGACTCATCTTGACTTGAGAGTGGGTTTTGTGTTCTTTTAACAGTATTCGCACCGAGTGTACTTAAACTAGTTAGTTAAGTAGACTCGGCCACTGAGTGGCGTTCTTGCAATCCACCCTTAGTTTTGTTTAATTCTATCGTGCGTTTTCACTTATTGCATTTGTGTTAAAATAAACAAGCATCCAAGAGATGCTGATAAGTCTGCACTTTGGTGCTTGGTTGTTGGAATTGTCGACCAAAGTTTGCTGTCTGGAACTCTGTAAACTCTTCAGTACTTTTGCCCGTACTTTAAAGACGGAACTGTTTAGCACTGCTTACAGTGAACATTCGACCTAGTCCCTGCCATCTCGCGCCTCTGATTCGCTTGCTAAACATGGCGCTGTGTTTTGATTGGTTGACTGATTGACTTGATGTTCCTCCCAGTTGTTTTGTTTACCATTTGTCACTCCTGTGACTTGAGGCCGATACGACATGATACGATAGAAGGGACTCAAAATCTGAGTATTCAGCTTAATCAAGCACACGTAGCCAGAAAAAAATATACAAAAAGAAGAAACTAAAACAAACAAACGCCAGTGCCCCTTTAATTCAGTACAGGTTAAGATCCGTGAAGGCAGTCTGGAAGGAATAAGAGTGTCTATGGAGGAAAGGATTTGTGAAAGAGATGCGTTTTAAAGTCTTGAGTGAATGGTCGAGGGAGTGATAGATGATGACAGCGAAGATGGTGACTGTGATGAGGTGACACATGTCCAGTTTGACGTGATCACAGTACATGTCCAATAAGCTATGCTCGGTGAATGGCACTGTATAGAGTAGTCGTGCTGATATGCTATAAAGAAAGTACTCAACTCACTCTGTGAAGACTGATCAATGTTGTTTTGAGTTTTACTGTCGCACACACAGACAGAGGCCTCTACACTATGCTGCAGCTTCTGTATTATCCACTGGGAAGAAACCCTGTCTCTCTTACGCTAGAAACTATATGTCATTTGTAAATTGATTGTTCATCAGCAGAATAAACAGAACTTCACGTTAAGATTTACTGTAGTTTGTCATATTGCGATTTCGTAGCTACAACGACTTCAAAATCTGGAAATCCAGTTTGAACACGCTGACCTGAACCTGAAATTTTACTCTGAATATTAGCCACCATCCTAACTGAACCTTCCTACAGAGTGAAATCAAAATCCAATAATTCCAGCTGTTATTTAATTTTATAATATTTCCATTGTAATTTGCTCCACATTGTGGGACAGCTAATTCTGTAAGTTTTGTTGTTACAATGGCATATACAGGCGATACCACTACTGTGACAGTCAAATAGCTTAGTGAAGGTTGTGTCATTTGTATGAATGTGAAATAATTAGACAATACATTTGTATAGTTGCACTGTTGTACACTTCCATGTCCTGGAAAAAAACAATCTCTTTGGTTTCAAGAACCCAAACCCATGAATTCTGACAATACTTACAACCCAAAGAGAATGGAATCGTTGTGCCTAATAAAAACCCAACCCAAGCATCTAAAATGCAAAAACTGTAGTCATACTCTGTTTCTAGTTTTACTTGATGTTTATAATTAATTAGTCTTCGGTATTTGAAATGAACTGTGGATGATATTACATTATGAACTAAATTTTTAGCTACGGTAAAGAAGTTTGTTGGCCTTGTGAAACCTACAAATTGAACAATATGTTTAGTAGAAGTAATTGCAGACATCCCAACCTTCCCGCTTTTGGCAGAAAACTAGGCAGAATTCCCGCTTTCTAGGCATATTCCCACCATCCCATGCTGGATTCATGAAATCCCGCTGTTGCACAATCATCAAAATAGCACATTTCTTGTCACAAAATGGACTCTTTCAAGCTTAAAACATAGTCGCTCCACCCTGGACCACCCGGGAGTTTATGACACTCCCCCAGACCCCCTCTTTCCCCACGTCTTGAACTTTGTGGCCTTGGATTGATCCCTCTTTTTTGACAAGTTGGCATGTCTGTAATAGTGTAATATTTCATTGATTTTGTAATGTTATACACTTGTGTGTATATTTGTACAGATCTGTAACCGTTTACTTCATAGAATTTTAATGTTATTCAACGTAGTTAAATAATCAATGAACAAGACCTTATTCAGTTATAAGTGGTTTAGTTGATGCTGCTGCATTTGTAATAAATCCCCTATAACAGTGCCATTCATATTGGATATGCTGCCAAACTTTTGTTTAAATCAACTCAAATAAAACACAGTTATCTTTTTCGTCGAGTTTTTAGCACTTACTATTTACACTTAAACGTGTTGCTTCCAAAACTGATGAAAATTTATTTCAGAAATGATTTATTCTGTAAATCGAACTTCACTTGCAAGCACTAAGAACGCACTGACCGCTGCCTTTGATACACATTTCAGCCATTCTTACACACAACTGAAGCAGCTGATCACGGTACCAATGTGCACTGTCACTAGAGATTACATTGTACCTGATATGACACTCTTTGAACTAAGCTGTGCATAGTGTGCTGCATAGACATATGTCGTACTTTTGTCGTGTATGCTTACAGCACTTTTCCTCGACATTTGTTGTTGAAAAAGTTCAACCACTTTTGTTTTGATACATTCAACACAGTATGTGTTATTTCTGTTGTCACTTCATCGGTTCAGTTTTGACTGCACTATGCTGTAACTGCTAACTGTGTGGATTTGTCTGAAGTATTAAGTGTTGCGCCGCAGTGCGAATATCAGTTCCTAACCTGTAAACTATAGTGACGAGATTATGGCCGTATTTTGTCCGACATGTTAGACATGCGGACAACGGAGCATATTAACAACAAAGAATAAGTTTGATTGAGATGTAAAACACATTACCAATTTTATTAAAGTTAAAATACAGCGCTCACAATGTACAGTTTACAACAAAGCACAGTGACAAGCAGTCAGTCAAGCATGTTCAGCTGATGTCCAAAGTGATCTCCTTGTTATTGAATGCATGTCCGAAGACTTTCTTTGTGTGCCTGGTGTATCTTCCTGCCTTAATACCAGCTCCTCAGCTGCATCACTGCATCACCATTTTGAGCAGTGCGCGTCTTAACGTGTTTTTTGGTATGTAGGCCCTGTCTCCCGAATAACCTATACTGTGTTGGTGGAGACGTTAAACCCTGCTCAATCAATGATATGTAACCGTCCACCTAGGTCAACTCAACCTTCCATCGCTCTCGGGTAGCTTAATTGAGTTATGACCTTACTTGCTGATGTTAAGCGGGAGACGTTCACCTGTGTCGGGTGGCAGGTAGCACTGTGATCCCATATGGCAGCCTTGATAGGTGACGTCCGGTAGCTCTTGAGACGTGTACACGAAGAGCTATATCATCTAACCTTGCAGCACTGACAGTGTGTCATGGTGTGTTTGTCATTAGTAGCAGTCAGCGACCTTTCTAGCTTCTTATTTGCTTGTTATAGTGTCGTGTCGTGCTCATGTACATTGCATAACGACATCGCTTTGTTCCAAGCATTTGTACGGAATGTACAGTGAACATTTTGAGTCTCTTTGCTGTTTGACATCACTTCCAATTCTTAAAATCATCAAACGTGTCTTTGTGTACACGCGTACTGTACAGCATTGTTGTTAGATATTAATTTTGTTCCTCTTTGCATTCGCATTTAAATGATTTCAGTGACAAAACGTTAAATAACTA
>Ga0056114_1000742_pt1 | contig 12607 bp, 4 predicted proteins | sample WorMetHERISLAND1_FD_77005 | JGI IMG/M metagenome (GOLD analysis project Ga0056114, IMG submission 77005) | Marine gutless worms symbiont microbial communities from Max Planck institute for Marine Microbiology, Germany - Olavius loisae HERON... ...
CTTCCTATAGGCTCTCAATAGTAACTTTTGCTCTAGGACGCACCGTTTAGCCACAATACATAACGTTACAGACGACGACAGACGACAGACGACAGACGCAACACTGTGGCATAAGCGCGACCGTTAGTACGGTCGGCTAAAAATAATGAATGTGGCTGTCAAAAATCCACAGTAATTACACATCAGTTACACAACAGCTACATGGCTTAATGGTAACGCGTTGGTCTTCATCAACGTAGTTGCTCTACGTCGAACCCGGTTAAGACTTTGATGGGTGACTGTCTGCACGCGGATAAACCATCTCAGCTACCTGGTCAACTACCTTCCATCCCTCTTGGGTAGGTAAAAATCGAGTACCAGCTTGCCTGCTGCGGTTAAGGTGGGACGTGTTCACTTGTGTCGGGCAGCTGACGGCAGGTGACGTCTCGTAGCTCTGTTGTGGCGTTGCTTACGAAGAGCTTTAGACTCCTTTTTACGAAGCTAGGTAACAGCGAGAAAGAGACAGAGAGAGGCAACTAGTAAAAACATTGATTGATCGACGTACGGTAACACTGTCCGTCGCTGACTCTGTTGATGAAACCCGTGAAACACGTGGAACACGCGGTCAATCCAGTCGATATGCTGTACGTACACACTTTACAGTTGCTTGGACAAGCTACGCGCACACGACACCAGACGTATACAACGCCTCTATCTACTGAATGCAGTGATCAACAAGATGAGAAATGTGTGACGTGATGTGTGGACAACGGAGGTGAATTACATCACGACAGAAGCTGGAAACGTCAAAATACGTATTTGCCTGTATTAAACGTATTAAACGTCACGAGTATTTGGCTGAACTCAAGATGAATCCAGATTCTTCTAATCTGTTTGTGAAAAATCTGGCGTTCAGCTACGAAAATAAGATTTTAATGAAGTTCTTTATAATTAGCAAATTTTATGCAGACTGATGCAAAAAAGAGCAAACGGTGGACGTTTTGCGGACACATCCGAGCTCTTTGGAAAACGTTTTCGTGTCAGTCAAACGGTAAAATGAAGACGCGGAGAATCGCTCACGTTCACAAGTTCCCAAATTGCTGTTGTACGCGAAAGTGTCGTTGCATCCGTTCGGGTTGCACCACGGTTTGCCGCTCTTCAGTGTACACGTCAAACAGTTCTCTGGACAGACTGTAACAGCCATCGTCAGTCACATCGACGAAATTACCAACCAACATATTGGTATTAGTTTTGATAACCTAAAGTGTATAGGCGGTCACTGCTACCGCTCATAGTTTATGTATTAGGCATACGTGTTGTGGAAACACTGCCTCCTATACAGATCGTATTCGTAATCTTACATTTGTAGGCATGGGTAAATGGTAAGAGCGGTAGACAAAGCTAATGCTATACGCTGACGCTTTCCAGCGCTCTATAATATCGGGAGCCATTTACCATTTATATAGCGCAGCGACATTACAAGTGGCTAATACACTAAAGCGTCGACGGTAGCTCAAGCAGTCTATTGCTCGTGCCTTCATCCGACGACGACTTACTGATATTACTGTTGCTATACAGCATGCTACTACTGCTGCTGTTTGTTACTATTAGTATTTAGTATGTAAGTAAGTAAGTAAGTAAGATTATTTATGTTCGTCCATTCTTATAGCTAGGCTATCACGAACGTGCTACAATGAGTTAACGCCATAATCCATGGTCAATAATTCAGTCTTGACTCGCGGCTGTAGAAACAAGATGGTGATGAAGACAGGTCGTGAATGGCTGCCAGTAGAGAGTTCCAAGCTGCAGAACTGCAGACAGCGAAACTGTGTGATCCGTAACGTGACAGTCGAGACGGCGTTCAGAGGTGAGCACGATCGTGCTTGCTCACACTACTAACAATATTGCAGTCATTACCCCGGTACTTAATATTGGTAATTTATCAAACTTGCTATTCTGTCAACATGCTATTGTGCCAACTTCACTCGTTACAAGTAATCAAAATATTGTAGAATTCAGTGGCCAAATGTGAGTAAAGTGGACGTACAGTCGCAGGTCCCGTGGTCGGTCTTCTGGTAGGAGTCGTGACACTGGGTACATTTGAGTTTGACGGCCGTCTTGTCCCACGCGCAGGTCTTGCAGTTGGCCGGGCAAGCTGCACACAGTCAGATCAGTACAGTCATCACCAGCATCATATCATCATTATCACCACTGAATCACAGTGGGACATTACTTAGCCTGTGTCACGCCGCGCCTCAGATTACAGTGTTTCGCTTGAAGTCGGCGCACTGAGCGACGTATATATTACACTAATATTGCTGGGCATTCCTATAAAGAACCCGTTCTTAGTTGAAAATCAGTTGAAAAGATGACCAATATCGATGGATGTGCAAACTAGAATTAGCCTATGTTTTATGGAAGGAGGTATCTGTCCCATCGTTGCACTGGCTTTGCGTTTAACTCATTTTCGATAACTAACCGCTAGTCTTTATGAAAAAGTAGCAAACACTAAAAAGTAAGATGTCGCATAGGCCTACAAATAAATTAAGTTCTTCCAAATGCAAGAATAGAATTTTTAGCCTTTGCAAAAACTGAATTCTCTGGGTGAATTTGGTTTACTTTGAATTTGGACATTGTCGTATTTCGTATCGGCAGCACCGTTACGTTTACCGCTGAAAATTTCACGAGAAGATAAAGCAGGTTCCTTAAGAGTATCCAAGTGTTACTAGGGATGTTATTGTATTCTTCTGCAGCCTTTCACGTCTCTCTACAGGCAATAAAGCAGATACTCACGGTCGCAGACGAAGGTCGGTGTCAGACCGAAGCCAACCTTGCATTTGTTCTCGTCGCACTTTCCAGCGCCTTTCACGACGCATGCGTTACATCTGCTATCACACGCTGTACACGACACAACGTTAATGCCACATAGTACACGGCGGCCAGACGCAATAAGTCTAACTTGACAGGACAGCGAATAACCTTGAACAATCTTTCGATGAATCCAATACACGATCATTCGTGGTAACTAACGTAGGGATAACAACCGATCGTTGTAATTAGTTTAGTGGGCAATACGGTATTTGTTCGAGATATTGGTCCATGAGAGGCTTCCAGTAGCTGAAGCAACCTTCAAGGTCACTCAAGATCATCACGAATGACATGGTCCTATACGAAACTCATGAGACTTCCTGTTAACGTTTCACAGTAACTACCATCGCATAAATTACCACACCGTCAGGTTAGACTTTCAGTCCACGTTAAACTCTCGTATCGTATCGTTTTCAAGACAGGCTACAGTGACTTATACTCATCAGAAGTAACCGATAACATTAAAAAAACCTCGATATTTTATTTAACACCTAGCTGATGGTGTATGAGGGGCTGTGAATTGAGGGGAATTACTCCAACGTTTAGTCGATGTTCTGCATAAAATGTATTACGCAATGGCATATGGTGCATATACTAAAATAACTGCCGTGCCTTCAGCAGCAGACATGTTGCCGTCTGACGCTGAGGCTCCCGCCCAATGCATATACAATTAATTAGCGGCCTTTCGGCAGACGAAATCAGCCAAGTTCTGTTGTTACGTGCTGACTCACATTTGCAGGTCTTGCTGGTGGAGTCGAAGAAGGTGTTAGTGGCACAGAACGCCTGACCGTCACACTTGGCCGGACCGTTGGTGTTGCACGACGAGCAACGAGGATCGCACTCTACAACATCATCACCGTCTACTCTTTACTTACAGTGTACTTACATCTAGTATTTACCTACTTACGTTATCAGCGACAATTGGCCCACAAGGTACGTATCGGCACAGCAGTGTGCGCCTATGTAATGTAATGTAAAATATTTGGTAACGCACCAGAGTTAAAGAAAATTAAATCAGACTGACAGATCATCATCATTGTTTCAGGCAACTGGAAAAACACAGTCTAGTCGTGAACAGTAGTTAGTATCAGAACCTGGTACTGAAAAGTTTGATTTCTGCAACTTGCATGATTATTTACAGGCAGTATTTATGGAGGCCAGAATGTCCCACTGTCCATATACATACATGTACGCTCTCATATTCGTGAACACCATCGTTTTCACTTTTGTGAGCTCGTTTAGGCTATTATTGTTCTAGAAGCCGCTAGAGATAGACGTGCAACTTTGTCGTTCTTAGCTTAACAGCAAACAGCTAGTTTTGTAAAGACTATACTACACAGTGGCATTTAATATTGCTGTATTGTTACACTATCGGACTAAGTGGGCTCTGCGTTTTGTTTTAGTTTCACACTTAGCTTTACAGTCCACGTTAAACTTTAGTAATATTGTAGTATCGTATATCGATGAAATTTTACTTCAATCAATAGATCGATTAAAAAAATTGTAATGTGGCCAAAGCAACAAGCTGATACTAAAAGGACCACACTGAGAAACAATTAATTTATAAGACTAGGCCAATATATGAAAGTCAAAACTTCAATTTTTAAAGTAGCGCATTTACACGTAAATTGACATGTATCCTCGGGTTCACACACAGTACACACTGGACGTGTACAGGTTGGCCCCAAAAGTTGGATACATCTAATTACAGGTGATAACTGATAAAACTTTTTTCGTCGAAATGTTTAAGAAGACTCTACTAGTAGAGTAAATTTGCAGACGCAACATTTACGAATTGGTTCAATATACTTTATAAATAACTAAAATAAGCTGAAATTTACTGTTTGCGCAAAACATCTTTATAAACAAGCGAAACGTATTTTCTTCTGATCCCCACTGTAAACAATGTTTAACCGTCTGACTGGCATTACTTGGTGCACGGGCAGCTAGCGTAGTTTTTGGCAGTAAAATATTGTTGTTAGATTTTACATACTCAATCACTACTGTGCTAAGTGCGCGTTGCCTGAGGGTGAGAACACGGCGTCATTCATAATAATAATCAAAATTCGCCATGTCCGCCAAAGACGACTCGGTGGAAGGCCAGACTGTACTAACAGTGTTAATTTCTTTTATAACCGCTATTGTCAGTTACACTATGCCGACTATTTTATGCGTTCTTGGAGATGAGTAATCGAAGATATGCAGGACGAAACGATCGAAACAAGGGTTTCAGACGATAACATACGCAGGCAGGTTGAGGTCTTTCCAGTGTCGAAGTAATAACCGGAGTAGCATTGTCCAGCGTCGCATTTTCCAGCTCCGTTGGTTTGACACGATCTGCAGTACGAAGTGCAAGCTGGAAACATAACACAATAATCACACTTCCTTATTACCAAGTATGGACTGTCGCTCGCTGGCTCATTTGTCCATCGTCAGACACAACCAGCCAACAGCCAGGCCCGGTTTTGTCACTCTACTGATGTCTGTACACACTCTGAAATATCTAAATCGTCCAGCTTTTGATTTGACATCATCGTTGATCCGATCTTGAGCAGACTGTCATGAGCAATCTCGATGCACAGCTCGAACAAAGTGATCAAAGTACTGTGGCTACTGTCGTTGAATCTCTAGTTCAAACTAGCGTCTCTGGCCTATTTCTTCCATTAGGCTAGGCCTAATCACGCATTAGTTAGAGTGAGTGCAGTAGTTGCCTCTGCACTGTCATTGAAAATTTAAAACAATTCTATGCTACAGCCTACAGCTAGATTTAGCATAATGTTATTTTCATCCAAGTTTTTACCTTTAACAAATAACAGCCTACAACATTACAGCATTGACATGCGATGAACAGAAGTGCTACATTACTGCAGTTATGCACATGAAATTCTGTAAACAAACCAACAAGATTATTTCACAGAATGATAACAATGTGGCAGTTGTTACATTTGCATGTCTGGGTGCTGGAGTCGTACCACATTCGGGCTCCACACTTTCCGACGTCGCACTTTGCGGGTCCGTTGACCACACATTCCAGGCAGCTCGGTGAACAGACTGAAACAATGATGTAATGATATAATACTCGCCGAATTGTTTGCTTCGTGCATTCCTGACGCGCATCAGCCGCAGAAATGTACAAGATTCATTATAGATTATTTGGTTTACAGTCAGAAATAAACAAATAAAACTATACAATGTCACGCAGAACATAAGGCAGAAGATTTGCTAATAGCTGCTCAAAAATACACTGACAATAGTGACCGGACGAGAAAAACTGAAACGTGTAATTTACGTTTAAAATTGGCTGGAAATGCTGAAAAGATCACCACTCGCTGAGAAGGAATTTTAAATATCGATAACTCGGTATGAGAAAGTGATCAGCATGTAGGAAAATTCTAGTAGGAGAATTCTTAAAACATTCCTTCAAGATTCAAAACTCAAATCTTTCACGGTCTAGTGGCACTGCATTAATGTTCTCTTCCTTTGCCAGCTTGTTGTATGTTCAGCATTCACTAAGCGTGGCTAAAGTAAAAAATCTCGTGCAAAAACATACAATCTACCCACAAAAAAAGTTGTTTAAAAAGTATACTATCATCACTATACTATGTCAGAAGTTGACGACATAGTAAAGATGACAGGAAATTGTAAATGCGAAAATACTACAAGAGAATTTTTGACGCATTCTACGTTTAATTGTTGTCATCGTAACACTACTGTTAAACACACACACACAGATTTATTGTATATGGCAGCCCGGAGGCTGGATCAAAATAAAACACAATAAAAACAAAAATTACGACAGTTTTTTTACATTAATGAGTAAAAACTGAGGAACTTTTTCGTGACTTCTAAGTCTTGAGATGAGAGATTGTTCTTTTTGTGCTGGCAGTTGATGATGGAGACATGAGGTGGGTACAGTAAAGCCAGCAAAGAATTTTACAGAGATTTCATGTCTACGGCTAGCCAGGTTACTGAGATTAGCAACCGATAGCATAAACCTGAGAGAGAAAGAGAGAGAGAGAGAGAGAGAGAGAAGAAATGACAGTCTATTGGTTGTACTCACGGACGCAGGTTTGCGTGCTGTTTGAGTAAACGACGCCTGTTTTCAGTCCGGACTCCACGCATTTTGTGGGGTCACATCGGTTCGGCCCGTTTTTATCGCAGTTCATGCAGTTGTCGCCACATGCTAAAACAGCGCAGCACAACAGCACATAAAATAGTAATTCAGTATAAGAAGCATAGTAGTGTGTTAGCTTTATCATTTCTCGAAAATAATAGCATAACATAGGCCTGATCGTTTATTGACAGTAAGTACAGTAAGTCCAGTCAAGTCGTACGCAAAAATTTGTTGTTTCTCTCAGGTTTATTATAGCGTATTTGTATTAAATCAAGGCCTTTTCTAGCTGACCATATGCCAAATCATTAAGCACGTCACAAAACAGAACAAGTGTCCGGTTAAATTTGATTTACATGTATTCTTAACAGAAGACCAGATTCAGTCGACCAACGGTGTTGTAATACGAAATGGTTTTCCGATCTGATGTCTTGGTACCGTCAACACACAAGCATAATAGAGACGTCTTCATAGTCGATAATCTGTCAGTATTATAGTGTGGTATTTGCAATAGACAAACGTCACGCTACCAGTTGTGCCACCGACTTGGTCTCGGTGGCACAACTGGTAGCGCGTCGGACTCACAATCGGAAGGTTGTGGGTTCGACGCCCGCTAACGTAGTGTGTATCACAGTTGACAGGTAACCGCCTGGGGTAAACTGTCCGCTGTAGCCGGCCACCACTCCTTCTTCCGAGCTGTAAGAAGTTGGAGTTTAAGACTGTCAGCGTTGATGGACTCAGATCTGGCATGGGTAAATGGTAAGAGCGCTAGATAAAGCTGATGCTATGCTGACGCTTTCAAGCGCTCTAAAATCGTGAGCCATTTACCATTTACCGATGGCTGCAACTCTTCTAGAAGTGATGGATAATCAGCTAACTGTTGAACAATGCGTGGCATCCGTAGTGGCCTACGTTCTCCAGAAACACCTAATCTCACAGAACTGGCAGAACCTGTTGATGACGCACTTTTCCAACGCATCGTGCACAACCCCTACCATGTCCTGTACCACCTCCTCCCTGAACGGCGCAAACGTGTATAATATTAGACCAAGACATCACAATAGGCAACTAAGCATCATCTCTGGTCAGCTGCGCAATCGGAATTTTATTTACCGTATGCAAATTGAGATTATTTTATAGTGCGTTGTTAAAGCTACTATTAATTAAGCCATTAAATCCGTGCAGTCCGAACACTCCCTTTTGTACCCCAGTTTCTTGGAGCTGAGAAGAATGGGGAGGCAACGTGGGTAAACTTGTAGAATAGTGACATGGCCGGGATTCGAACCCCGGATCTCTCGGCCCGAAAACCAGCGCGTTAACCACTACGCCACTGAGCCATACCGTATGTTGTTCAAGGACTGTTATTTACTCTGTTTCGTGCATTTTTGCAGATGCGTTCTGTCATTCTGTCTTATAAACGACTATGAATGAATGAATGAATGAGTGAGTGAGTGAATTTACGAGAGCAGGTGCCGTCTGAGTTGAGAGTGTAGCGAATCTTGCAAGCCTTGCACGTCGTCTGATAGTTGTTGGTGCCAGCCTCGGTGACTTCCACGCACTTGGAACAACCGACCGAGCAGTCTGAAGCCACACGTACAACAACGATACTGACGGCAAAAAACAAGAAAAACCAAGGAAGTCCAACTATCGCCGACAAACCCGCGCGATGTTTCAGGGAAGCGTCGCGTGGCTTATTCAAGAACAGCGTGTTTAATAGCGCGCGCTAATAAAAGGTATGTGGTCAAAATTGACCTGCACGATCTGTAACCATCCGCTATAACAGACTAGCGTACGTTCTGAAAGCGGAAGGAACTATATGGATCTGCTCGTGTCTCGAATTGCTGCGTAGGACGCTTAATGCGGTCATCCGTTAGACGGCTGCAGAACAATGTATAGTCAAGTCAACAGCATGCGCGCTGTTGATCGCAAGTGACGGCTAGCGGCATTAACGGACCGTCATCCAAACTATTGATCACATTAAGTTGAAACGGTTGAAGTTAGGATTATTCAATTTCCACCACACAGTAGCCCAATCACTCTAGTCTTTGCGGGATAAAGATTATCCAGACATTTTGACGGGTTCCTCCTGGGCGGGAGCGTCAAACAAGGGTTGGTTGGGGGAAAACTAGCTATTTTCTAGCTTTGTGCACCAATATCTCAAAAATGGAGAGATACTTCCATAGTTTCTATCATTCAAAGACTAATAGCATATATAAGCTTTCGATTGGTACCAAGGTTGATGACCTTGAATGCACTTGAACTGCTGTAAGTTCGAATATTCTTGGAATTTCGCTGATTTGAGAGACAAACGGGCTAAACAAATGACGTCATACCAGATTACTAGCGACAAAATTGTAGTCCACTAAATGTACTTTACAGCGAGGTGTACAAATGTTGATATTGCTGGGCGTTCCTCCGCTAGGGGTCGACTAACACTCAGACTAGAGGAGGCTGTAACGGCGATTTTCAAGCTGTATACGCGAAAATATATCACAAACGATAAGTAATACAGGCACGGATACTATTAACAATTGATAGGAAATCGCATAGCGTTGATTTGCTGTAATTTATTCGCTGAGGCCTTCATACACGCACTGCAATCGCGCGCTTATGTTTGCGTCAGCGAGGCTTTCTTGTATCGTTTGTCGTGTTAATGTCAAATAACGGGAGACGTAAAAGTCGTGCTGTCGTCGTCAACTGCATCCGTGATCGCTATCGTCTCCGAGAGACTAAGAAGACCAGCTATCGACTACTGTCAGTCATGACCAGTTACAGTCGTGTGAATGCGTCGCTATCCTCTGTCAATGCTTGCATATGTCAGTCCCTTATGGCTTTAATACTGGGGCCACATTCTCGAAACTTCTTAGGAAATCTTAGGAAGATTTCTCATCTTAGGACAATCTTTGACAATATCTGGGAAAACACTAACCGGACATAATTTCGCTATACTTACTTTAACAATAATGTCATGTAATAACTTCTAACAAGACCTAAAAATAAAAGAGCTAAATAGAATGCTTTGTTATTTCCTAATTTGAGATAAGTGCTTTGCTAAATATTTTTTCATATGATTTTCTTAAGATAAGAAATCTTCGTAAGATTTTCCTAAGAAGTTTCGAGAATGTCAGCCCAGGTTTTCTTCCTGAACTGCTTTAGCCTTGCGTATAGTCAACTTAGCTTGAACAAGCTGGAGAAAGGCCAGTGAGTGTTAAAGGCCGCAACCCACTAGGCGAACTAGTTGGAAACTAGTTGCGAACCCAGGTTACCAACCTAAAAAAAGTTGCACTAGTTTCCAACTACAGTAGTTTCCAACTAGTTCGTCTATGTGGGTTGCGGCCTTAAAGGAGCCTATAACAGATGCTAGCGATAAGGCAGCACAGAGCGCTGCCCCGCAGACAGCACCGGCAACATCATTGTGGAATTTCGACGGCCTATGGGACCTGAGCTTGTCAGTAAAATAATAAAGACACAAGTTCACTTTAACTCAACACATTGAAACAGAGCAATACAGACTTAACAGTGATTACCAAGGCAAGCCAGTTTGTCTGAGGACATGATCTGAGTAGATCCGCACACGTAGCACTGGAGCGGCGGATTCGTGGCGGCGTCGCAGTACTCAATCGTTGTCCGCAGTGGTGCAGCAGTCGTAGCCGGTGTTGTCGTTGCCTCTGTGACATCGCACAACAAACTTCAAACACTCAGCTGAATATTAGTATGAAACTTCAGGTCATCGAGTTACAGTTTCCTTTTGTCTCTGCTGTCTTTCGGTCTACCTCTCATATTGACTGATTATAATTGACTGCTTAATTAACATTTTGGCCATCTTGAAGGCGGAGCGAATAGTAGAGATTTATCATCAAGTAGGGGGCCTTCCTTGCTATACACGTAGGCCTGCATAAAATGATCGTCTATCGCTCGAGTTCGTTACTCCGTTACTCATTTGCTCTGTGAACACCATTATCCAACAAGTTGTGAATGGATTTCATGAAGGATTTTTGGAAGGATCAGCTAGGCCACCGATAGCCACGTGTTGCGAGTGGTCGCAGTTCACGGGTGTTCTTTAGCTGCGGCAGTATATTTTCGTGAAATTTTGCGAAGCCCAACTTTCAAATGTACAAGGCCATCAGACTAGGGGGAATTTACATAGCCTCTCACAAACATTTTCAAACGTGACAAAATATTTGAATCAATCCATAATTAGATAGTCCGATCTTCGACCATTTCCTGTCACAAAATGTCAAATTCGAGCTCCCATTTCCACTCGTCCTAAATGACACAACAGTATACAGTAGTGGTACTGTATCAAATGTTATAGGCCTACAGCCTACGCTGTATATGAAACTGTTGGTACATCAACGATATTAGTGTACAAAACGTCGATGACGATGAGCTTCAACTCACTCACAATAATACTTATTTTATGTTGCACAATTTGTGCGCTATGCTATGCTGTGTACGCTGATGCTATGCTGACGCTTTCAAGTAGCGCTCTATAATATCGGGAGCCATTTACCATTTTGTGCATTATTACACGCTAAAATAGCCTCTGATTTGTATCCCGTTATTCCATTCTACACACTCTGGTTTCGAGATATTTTCGTAACGCCAGCTATTTTTAATATTGCATGGATGCAAATGCAATATTGAGTTTCACGACTACTTATAATCTCATAATCTTGTTACTTATTTACAAGTTTTCGTTTTAAGTTATTAACAAAAGTGATTTGCTGACTTGTTACCTCGTCTAACTCTTGGAATTGCGTTCACAACTGCAACAAATCAAAACAAGCATTAGCTGCAGTACAGATTCCAAAGCCGCAAATTAAACTAATACAAACTAGGCCTACATAAGCAACTTACAAGACACAACGTTACGTCTGCACATACATAGGAACACCGGTTATCGTGATGTCGCATTCACGACAAAATATTTGCTGTTACAGGAAGAGTATGCTACCCTTACAGGCCCCATACAATGACAGAATATGAACGATTACGCGATTAAAGAAAACTCATTGATTCAAACCACCTGACTCTGAGGCTGCTGCGCATTATGACTCCGTTCTTGCGTGCTATTTACACCTGCTGAATTATGCACTTTCTTCAATACATATAAATAATTAGAGATGTTTTTGTTATAGTTTATTAGTACTGTTTTCGTTATATATGATTTTGTATAAGCATGTTGTCTGTTATAATAAACATATAAAATAAAATAAAATATTTTTAAAATCATAATGACATTGAACATAAAACCAACGCTTCCAGTTATAACAATAAAAGAACCACGCAGCATGGTGGATATAATACAAACCTGCAAACAGCAGCAGTGTCATAAAGACTGCTGGATTCCTCATACTTTACCTATACAGCCATCAACAAGAACGCGAGTTAGACTATGTAATCAGATTGTTAATTTTCTGAAAACTGCACTACAATATACACTTACTGAAGGTCACTATCGCTTTAGCAGTAGTATAGCAGCAGCAGCAGTAGTAATATAATAATACGATACGATACGATAACAGAGTTTAACGTGGACTCGAAAGCTGAGTATTCAGCTTAATCTAGCACACGTAGCCAGAAACTAAAACAAACAAAGCCAGTGCCCCTTTAATTCAGTACAGGTTAAGATCCGTGAAGGCAGTC
>Ga0056114_1000743_pt1 | contig 12606 bp, 14 predicted proteins | sample WorMetHERISLAND1_FD_77005 | JGI IMG/M metagenome (GOLD analysis project Ga0056114, IMG submission 77005) | Marine gutless worms symbiont microbial communities from Max Planck institute for Marine Microbiology, Germany - Olavius loisae HERON... ...
GCAACCGGTCGTCCGATCCACTTCATGTTTGGTTCTAGGGTGGGGTTTTCGGGGACGGCGGATCTAATGGCACTATTTCCGGTTGGAACAAATCCAAGATGGCGGCCGCCGCCATCTTGGAAAAATGTCAAATGGCCATATCTCCGTAACGGCTCACGATCTACTTATATAGCGCGCATCGAGCGGTCATCTTTGCGATAGCACAGCTTTCTTGTATACTTTATGGCTGTTTAACAATTTTGAAATCCAGTTCTGTCCAACGTTGCTACATTCTACTGTCAGTATTTCCAGTCACAGTACAGTGTGACAGATGTTTAATTGTTCATCTTCTCCTGCTGATGGTTTGTTGTTCTTCCCAGCTCTCTCATTTCCTAGTCGATTGCGCAGATTTGAATGTACAATGCCGAATGATGACAAAACTTTCTCAACTGCAGCAGATGAAGCTGTGGTAGTCAACCGTTGGTTGGCAACAGTAATAGTTTCTTGACTCGAGTGATCTGCCTGAGATTTCTACCAATCCAGTGTCTTCAAATTTTTCTATGACTTTTTGCTGAAACATAAACGACTTAAATGCTTTGTAGTTGACCAAATTTGGCATCACTGTGGCATGTTGTTTTGTCGCCAAATCCATTCCAGTTCCATACTCATCACTGGCTAACATTTTTTCCTGTATATTTTGGATGAATAATGTTAGACAAGAAATAAGAAGGAGATAAAGTGTGGTCGTATCGCTTCTGAAATTTTTTCTTTGTCTCTCGATTTCCAAGGGTAGTTCCGTTTTGAGAGTTTTCCAGACTTCAACTGCATCTGCAATTGTACAGCTGTCCTTTTAGACAGAATCGAGTGCTACTGCTGTTGGTTTCAGTCACTGCAGTAACTCTTTAGCACTCCTCTTAATGCCGACATTGTTAACAGTATTTGAAATGTTTTTGCCTAGACTGTCCCTGTTTTTGTTGCCTGCGCAACTTGTTCTTTGATAGAAGCAATTTCTAAATTTTTTGCCAGTAGATTAAGCAGATGGGCATTCTAACAGTCCACAGTCGGCTACAGTTGCTCAATCCACACTCCACAGTCAGTCACTTGGCAAGTCTAGTAATGTCCATCCAACCCACCACTGTAGCTCAACCTGTGTCCTATCTGGGTGTGCTAGAAGCTGGTTTAGACACTACCTCCTGTTGCTTCTGTTTTATCAATCATGCTGATGGCATGTTGTTTTGTGGTGGGCCTATATTTGATTTTTATCAGGATTTTTATTGCTGATTTAAATCGTGATTTAACTCGATTTAAATCATTGATTTTATTCAACTGGTTTAAATGATCTCATCCCTGCTCTTTAGTTTTTACATCTTTGTATCTAAACAGTTAAGGTGCATTCACACATATGCTGCGCTGTGCAAGAACTAGTTGTAACTAGTGACAACTAGTGACGGCCTCTGCACTGCGTGGTGCTAGTACTAGTAATTGCATGAATTTCCATTTATTTCAATTATTATTATTATCAATGACATTTATAGGGCGCAAACTTTGCCATGCAGCAAATGCGCCAAGTCAGCCGTTGCACAATAACAGTTATCCTAGAACAGGAACATTTTCAGTCGTTTCCTGAACACTGGCAGTGAAATGTTCAGCAGGTGCATTGAACATACGCTGCACTACTGATGACACTAGTTGTGTTACTAACGCGCTATAACCAATCAGCGTGAAGCAAAAATTAATATTTATAATGGTGGCATGCTATAGCAGAGAGGCCAATAGCGTCTGATCTACTTTATCGGCAAGTCTGCATGATGACCACAAAATAATACCGGTGGTGATGAAAATAAAGTCAAGGTTGAATGCATATGCATACAGCATCGCCGTATGCTGCCAAATCTGTTTTTCTTTTTGTTGGATTTCAGTTTGGAGTCAGTTATTAACAGTGACAAGTTTATAAATGAAATTGCGAAGCATCCTATTTTATACAATCTGTCTAACCGAGGCTCTCGTCCAGTTAGCATTAATTGGATGCAGCCAAAAAACGTCGTTTTCGACGTTGTTGATTAAATTTTACCACACAGAAAAGCAACAAGTGCCAGCAAACTGTCTTTGTTGTCCGCCATTTATATACTTATGAATATTCAAAGATTTTACACGAACAAAAGAGACATCAGAAAATAGCAACTGACAGCAACGCGCAGCCATATGCGGCGCAGCGCAGCACTAGTTTGTGACAGCAATGCACAGTGCAGCACAGCATGTGTGTGAATGCACCATTACGGTGTGTCGTGAGTAAAATTGAGTGTCAGATGGTCTGTCACTGTGTGTTGCCTGCAGTGTTGGTCGATGTCGTCATATTGTGAAACTGTTCACCAATTATCAGCGTATATCTGAGGTGCTGAAGGACAAACCTTCTTCCACTGGTGGCGGAGGCGGCGCTGGTGGTGGAAACAAGAAGAGAGGCCGACGACCAGCCAAGGACGCGCCGGTCTCCTCCGGCAGAGAGTTGACAGCCGCTGGTAGCAAGTCTCCCGGCGGCATGTTCACAATCCACTTCCTGTCCGCTGCTCTCACCGCCCTCTTCAGGCAAGATTGATGGCTTTACACTAGTAGATCGTTTCATAATGTACTGTTACATACTTGATCGCTGGCTGAGGTGTATGACTTTCATTCGAATTGTTCTACTATGTATTGACAGTTTAAGTTTTCATGCAAATTAAAATGAATGAATGATGTATTGTGGGGTGTCTGTTGTCTGTCCACGTTTGTTTCTTACTCAGTTCTTGGTTGACTTACATTGTTCTTTATGTCTCGGGTTTGTGATATTTTACTTTTGCTGACAACCTTGTTGCAGGGGGTTGTGTCTGTGTATTTGTCTGTCTGTCTAACTGAAAACATCGATGTATTTCAGTAAAACTTTGCAGACTGATTGATATTGTTCATTCATTTCTGGCATGCTTATGACAGCTGAACTTTGTTATCTGCCACTACAGTGTTATCTGCACGTTTATCCATTTATTTCCCAGCAAGCACCACTAGAAGTGTCTAGCACCAAAATCAGTCTCCAGTGTGGACGATTCTGAGCCACAGCAATTGCTTCATTCAGGGAGAGATTATTAGGTTTCGGGTCTTGCTGGATAGTCTCCATCGACGTAGTACGAGGGTGTCCTGGTGGTCTCCTCCAGTTCTCTAAAGGGGAAGCTGTTAAGATATTCTTGGCATCTGTTTCGTCTGGCATTCGTGCGATGTGGCTGAACATGGAGAAACACTTGGACAATAACCAACAGGGAGGTCTCTGTTTCAACCTAGATCTACTGTATGTTGATATTTAAATTGATTTAAATGCTTGGAAGTCTTCTTCTGTTGATCTGCACCCAAGTATCATCTGATAACCTCAAAGATCTCTTCCATAACATTCATCGTAAACAGATCATTTCTTTTATACATGCCATTGGCCTTACTGATAAACTTTAAACTATTTCAGGCACAATATGGCCACTACTAGCGTGCTTAACACTGGCTTTAAAGGGTTAAAATGCTGTAAGCCCCTAATCATCCTCCATGATATCATGTGATACTGTGACGTTAGTATGACATGTTTGTGACACAGTGATCACAGCGCCGATCACCAAGACGGCATCAGAGTGCTTCAGTCAAGCGTTGAGTTTCAGCAGCATCTAGTAACGTCGGCTGTTGCTCGCCTCCAGCAAGTGACCCAGCGCGGTCACTGTGACGGGGTCAAAGGTCACGGCACCGACCAGCTGGTCAAATACTGCTCTGCGATTGGACGGTAATCAGCTAATTATGCATGACAGTTTCTTTGTCGTTTTGCTGCAATACATTGATCACACAGTGCACTAGCAGAAGATGTCCATTGTCTACTGGATCTCGTAGACTTTGAAAGGCTGAGAGATTTGTCAATTTCAGCTAACCTTTCTCTACGTACTCATTTTCTAGTTTCTGCTGCTGCTTGCTTCTGGACTGGGCAGTGTTTAGCATCGTTCTTCAAGCAGTGGACACATGACACTGCATATCATGACAACATAACAAGTTTTGTTGAGCTGTTCTGGCACCAACAAGAGGTGGATTTCATAGTTATACTAATGCTACTTTACTAGTTCAGTGGCTATGTTTAAGCCTGGTTTGCTGATCCAAAGTAACATTTTTTATGGAATAGTAATTTTACTAATTTTTCAGTTTCCATATCGTGTGTTGTGTGCAGTGTGGTGTAATGTAGAAGCGTTCTGCCATGCCGTGCAGTGAATGTGTGGTGGGTGCATAGTGATCTTCTGCTGAGATATGCCTCATCATATTCATCAGCATACTCAGCCGAAGCTGACGCCAGTAATCCGCCGGTTGAGTCGGCCAAACAGCGCTCTTTGGTCTCCAGCTGTCTGGAAGGAGTCGCTCAGGCAACGTCTCTCTTCTGTACCAGATTCACGCATCGACTCCGTCATTTCCTCCACACTCTCGGTACTACCTTCATCTTACGTTTACTGCAACATTGTGTCAAATTGTTAAATACTTCTTGGCAAACGTTTGCAACACTTTATGACATATTGAAAATTGAGCTAAACTCCTTCAATGACATCTGAGAAACGCACATGAGATTAGGCTAAACCACTGAGATTAGGCTAAAATCAACAGACGTAGACCCCCGAGTAAAACGTGTAACGTGAATAACAATGAACCTTCAATAAAATCAGTAGATATTGTACCGGTTTTTTTTGTCCAGGATGCATGCTATATGTGTGAACGATGCTATTGTTTCAGATCAGCGTCGAGCATCGGACAATGTCGCTGTAGGTGACGACGAAGAGAAAACGTTGATTGCAAAACACATTCACCGACTGCAGGTAAGGCATGTGAGAAATATCAAGAATTTGACACATCAGACGGAGACTGGTGTATAGCTGCCAGACTGTGTGTTAGTGTGTATGAAACATTACTTTGTAATCGGTTGCCATTGCAGTTATGTTATTGTTGGAATTGTGCAGGTGTCTTTATGTTACTGTGGTTGTGCTTTCGTGGAATTTAGTGGTTGGTTTCGGAAGTTTAGCTGCTCGGGTTTTTTATTTAACATAATGCGGAGTGGCGATTAGCTGAGAACTGAGATCAGCAGCCCAGGTAACATTTGAATCCGGTAATGAACTAATACCCCGTAATCTATGATGACACTTTCTCCATGCTCGAACCATTTAATCAAAACACCAGTGTGGTCTACAAGGTGAGCTGTGACACATGCAGATGTGGTAGATAGAAGATTTCTGTGTTGATTTCAGTCGGTGGATACTCTCTTTGCCTGTCTCGTTGATAGTCATTGTTTTGAAGTTTCTTGAAAATGTCATCTGCCGGGTCTTCTGTGGTCTGCATCTGAAGCCAGTTTATTTACAGACCTTGTCAGCTGTTATCTTCAGTGTGTGACGAGTTACTCCTGTCTCTGCAAGTTCTTGCTGTTTCTGACATGACTGGCATCTTTCCTTCTTTTGTGCTTTCGTCATCTTGGTGACGTGAATGTGCCATATTGGCCCTGCTGATATATTCAGTTGATGTCTGTTTCACAGCGAATGGCGGTGGCAGTGTTAACGGCGGGCGGCGACGATCGTCCGCTTTATGACGTGTCTACACTGCTGACAATGATTGGTCAACTATGTCAGCTGCTCAGTGGAACCAGCTCGGCTGTCGCCGACGTTGAGTCTTGGCTGATTCGTCTGTGCAAGGAGCAGGCTGTCGGTTAGTTGTCTGTTAATCTACTGAAACATGGAACAATCTGTTCTGTTAACCCATTGACGCTCACTGTTGCCATATTGGTACAGCTATAAAGCATCCTGTGCCAGACCGGGTTAAGCTGTCATTTGCAATATTTGACATCCGGGCACTCTGACACTCAGACGTGAGCGTCAGAGTGCCCAGTTGTCCAAAATTACAAACGACTTAACCCTGTTTGGCACAGGATGCTTTATAGCTGTACCAATACGGCAACAGTGGCTGTCAATATCCTGTTAGTGAAGTTGTCAGTTTCTTTATATGTTGAAATGTTACGTAGACCCTGAGACTAAAACGTGTAATGTTGATGTTTTTCATCTCATTAAGTATATTATATGTAGCTACCACTTCAGTACTGTATCAGTCTCATGGTCAAGATTGTATAATTACCATCTTCTGCTAAGTATTTGAGATTTTTTGAGCTTCACAGTGTCCGTAAAGATATGATGACTTTGAAATTACAGCCCAAATGTCAGTCTATGAGTGACTGTGCCTGGCATTAATCTGTTGCTGGGTGATAACTGATGTTTTCGAGCCGATCGTGCGTTGTGATGGTGACATCCAGCACATTCAGTGATAGAGCATTTGCAGCTGCTGGACCCAGACTATGGAACAGTCTTCCATCGCACCTGACAGAGGCGGACTTATCGTAGAATAAATTCCAGTATTCACTAAGGACGTTTTTGTTTGGATAGTGGGCCACGGCACAGTGTGAACTTTTTTAATTGCGCCGTTTAGAAATAACCTTTTACTTACTTCCTTACTTTTGATGTGTCACATGCTTACCTTTGCATCAGCTGGGCTTCCTTGTTTTAACTTACTAAGCGATGACATGCTGAGTGATATTGATTTTTATAACTTGTTATGATATAACTGGTAATGTGACGATATACGGTACGATATTGATCTCAACAGCTGTGAGCAGTTTTAAATTTTTTATATTTTATATTATTTTATATTTAAATATTAAGTTTTATCAAATCTTAACACGTTCGCTGCCAGGCCAATTTTTCCCTGTGTGCCATCCCCGGGTATGATTTAGTTTTGCCAAGGTGCCAGCTGGTTATGTCCTGTGGTGCCGGTGTACGGCTGAGTTACATGTACTGAATGACGAGTATACTCGTCAGTGGCAGTGAACGTGTTAAATATTTTAAATTTAATGGCTAGAATTTCTATACAGCTTCTAATCAGAAAGATCTCTTCCATAACATTCATTGTAAATGAATAATCTGTTTCGTACACGCCATTGGCTTTACTAATAAACTTTAAATTGTCTCATGTATAATATATCCGCTACTTGGTGCTCAAAACGCAGTTACATCCTAACCATCCATCCATCCTGTGATGAGCAGTGAGTATGATGTGGTTCTGTGTAGATGATTTGAGTGTTGTCAAGTGTCTGGTACAATTGACGTTGACCATTGCACGTCATCACAGTAGTGCCGTGGAGCTGTGCCGTGATATCGCTCGCGATTTACACATCTCGGTCGGCGACATTGACCAGGTTGGACGTGTGACGTGCTTTCTGTGTGTCGCTGACAGTTTTACTTGATGTGTTTTTATATGTCTAGATTATAGGTGGCTTGTCTGGTGCCATTCTGTGAATAGAGGTTGTTTTGTAGGGTTAACACTGATTCTTGTATATAATGTAAGTGTTTCAATTTAAATATCTGCACGTGAACTTTTGTTGAATACAATACGGACTTTTGTCCATCGGTTAATCTGTAGTTGTTGAGAATTGTGCCAATTATCTGCAAGTTATTGTGAATTTTTGTGGAATTATAGAAGTCACGAAAATATATTGTCACTTTTGCTTGCTTTCTAATCGTTGGAGTTATTGTGCAGTTTATTCTGTTTTTGTGTTGGCATGTCCAGCTTCCCCACTCAGTCGTACTGCCTTTACCTTGTGTGAAATGTGCCTGTTATGGTAACAGAAGGCCACTTTGTAGCTTGTCTTGACAATGCTGCAGATGTACCATCCAACACCATGCTTCTGCCAATCACATATGCTGCTGACCACCTTAAAATGCCGTAGAACCCTCACCATCCATCGCTCCGTTCATCCACAGATGTAGAGAAAGCTGCAATCATATTAGAATGTGCTCGAATTCTAGTGCCACAGAAGAACAAAAACTGTTGCAAGACAGAGCGGCCATCATTGACTGGCCAGTCATCATCTTCATGTTCTGTTCATCGACACAGTGAACTGTATATCCCTACTTCCTTGATGTTGACGATACCATCAGTAGCTTGGTCCCAGTTTTGACTGTCGTTTAAATCTTTCGCATGTCCTGGAGGACAATTTAAAACTGTAGATGTTACTCACATGACAGCAAAAAACTAGTGGAAACAGGCTATGATTACATAAACAGACACAGTGTGAACTGTGCACAGTGTGCAATGGTGAACTGTGCTTAGGAAGTTCAAGTCGATGCAAGCCACAAGACGTTTGCAGTCATCGGTGTTCGCTGTGCGCCTTCTGTCGTTCACATTCTGCTGTCACACGTCGAGCTGGAAGTGGATGACATTGAGTGGGTCGTTACACGCATGAAAGCCGAGGCCGCGGCTGAACTGACCAACGAATCAGCAGGTCTCAGTAGCTTCTTTGTTTGTTATATATTTTTAACACACACTGACTTACTTTTACTCTGAATTTGTCATGCTATTATTGTTAATTTTTGGTTTATTATTTGTTCAGTTTTTATTTGCAACATGCTGTGCATAGCGCCGCATATGCTGTTGCGAGATGGTCCATTCGCCAGTCTCTCTCTCCGTCCGTCACTGTCTGGTATTGTGTCAAAACGGTTAAACATATCATTGAAATTGTTTCACTTAACTGACTTAGCCATATTATTCAGTGCTGCTTTGTGCAAATTTGATGTGATAGGAGTAGCTGTTCTGACTGGTTGCGTTCATGTTTCGATTAATAATAATAGTCGGATTAACTTCGGCGCTTAGAAAACTACCTATCTGTTAATCAAAAAGTGAACTGAAAACTGGTTAGAAAATTTCTTGAACCTAGAGATTAAGTAGAAACGTCTATTCGTTTGCATGGAAGCTGCTTGGTATTAATCGGAAATGTTAAGATTAACTTTGGTGCTATATGGCATTTATGTTATCTTGTTTTTCATTATCTAGTAGATAATTGGAACTTAACAATAAAGTTAACATCGATTACGTCGTCAGTTCATGTTGACGATTAACTTTTTGTTTACTGTTAGAATAAGTGTTAACTCCGTTAGTACAGTGTTAATCTCTTTTCTAATTGAAAGATGAACTTAACCAATGATTCTGTGTGTGCGTGGCGTGCAGAGTTGACTCAGAAGGAATCAGCGGAGAAGTGTGTGTACAGTCGAATCGGTCACGTGATCAACACGTTTCATGAACTGCTGCAGACAGCGCTGCCTGTCGGTCCGTGCATCGATGCATTGATGCGTGTCGTATATCGTCTTTATCTTCTCTTGACGATGCTCGTCAAATGGGTCAGTAGGTAGCTTATGTTGCCTCTCGTACATAAATGTCAACTGTTGTCATTTAGAAGTCTGTTGGGCACAGGATGTTGATATGTCACATATATTGATCATCCAGAGTTGAGTATCGTCAGGTCTGATGCAGATCAAATTCAGTCGACTGTAATTTGCCGTAATTCCTGGTCGTTCGTGGAACATATTGAGTTATTGTGTTGAGCTAAATCTCATTTGCTGAATTTCTTATGCTTCTGATTGTGAAAACTTTTTTCCACAATATTAAAATTGAGCAGATAATTCAATTTTTACGTGTTGTTATTCTTACCAATAAACTTGAGGTTATCCTCAGGTCTGATAATAGCCGCTGTGTACTGCTGAAATCTCTGACAATCCATCTGTGTGCAGCCTGTTCGTTCAGTGTGATGTTGATACAGCTTAGATTCAGTTGATGAGTTCCCATTGAAGTTCACTAGTCTGAAAAGATGATTACCTCTGCACTGATCTTATTAGACATCGTTAGTTCCAGCTGGTGATGGGCGATAATCACTGCAAGGGCGCCTATTATGGTTATTGTTATGCAGAGACAGCAGCCTAACTACTGTTGTCATTGGTAGTTAATTATCAGTACAGATACAGTCATAACATCAGTTACAGATCAGTTGTTCTCGTCTGTGAAGACAAGACTTGATTGATTTACAGTCACAGTGCGTTCACGATGTTACAGAGTTTGATGCAGTACGCACGCAAGAACGGTCGCATGTCGACGAGATTTGAGAAGCTTGTCAAGTTGTCGGGAACCAACTTAACGCAGTTGGTGTATCCCATGATCACCTATGTCCAGGTGGTTAAGCTATACTTTGTGTAAAGCTCAGTATCAGAACCCACCATGTGTATTCAGTCACATTGCTGTCTAATGTCTCATCTACTATCTAATATGTTCAGTGTTTTAATAAATTGCTTTTAGACCCTATGGGTTGGGTTGTCTAGATGGAATGGTTTATCATAGGGGTGTTGAAAAAAAGTCGGGCTTTGGTCCCTGAAATTAGAGGTCTGAACCTATTGGGAGGTGATGCTGCATTTTGTAGCATGTAGATTGAAAGATTGGGAGCGTGAAAATTTGTGAGCAGTGGGTGTTTGGCCCGTTTATTTAGGGTGGATTTGACCCATAAGACCTTTCCATTGCCTCGATTTGTTATTCTGCTAAATTTGATAGCTTTTCTGTAACATTTGAAAATTTTGCTTTCCCGCAACTTGAGCTGAATGAACAGCGTCATTGGCAGCTCAGCAGTGCAGCCTCCCATTGGTGGACCCATTCCCAGGGGCGGGACCTTACAGTTAATCAGTTCTAGGGACGAACACTGTGCTAACTTCATTGAAAGCTAACTAAAATCGAGTAGTAAAATCTGTACGGCAGCTTCATGAATTAAAATACTACTTCCAGTGGTCTTGAAAGATTATTTCAAGGTCATTGTAGCTTTTGTCATTAAATATCTTACATACAGACAAACCTGGAATCATATAGGCAAGGAGACGACATACATATTTCAAGTTCCTTACAGTGTAGTTGACAGGAGTAATAAAGGATGAAGCACAAATTTGAGTTAACTCAACTTTAGTGGTAAAATGCTTGGCAGAAACGTTGCTACTGTCGGTGATTGTACTGGAATTACTAGTAATTGATGAAACTGCAGGCGAGCCAGGCCGAGAGACTGCAGGTTGATACAGACAAGATGAAGAAGAAGAAGAAAGGCAAAACAAAGTCATCACTGCCGTCCTCGGAAAAGGTATGCATTACTGTTACTTACTTCAGTTCATAAGTATGATCATTCATTGTTTCATAGCTAACAAGTTTGTCATCTCAGTGAGTATTCGAAATACCTTTGTTGTTGTAACACCGCAAACTCCATTTGACCTCATCTGAGTTATGATTTGGTCAGGAGAAAGAGGGAATATTGTCCGAACTGCTCTATAGTAGTAGTTTTGTGTACCTTTCTACCGCTGCACAATCATTTGAGCAGCTCACAGGTATGGTCTACCAGATTTGGCTTCATCTCACTGGGTTCACTCACTGTGATTAGATTACTTTGTGTGTGTTAGATTATTTTTGTATTATATCTGCATGCATGTTGTAGTATTGTAACACGGTGGGGTGAGCCTGGTTAGACTGAGGCCTGTCTGGATGACTAACCACCCTCCTTCAGTGCTTTGACACTGTTGGTTGGGTCATCAGACCTGTAAAACATCTTCTCTGAAATGACCTAAACTGTGTCGAGTGGGACGTTAAACTTTGCTCAATCAGTCAATCGTCTGTTGATGGTAATTACAGATTTTACCGCGTGCCGTCGTGTTGTTACTGTTAGCAGTATCATAGCATTATTTGTGGTGTATTGTATTGTATCAGTCGCGAGTGCTGAAGGAAACTCGGTCCATTCCAAACCTCATCTACGCTGTGGAACAGTACGAGAAATATCTGATACAGCTGTCGAAGAAGTCCAAGGTGATTAGTTCATAGTTGGAATACAGGTCAGGAACATGTGACATGTTTTACACTCAACCAACATCCGTGTCACTAACCCTTTAAAGCCTACTGTTGCCATATGGGTACAGCTATATAGCTGTATTCTGTGCCAGACCGGGTTATGCAGTCATTTGTAATTTTTGACATCTGTCAGAGTGCCCAGATGTCAAAAATTACAAATGATGGCTTAACCCAGTCTGGCACAGGATGCTTCACAGCTGTATCCATATGACAACAGTGGGCGTCAAATGGTTAATTAGCAACTTCTGTGATGTATTAATGAGCACGAATGCTGATAGTACACGTTACAAGTATTGTGCATTCACAGTGACAACTTTAGAATATAATTTTACGTCCGATATTGCAGAATGTAGGTCCAGTGAAATGTTGAGGTTTCTACAGCGCGTGAACTGTAGAGCGTTGTTCGTTGTGTATAACAGGTGGACCTGATGCAGCACTTCAAGATAAGCACGTCGCGGGATTTCCGTATCAACGCCGCGTCGCTTCAGGCAGCGATGGACGAGGCTGCGGCAGCTGACGAGGCGTCTGATGAGAGCGACGCTGATGCTGTCAGCGATACAGACCTGGTAATTGATCAGTTGGGAAATGTTATACAGTACAATGCAGTATTCGTTTAATGGAAGTTGACACAACTCAACAATACATTATACAACATACACATGGTTGGTGGCGTGGCTTAGCGGTAACGCGTTGGTCTCGATCAACGAAGTTACTCTACGCCAGGCCCAGTTAGTACTTGGATGGGTGACCGTGTGCGAGCGGGTAAACCATCTCGGTATGTAGCCAGCCAACTAGGTCGACTCAGCCTTCTACCTTCCATGGGATGGTAAAATGAGTATCAGCTTTCGGGCTGAGTAA
>Ga0056114_1000744_pt1 | contig 12606 bp, 6 predicted proteins | sample WorMetHERISLAND1_FD_77005 | JGI IMG/M metagenome (GOLD analysis project Ga0056114, IMG submission 77005) | Marine gutless worms symbiont microbial communities from Max Planck institute for Marine Microbiology, Germany - Olavius loisae HERON... ...
AAATCGCGCGAAATTCCGACAAAATTTGACCTTACATCAGTTCAAGGTCATCCAAGGTCATCGATGTTGGTGTCAATCGAAAGCCCATGTACGACTTCCTATTAGTGACTAATAGTAACTTTGGCCGCATCTGCTACCGTTTTCGAGATATAGACGCTTAAAGCTAAAAAAATCGCTGAATTTTTTCGACCGACCCATGTTTGAGGCCCCCGTTCGGGGGGAACCCCTTATAATTTGGTGATGAAATTTTGCTTCAGAAAACTAGAGTCTTGGGGCTACCAGATGGTGAAGAAATCATGCCGCTAGCTTTCTTTGTTTTGACACAATACCGGCGCGTGACAGACGGACAGACAGACAGACAGACACGTTGCGATCTCTATAACCCGCGCTAGCATAGCGTCGCGCGGGTAAAAACGATACCAATTATAGCCGCCAACAGCACAATGTGCAGGGCTTTGAGACGGCGACGATCCGGGAGATCACAAACATTGTCAGAAAATAACTTTCTGTTATTAAGCCCCGCCCCATGAAGTGTGAAGAGGGCTATAAGCGATAACGATGTCTGTCTGTCTGTCTGTCCGTTTGTCGCGGTCGCGCGCGCACACGTGAGGCTTGTAGGGAGACTACCAGACCAATCAACGTGAAATTTTGGGGCATTCTTGGAAAGTCGATCAACGAATGCACTATTATGACGTCATCACAAATTTCAAATTTTGAAAAAAAAGAAGACGGCGGACAGATTTGCACCGAAACGTTAGTTACGCAAATGCTACAATCTATTGCCAGTATACGTGGACTTATCATGTTCTAGCTGGCATTGTGCGTGCAACCAAGCAAAATATTTTCAGTGTTGTCTGCGTGGTGGCAGCTCTAACTAACAGAGTATTCCTCCTGTAACAGCACGTATGGCATGTGAGTGGTGTTACTGTAACACCCGGAACATATCAAATCTTACAAAGTATCGCACTTCCAAGATCGTGTAATGGACAAGACATTGAGGATGGATGTTGTCTGTGCAGACTGCACCGTGGGTCGAAGACTGCTAGATGCATGGTCGTTGTTAGATGGACCATTGCGTATTGATTACTCTGCGTCGTCGGTCAACTGGCGCCGACCATAATTCTAACTAAGCGAGAACAAATTAGCAGTGAGTGTGTGCTAGATTATGTTTTAGATGAGCCCGTTTGATGACACCCTTCAAGAAGGCGTCTTCGATCGTCGAGTCGACCTTCCATCTTGTCGTCCTTTCGTCGCCAACGGCATAGACAGTCGGGGATGTATAAAGGATATACGCTCCTAGAATTATTACTCTCGTTAGAAAGTAGCTGAGTTTTAACCCTTTGACGCCCACTGTTACCATATGGGTACAGCTATAAAAACATCCTGTGTCAAACCGGATTAATCCGTCATTTGTAATTTTTGACATCCGGGCACTCTGACGCCCAACCCTAACCGTCAGAGTGCCCGGATGTCAAAAATTACAAATGACGGATTAATCCGGTCTGACACAGGATGCTTTACAGCTGTACCCATGTGGCAACAGTGGGCGTCAAAGAGTTCGAGGACATTTTTACATATAACTATTATTTATTATTGATATCCTGGCTGTGCCAGTGTCCGTCGCGACTCGTGACTGTCCAAGATGGTCGTTTGCGACTTATAACTAAAGTGTTTAGTGTTCTACATTCTTCTTCTGTCTGCTCAGTGACTGTATATGGCTTCTGAAGATCGTGTCTAACTTCGGCACGTCCAAGCGTGTGTATCATCTGTCATGACTAAACTGTGGAATGGACCGACAGAGAGACTGCGACTGCCGTAACTAGCTTTGTTATGGCGTCTAATTACGCATGACAACGAGTTTCAAGGCAGCGCATGTCATTAGCGTTCGTCATAATGTCGCTAGATGTCGTTAGCAGTTAATATTGTCACGTGATACAATATCTATTTTGCTGACTGTGGTCCTAATTCTATGACTGTGGCATCGAACTGGGATTTTTTAATGAATAATCAGGCGTCCCTTTTGTATGCGTCTTTACATCGCTTCTGTCCAATTCTATAGAACAGTTTCAGTCGAAAACAGACAAAAATCGCTTTAACATCTCGCGGCACAAATCGTATAAGCTGCATCTACAGAGGCGACATACAAGGAAGTTGACCAATGACCAGGTTATGAATATTGATGACAGTGCAGTCGGTAGACGTATGCAATTTGTCACGTGTATACGCCGTGTATAGGCTATTCATGGAAGTTGGAAGATAGCGTAATACACGCGGGCAGTTAGTATACGGGCCACATACGTACAGACGTAACACAAAACGGAACGGCAAACAGTACACGGCACGCACACAGTAGGCCAAAAAATCCCCCCTGCGGTTTTCTGACAATTTTTTCCAAACAGTTGGGAATTTTTAATCAATTTTTTACACATCTATTATACGTTGCTTTCTACACTAGATACAAATTTTTATTCAATTATTTCCAACTTTGACGAAGTTATGCCATACTAAGCGCGACCACCCTGCAGCGAATTTTTACAGTTCACTAGAACGTTACCTTCTAAGCATGCTTACTGACCAAATGACGTCACTGTTGACGTCATGTCATATCCAACATGTTTGTTTACGTTATAAAAGTGTTGATTTTATTGAGACTTGCAACAGACAACGATCAACAAAGCTATCAACGACTTACGCAAACGTCTGAACGCATGCGTTTCGGCCGATGGTGGATATTTTGAGCATATTAGGGGAACTAAGCAGTCGCGCTTAATATGGCTTAACTTCGTCAAAGTTGGATATAATTGAATAAAAATTTATAATCTAGCGAAGATAGGAACGTATAATAGGTGTGTAAAAAACGATTAAAAATTCTCAACCGTTTGTGAAAAAAATGAAAAAATGTCATGACCTCAGGGGGGATTTTTTTGACTCACACTGTATATCTGAGCAGTCTCCCGCAGCATAGCAGATGTCATTGCAATGTGAAAAATACGACGACGACGTCACAACTCATAAAATGGCGTAGGCCTCATTCATATTTATGCAGTTAATTTGCCGACTGTTCGAAAATAGGTCTACAGAGAAAACAGCTAGCCATAGACGACGAAAAGTCGTTCCGTTGCGACAACAGCGTCGTGTAATGTCGAAGAAGATGCATAACAAGGCCGTCGTCCTGCAGCAGGGTACTCAGCTCGGCTGCTCTGAAAGATACCGGGACATCATCATCTAGGAAAACTGACTTCGGCGTCTCAAATTAATTAGCGCAACTATTTCCAAAACGTCATTTTAATTGAATTTAAAGGCTTACCGTATAACGTGCCATACACATTATACGTAAAGGTCGCTGGGGAACATGCAGATACCTTGTAATACGTTTTATTGCCGAAGTGGAACGGATAAAAATAAAATATAGCGAGTGAGTAAGCTTATACGAGGCATTGGCATCATGTTTACATGCAGTGAGTTAAGCAAAATTTGAAAAAAAAAACAAAATGCTTATATAATGTGTTAACGGTGATAATACAACGTTATTTCCTTTACCAGCTGGATTAAACTATACGAGGCGCGCGAGATGTAGGACTAGTTAATGATGGTGCTGTTGAGTTTGCCGTGATGCTGCCTCGGCTGTAGAACAGAAGATGCAGCGGATGACGTCGGTTGCTGCGGACGCTGGTGGTTGCTAAGGGCAGCCTTGATATAATCGGTTTCACAAACGAGATTTCCGTTGACAATGCCGTAGCGATCGCCGGTTACAAGACGGCCGTGGCACGTGACGCAGGCGAAGCATGTCATGTGATAGACAGCGGCGCCATCTGGCGTTTTCATGACGAACTCATTGGGAGGAATTTGATGTCGACAGGCGCGGCATGTACCGCTTAACCCGAACAGACTGTAACATATTCACAAACACAATCAGTTTGCCATGCTACTACTTTACGTAGTTCTGCTAGTATACGATAGTAGTAGTATTAGTAGTAGTAACAGATGTGTGAAATTTAGCGAGCTTAATCACACGAATCTATTTTAAAAACTGATCATATTCGGGGGTAGTTTGTCTCTAAAATCTGCTGTTGGTCTGCCATGTCTGTCGATCATGACGTCGGTCTGTCCAGCATCCAATGGAGGTCAAGCAGTCGCAGGTCGACGATACACTGGGTGCATGAGTCGTACCGGTGGTACGGTATTGCTACGGCAAGTCGTCTGTACGTCTGTCCGCCCCTCTGTCTGACTGTCTGTCTGTCTGTCTGTCCGTCCGTGACGTTGGGGTATCGTGATCACATAGGTTGGAAAGCTTCAAAAATAATTTTACGGTTAGTTAGACAAGGGTGTTCGCTCTCTACAGACCAAAACACAACAGATCTACTCCAAAGGGAACATCCTAAAATTTTGACCCAAAATCACCCACCCCTGGTTGAACTGAGCGTCGCGGACATTCGATGGCAAATTGCGGCCGAATGATTATAGATAGCGCAACCGCAATAGTCACAATGGGGAACGCTATAAGGAAACCAACATCGCTCTTTCCAATGGTACGATCGATGACCCCCCTACGACCTCCCGTTCCCTCAAAATGGGGGGTCCCAATTGCACCCTCGTGATATGTCGAATTTCGAATGGTCATATCTCCGAAACGGGTTATCCGATCCACTTCATGTTTGGTTCTAGGGTACGGTTTTCAGGGTCAGAAGATCGAATGGCGCTATTTCCGGTTCGATTAAATCCCGGATGGCAACCGGTCGCCATCTTGGAAAATTACAGCGGCGGACTCGCTTGGTTTCCCTGCGACGACGCGGCTTTCTTGTTTTTGGTCACGCGTGCTACACTAAGCTGATTACGGCTATTGAAGGCAGTCACGGGTGAAACGCTTTCCAATTTTCACGAATTGGCGCATTCAACTATACAGTGTGAGTCAAAAAAATCCCCCCTAAGGTTATCTAAATTTTTTATTTTTTTCATAAACGGTTAAGAATTTTTAATCGATTTTTACACACCTATTACACGTTCCTATGTACACTAGACAACAAATTTTTATTCCGTTATTTCGAACTTTGACGAAGTTATGCCATATTAAGCGCGACTACCTAGTTCACATAATATGCGCAAAATGTCCAAAACGCGCCAAAACGCGCGCGTTCAGACGTTTAACGTAAGTCGTTGATAGCTTTGTTGATCGTTGTCTGTGGCAAGTCACTGTAAAATAAACACTTTTATAATATCAACAAACATGTTAGATATGACATGACGTGAACAGTGATGTCATTTGCTCAATAAGCAAACTTAGAAGTTAAACTTCCTGTGAAATGTAAAAATTCGTTGGGTGGTTGCGCTTAGTATGGCATAACTTCGTCAAAGTTGGAGATAATTGAATAAAAATTTTAGTCTAGTGTAGAAAGGAACGTATAATAGGTATGCAAAAATTGATTAAAAAATTCCTATCAGTTTGGGAAAAAAATGTCAGAAAACCGCATGGGGGGATTTTTTTGACTCACACTGTAGATGTGCCAGCTTCGTTAGGAATATATCGCTGCAGAGATAAGTCGGGAAAAAAATGCTTTTTGCTGTGTACGTAATTACCGGTAAAGGCCCACATTGTGGGTTTCACGCAGATGCTTGATCGATAGTGAGTTACAGGAGACTACATAACATAGAGACAAAGTGTGTTCGGATCTTAGGAAATACGATCCTCGCACGTCCACATTCCAACTGACACAGTGACGTGCATGGGGGACAGATGGACGGACGGACGGACGGACGGACAAGCTGCAGTCCGTAATGGCCACCTGCTGCAGGGGGGAAGGACTCTTTTATCGGAAATATGTCATAATAGCACAACTGTCTGCTCATGTCATCTGGAACTCTCTTTCACTACATCGCAGCTTATTCTCCATCAGTCGTATAGCATTTTTTCGAGTTGACTGAAAAGTGAGAACCCACCTGTTCTGTTTAAGCAGGCTACATTCTCTCACAACTATTAAAGAGCTTGATGAACTGAACCGAACTGAAATGAACTACATTAATTATGAATAAAACATTAATGAGATAATTAGGCCTATCCTTCAGCGACGTCTTACGGTGGCATTTAAATAAAGCCAGCGTATTTATAACGGATTTTAGTCCACAGTCCGGTGACCTCTTAGAGGCACGTGGAGGGAGGGAGAACGAAGCCTGTTAGTAGCTGACTATTGAGCTGGCAACGAACGAACTAGCTGATAACAATCGTGCAATTTGCGCGCGTGATTGCATACGTCAGTGTGACGTCACCGACCAAATTGCCGCCGCCACAGCGCACTGCGCTCTAATAGAACGAATAGACAGCCAACTCTCTCTATCATTCAGTTTATCTCATACATACATGGCGTTACATTTTAGACGACTGGCATGCAATGAAGGGGCGGGGTGGAGCTTTTTGCCAGAATTGGGAGGAGGGGCGTGCACAATGCACACTTGAGCTTGAATCGTGTGACGTAAAGACAGTGTGCAGTATTGCATGCCTGCTGTGGACCTGTATGTAGGATATGACGATGACAATATTATTCTGTGCCCCTCCCTAGGGGAGCTCGCATTAAGTGTTGCACCCCGTCTGTCTGTCTGTCCGTCTCGTGCCTCCGAGTTTCTCGAAACAGGAAAGCCACAAAAACTTCTAATTTAGTGGAAACATGGCGCTGGACAAGAGTAATAGGGGAGCAACTAGGGGAGCAAATTTGAGGTCTAAAGGTCAAAGGTCAAGGTTACTGGGAACGAAAATGTAAAAATCGTCAAAGTGGATCGATTTACGTCAAACAAAGACCAAACTGATCAACAGTGAACATTCTACAGATATTGTCAAATACGTCTCATCAGCGGAAATGCTTCTTTTTGATAATCTGTTATCATGTCACAGCGGCCTCCTAGCCGTACATGTTTTAAAAGGCGTGAGTTTGAATGCTACCCATGCAACCGAAATATGCTCGACTTTATAGTGCGAAAATAAAAAATACCGAGGCCAAAAGCGCGGATTTGTGTCAGATTTTTTAAAGCTATAGGCTATATGAACAAATTGCAATGCAAAAAATACACCATTGATTCAGACTATAAGCATTAGTCAGTTTCCCGTATTCTCCAAAAAAGTCTCGCCAAAATGTTATTTGCAGCGTGCCTATACTGGTGCATTAGAAAGCATGAGGCAATTGCTGTAGTGACGTCATCTCATAACATAACGGCGCCGTTGCTCGTAATGTAATGCAGTGCCTCATCAAATCAACGGCTATTGCGGATATTGCCTCAGTTTCTCCAGCTGTCTCTACGGCCATCCATTAGCGCTATTATAATATCGTGGATTGCTAAGGGCGCTCAGGCAGTCGATAATCCCGGTTGAAGTCTATAGAGAGGCGCAGAATATCGACGTTGCAGAAAACCGCGCATTTACCTCACGGTATTGTTTACAGTACATCTATAACATGCAGTTTTACATGCAACATCAATACATAATATAAATTTGGTCGGTCGGCGATAAAGTCAACAATACCGACTATACTATAGATATTGCGTTATTGCGATATCAAAAATACCGAGATAACGGTATTAGCTTATAATATAGTGTAAGGTCGCCTTGTCAATAGTCTTAATGTCAGGATTATGTACAGGCCTACGTTGCATCTGCTATGGGCAGCGAGGCTTGTATAATCCAGTAATGTTATTAAACACACGAGCCTAAGGCAGGAACCATGAAGGATTGCATGCATATCTGAATTAAATAAAAAATATGTGAGATTTTATCTGCAGACGTAAAATTTTGGGAGAGGCTTAATTACACTCAATCTGGATCGTCCATGGGTTTCTGCTGCGCTACAGGATCCACACCAAGCGCAAATCGGGTAGTTAATGTCTGGAACTCATTACCATCACATGTTGTTAGCTCGCCAATACTGTCAACCTTCAAGTCTCGGTTAGGAAAACATGATTTCTCGTCTTATTTGTTACAGTTTACTGTTTAACATGTGGTTTTTATATTAGTTGTTTTTTCAGGTTTTTAATTTTTTCTTCTAACTATTAGTACTGTTTTGTTCTATTTCATTGTATCATACTGTGTTACTGTTATGGCAGTGTTAGTGACCAACTTGGTCCTTCTGCTTTTAATAAATTTGATTTGATTTGATTTGATAAACATTTCGAGCTATGTTAGGCCTACTGTTATTTTGTTATGCTATTTTGTTCTTTTGACTGAGGATCCGCTACTGAAAGAATGGACTGTTATCCAAACCCATCAGACTACTACTATTACAGTACTACTACCACCATCTTAGATAACTACAATGTGTCTCAAAAATGGCCCAACTTTGAAACGGTATAGCTCGAAATTATATCGATCGATTTTGATGATATTTGGCAGAAATATTCAAAAGTCTCTAGAATAGAGTTTGCATGTTTCAGATTTCATGTAGGTTTGCTTGTTATCACGTTATCGTCTCTCAAACTGCATATCGAAAATAACGCATGCATGCTGTGCGCTTCAGTAAGCGCTATCGAGCGCGCCTTTTCTTGCAGCACTTGAGACGCATATCTTTCTGCATAATCCGCGCAACTGATGATCGATGGATCCCGCCTCACGTGAAATATCTCTGACTGTTCGGTTGCTCTGAGATTTGTCTTCCTGACTCAGCAACAGCGACTCGACTGTGTCGACGTTATCATCAGTACGCGCACTGCGTCTGCCGCTGCCCGGACGCCTGTCGATTGTTCCGAATTTCACCAGCAGCCTGTTGATGCTGTTCTTCGTCCAACCTTTGTTCAGAAACTTTGTTATAAACTGTCAATCGTTGTAACCTTTACATTCATACAGATTTTTGATCAAAATTTTGTCCCCTTTACTGAGCAGCGTCAAAGTTGCCGCGTTTGCTTTATAGGCCTACAGCGTCAAAATTCGCGTTATTTTCGGTGTTCGGTTTGAAAGCAGAAAAGTTGATAAAAAAGCAAACCTACATGAAAACTGAAACATGCAAACTCTATTCTAGAGAATTTTGAATATTTCTGCCAAATATCATCAAAATCGATCGTTATAATTTCGAGCTATACCGTTTCAAAGTTGGGTCGTTTTTTGAGACACAGTGTATTAACTAATCTATATGAGCTACCCTACTACTATTACTGCTGTTGCTACAATTACCGGATGTAGTCGTTGCGGCAGAGCGTCATGCCGGCACGTGCGAAGCAGGTAGACCCGAGATCAGCGAGTGGAACTTGGCATGCAGAACAGCGAAGACATCCAGTGTGCCAGTAACGGTCCATGGCATACAGCAGGAATCTGTCTACGATATCTCGACCACAAGCAGCACACGTCTGCCGACCCGTGCCACCAGTGGAAGAACGGTACTTCTGATTCGCGGTACAGTCAAGTTCAAGTCCAGACGTTGTCCTAGTAGTAGTAGTAGTTGTGGTAGCTGTAGTCGTCGCTGTTGCGAGACTTTTGTTGTCGTTGTACGACGTCGTAGTGTTTACGGCCGCTGCAGTCTGGTGTTGCCAGCTCAGTTGGCTAACTGTCGTCGTCGTAACGTCGACGGGCGGCGTTCTTTGATGTATCGAGGCCGAGTTAGAATTGTTCCGAGTTTCCATGTAGCTCTGATAGAGCGACGACGGAACGAACACGGCGTTTGACGGCAGTGACCTCAGTGCAGCCGTAGCTACGTTCACGTCCGTCATTCTCGACGTCACCAGCGGAAGTGTTGTTCCTTTATACAATCGAACGGCAAAATTCTGTCACGCTTTTTTTGCGTTTTTTTGCCGTTTCGTTAGTTTAGTCAATCTTATGTCGTGCTGCCGACGTAAAATAATGTCAGGCTCGGTAAATTTGTATTAGATTCTACCAGTCACTAGCCGGTGTACAGCTCGAGACACGATCCCCAGCTGATGGATCTGTTCTATCGGAGAGTCGACAGTACACTGTTACGTCACCGGCCTGAGTGCTGACTGCGCCGGTCGCTTCACAGCTGCAGCCCGCAGAGTCGCGCGCGTTATGCATGCGCTGCGTATGCAGCTATACCGCGAAGCCAGAACGTGGAAAGTAGGCCTACATTTATGTACGAAGTCGGCGATATTTCAGCAATTTTCCTAGCGTAAATTTTAAAGCCAAAATTACAGCATTTTTATATATTTCGTACACAAATTGGATCAAAGGGCAATGCCGCTTCCGTTGTTCAGAGGGGCACCTGTCACGCGCTCTTTTTAAGAAGAAAATAAGAAACCCAGCTAACGCTGAGAGCCCTGCATCGCCCGGCTCAGCGATGTTTCTATACTACCAAAGAAGATTAAGAAAAAGAAGATTATAGACCGGCTAGATGAGTGCAGTGCAACGATATGAGACCATCCGCTATAACCGAATAGAGAAATGAAAGCGGGCGGAATATTTGACAGACAGTTCTTTTTTATTTTTTTCTCAATGGGCCGTGCTGCCTGAAATAAAGATGATTGATTGATTGATTGATTGATTGATTTGGGTTGCAACTTGCACGTCTCTCGAGTTGCCGTTTCAGACGAACGCAGAACAACGCATAATGCAGTCATCCGCTAGATGGCTGCAGAACAATGTATATCACCATGCTCACGTCTGCATGCTTCCCCTCCCTGTTACTTAACGACATCGCGAGATTAACAGAACATCGTCTAGGTATATTTGTCACACCTATTTCGTGTGTATGCACTGTAGTTTTTACCGGCGCGCAGCAAAATATCGCGCTTATATATAGCATCCCGCCGCGGGATGCTATATATAAGCGCGATATTTTGCTGTCCAAAGATGTCTGTTTGTCTGCCTGTCTGTCACGACCTGGCTTGTGTCGAAGCGGCGTAATTTGTCGTCGAAATACTTTCAAAACCTAATACGATAGGCCCTACGATGCGATACGATAAGACACAAAGTCCAAAATCGTGACGGCAGTTCACGTGGCTACAACATTCTCGTTTTCTGTGACTAATTACTAATCAGCCCTTAAACACAGACGGGTATAAAAATCTAAGCATTTAAGGCCGCAACCCACTAGGCGAACTAGTTGGCAACTGTTTCCAACTAGTTCGCCTAGTGGGTTGCGGCCTTTACCAAGCTATTCGCCTCTTTCGACTAAGGTCACGAGGTGTGATAAACAACGTGGACGGTGATCTATTGATCAAAAGGCAGCCCCGTCGGACGTGCGATACACATTGTCAGCGGTCGTCTAGTCGTCTAGCGTATGGCGCATTAGGTGTTGTTCCCCTTCGCTTGCAATCCACTATTCAGTTACAACGGATCGTCGGAAATCGCGCAGTTCATCTGGGCCGCATATACCTTTTGTTTATCCCAGCGATTGATGCGTTTACGTCACCCGATAAAAATATAGTGGAGAAGCGAATAGGAAGTGGATGGTGGTCGTCCATTGACACAATCTCGCACGGTTTCCGAAATATTAAGCGACAAAAAATTTCGTGACGTCATCGGTCACATGATGTGACCGATGACATCACGTGACCCCAACGTTCAAGGTCTACTCACATGACCATTGGACTCACATTCTCACAACAGGCTTCTATGGTTTCCTATGGGTGGTCCATAATGTAACAAACCGTCTATCTGGCACAGTTTCTGAGATATGACGAGTAACAGGCAGAAAACGTGGTGCTTACCAGTTTACCTACCCCCAACCTAGCTTGCCTCCAAATTTGACAAAGTTACCCTTCGAATTTCCGGACGATTTTAGGATCCCCCCAAGTAGGGGAAGAGTTACCCTGTTAATTTGTGAAATTACTCTCCGACTATCCCAACGTATTGGATTACAATTCACCAAAGTTACAGACAGACAGACGGACTGACGGGCGACATACAAACGATAGCAATACCGCGCTGCTACGCGCTTCACGTGGTGCGGCGCTTGCTGGAGCATCGCGCGCGCCGCGCGGTTTTTGCCCGCGCGACGCTATGCTAGCGCGGGTAATAGTGATCGCAACGTGTCTGTCCGTCCGTCCGTCTGTCTGTCACGCGCCGGTATTGTGTCAAAATGAAGAAAGCTAGCGGCATGATTTCTTCACCATCTGGTAGCCCCAAGACTCTAGTTTTCTGACGTCAAATTTCATCACCAAATTCTAAGGGGTTCCTCCGAACGGGGGCCTCAAACAAGGGTCGGTCGAAAAAATTTAACGATTTTCTAGATTTAAGCGTCAATATCCCGAAAACGGTAGCAGATACGGCCAAAGTTACTATTAATGACTAACAGGAAGTCGTACATGGGCTTTCGATTGACACCAACATCGATGACCTTGGTTGACCTTGAACTGCTGTAAGGTCAAATTTTGTCGGAATTTCGCGCGATTTGTCGACTTTGGGAGACAACCACGGCTAAAAGAATGAAGATAGACCTGTAATGTCAGCGACAGAATTGTAGCCCATTATATGCGCTTTTCAGCGGTGTATAGATTACTTCGATATCTAGTGGCGTTCCGCCGCTAGGGGGGCGTCGAACAAGGAAGGGGTGGGTGAAATCCGCAGTTTTCTATCTTTAACCGTGAATATCTCGAGAACGGTAGCAGATACGGCTAAAGTTACTGTTAATGACTAATATGAAGTCACATATGGGCTTTCGATTGGCACCAAGATCGATGACCTTG
>Ga0056114_1000745_pt1 | contig 12605 bp, 7 predicted proteins | sample WorMetHERISLAND1_FD_77005 | JGI IMG/M metagenome (GOLD analysis project Ga0056114, IMG submission 77005) | Marine gutless worms symbiont microbial communities from Max Planck institute for Marine Microbiology, Germany - Olavius loisae HERON... ...
ATTAAAGGGGCACTGGCGTTGGTTGTTTTAGTTTCTTTTTCTGGCTACGTGTGCTAGATAAAGCTGAATACTCAGCTTTCCAGTCCACTTAAACTCTCCTATCGTATCGTATCGTATCGTATCGTATGATTTAGTGTAAAATTCGAAAATCAAAAAACTACAATATAGCGCATAAACAAGACACTGCTAGCATTCTGCCATGCGTTGTATATTATTACGATATATAATTATTTAATATGATTAATATCCGGCTAACTCATAACATGAAACCGGCTAACTTCGTAATCATGGATAGAGTAGCTATTGTCAATAACAATCATTTATGCCACCACCTTGCATAACTTTGCAATATATATATACATATACATATACACATATAATAAACTACAAAACGGTATCATTAACATATTGATGTATAGTTGACTATGTATTATATGTATACTACTTACGACAATGCATTAGTGGCAATCATGTTTTACTACGTACCGGCACATAACAGATATATAATGATAATGGTAAATACACACTTAAATATGTAGACTACAGTATCAGTATGTCCCAGAAAACCGAACAAAGTTGTGCAGATGACAAACGTTTGACTAATATTGTTCGAGTTAAATGTTCAGCCAGAGATTACAGTCTTTCTCTATCAGCACAACTTTTAGAAATGGAATTAAACAGTCTTTTACAGGCGTTACAAGTTATAACTAATGTCATCTGCATACAAATATGGAACCCCTAACTTCTCAAGATCGACCGTTAACTGGAAAAATATAAGTATCCAAGTTGAAAAAGGATGACTAGACTGTTAACAGAATAACTGCGAAAATCCAAAAGATTATTTAATTTGGGCCGCTCTTCAACAGCTGGCGTACAGGGTGGCACAAAAAAGTAAGCCACAAACTCTTGTCCATATCACGTCGCCAAAATATTGACCGCTTTTCAAAATGAACAAGAGTTTGCGGCTTACTTTTTGGGCCACCCTGTATTTATCACACGATGAAGTACACTGACCACCCTAAAAGTTTCTGGGACATGATCAGCCAAGAGGTAATCGAACAGACCGAATGACAGTTCTTGGTTTTTCGTACAACATATGGAAATGATTTCCAACAAGTCCACCTTGAGTATGAAGTTACCTGGTCACAAACTTCATTTTCGTCACGACTTCGCCTAGAAATTGTTGCTGATGTTGATGTTTTTGAGTAGTTCACTTAGCGACTTTTATAATGTTGTCGATTACTTTCTTTCTCAACCCTTCGACGACCACTATCGCCATATGGGTACAACAATTAAGCATCCTGTTCCAGACCTGGTTATGCCGTCATTTGTGATTTTTGACATCCGGGCACTCTGACGCTCAGCCCTGAGCGTCAGAGTGCCCGGATGTCAAAAATTACAAATGACGGCTTAACAAGGTTGGACACAAGATGCTTTATAGCTGTACCCATATGGCAACAGTGGGCGTCAAAGGGTTAACATTTCGGTGAAAACCGTAGAACTTGATGACTCACAACCGTAAAGTATGGTGCATTAAACGCTGTCCGTTTTTTATGGAACACCCTGTAGAGACGCAAAACATTTCGTGTGCTGGCCTCAGCCTACGTCTGCCTGTGATAGACCATGTATCAATAACGCAAGAAAAAAAGTGAAATTTCTAGCTCACACAGCAATTTGTAGGACCACAGATTGTGCTACAAAATCGTGCATGACTTGTGACACAACTGTTTCCAATCGTCATGTTATATGCCGTGATAATCTCACGAGGGACAATTGTTGCAATAAATGCAGTTGATGCTACTAAACATTATTTCACCAACACGATTTATGTTAATATATGGAACTCACTGCCTAATTGTCTTGTTACTGCTCCTAGTCCGAACAGTTTTGCAGCCATTTGGCTAAGTTTAATTTGAGTTCTTAATGTGTCCGTTTTTAGACTGTTTTTACGATTTTCGTTTCTAGTTTAAGGCATTGCTGTTGCAGTTTTACTATTACGGTGTTAGTGGCCTTCGGGTCCTTCCGTTTTAAAAAAATTAAATTCATTCGTTTGCTCATTCAAATATGTAAAAATGTAAAAAATGTACTCCTGCTTAACGGCTGTTGTTAACTTGTTATGGTTGTTCTTGTTGCTGTTTTGAAATAAATTATTTTTTATTATTATTTATTTTTTACTCAGCACTTAACAAACAGGCTACTAAAAATTCTTAACTTTTAATATTTAACTGCTATTTTAGTGATAATCGTTTTCTTTACTGATAACGGCACGCAAAATCAACAGGTAAATTTAATACCTTTTCTAATACCTTTTTTCGTCACTGTCAGAAGTTAGCTGTTATTATTCACTGCCATTATTCATGATTAATTATTATTAATATCATATTACTGAATACAATGTAGGCCAACATGTGTGTGTGTGTGTGACAAATGAACACGTTGACAGGTTGACACCATCTTCATCAGTTTCAGTGGTTGAATCTGCTTCACCAACGAATGGAGGCTGTAACATCGCAGTGGTCTACCTAACATAAACAGATATTCGAAGCCACGCTAATCCAAAGGTCTTTTTTTCTACAGAACGAGAAAACATCATTTTAGCCGACCGTACTTACTAACGGTCGCGCTTATGCTACAGTGTTGCGTTCGTCTGTCAGTCTGTTCGTCTGTCGTCTGTGACATATGTATTGTGGCTAAACGGTGCGTCGTACCGAAAAACTGAAGAAGAAAATAGAAAATGGCCTATGGGAGATCGAATTGGCACGTGACCGATGACGTCACGTGACCCTGAAAGGTCAAGGGCATGACCTCAAGGGCATGACCCCAATAGGCTTAGGGACCAATATCTCGAATACAGCTAGAGATGCTATTTAGCAACAATCGCTAATTACTATGAGAGTCTGCTGTGAGGCAGTACGGTCGGCTAACCTAGCGACAGCTTGACTTCTTATCGTTGGTACATCAGTGACCTTGAACAGCAGAATCGTTCTTCCGAACTCCTCGCAGGTTTTTAAGCCAGAGCCAAGCTCGACTGTTTTGCACTGTGAAAACAACCAACTTCTCCCAACTAGTCGCTATGGTCGAAACTATATTAACTGCCAACTGGTGACATAGGAACTGACAGCTTACCTCACGTTTTGGGCCCTAGAGCATCTCATATCCAACAACCTTCCGTTACTTACATTATAACCGTCCCTCCCAACCCCGTTGCAGAAACTGTATACCGAGTTACCACACGCGACTTTGTGGTTGACTTGACTCCTGTACAGTGAAAATTGGAACCTGTAGTTTCTACACAAACGCCCCTTCTTATTATAATCTATAAATTTACGCAGATAGGCCTACGTATAAAATCTGTGTAAAACATTTAGTTAGAGCATCATGCAATTATGTGAAAATTACACAAAACAGTAGTCCCGCACTCACCGTTCGGTCGAAGTTCGGCTGAAGAAGCCCGGAACCAGCTGTAGCTAGCAACCATAGAAACTTCCAACAGAAGATGGCACCGCTACTACAGAAAACACGACCAGTAAATCGTACATCACCAAGAAAAATCACCATACGACTTATGCGCTTGTCATGTATATTTGACAAAAATTATATAGGGTGGTTTACTTTTTGTTTTATATCCATATTGTTGATAGGAAACCAATTTTTTGTTGACTCGTGAATGCTGGTGAAATTTTGCGGCAATATTTATGTCTACATTCTGTATATGTTTTTATAGCGACTAAATTCTTGTTGTTTTTGTTAGAGTTATTAGGCATAATGAGTGTGTCCGGTTTTTTGAGACACAGTGTATATACGAAGATAATGACGGTGTTTTAATATTAATAGGTTATGACATACTTTGGGACGTTACAGGACTCAGTTAACCTTGTTTATCAACGTAATATTCAATAACATCGGCTATATGGGCTATTTGTGATGAGGATAGTGCAATGAGAAAGAATAACAAGAAGCCAAGCTGTCACTAGGATAGCTGACCGAACTGACACTGACACTGAGTTTTATTACACACTTGCGGCTAGTAGCCGAATAGCTGAATAACAAATTAGCAATACAAAATATGAAACAAGTGCGAATAAAGGCAGTGAGAACAATAACAATAGCACAATAATAACAATAAAAACTTGAATTATATTTAGAGAGGTGGTTGTTAATTATTGAGAGCGAAATTTAGGAAGGATTGAAACTGTCTCACAGCAGTAACTAACGATTGTTGCTAAATAGCATCTCTAGCTGTTTTCGAGGTATTGGGCTCTGAGCGTATTCGGGTCACGAGTTTGACTTTTCAGGTCACGTGACGTCATCGGTCACATGACCATTTCATTCTCCATAGGCCATTTCCTATTTGTGGTCCTTTGGAACCAAGCCTCTCTAACGGTTTCCGAGATATTCAGTGGTGATTGTGACGCAATGGTTCGCGTGACCTTAAACGACCTCTAAACAAAGGTCATAGTCGTTCATTTTGGTACCAATCGATTTCTCATATACGACTTCCTATAGGCTGTCAATAGTAACGTTTACTCCAGGACGCACCTTTTAGCCACAATACATTCGTTACAGACAGACCACAGACAGACGCAACACTGAAGCATGGACCGTTAGTATGCTGACGGTCGGCTACATGCATCAACTCGGCCTATAAAACAAAACGCCAGTGCAAGTTAAAAACCGAACTGAAAGTATTTTAAGGCTGACTATGGGCTTTCCACATTGGCTGTAGTTCTCTACCGGGCCGTGCACTGTATAAATTACGTTGATCGACGACGAAGCAACTTACTGGTAACCGGATATTGACCATTCATAGGCAATGCCATCTGCTGAAAGGCTTCGGCAGTAGGTCCGCTGTACGAATAAACAGCCATGTTATTTTTACCGCACGCCGCCGCTGCTGCCGTCCCGTCGATTTTCGGCACCATCATCGCACAACAGCCGCCATTCTACAACACCACCGCATTCGGCTTAATTTTTCTATAGGAATTAACCCTTTGACGCCCACTGTTTCCATATAGGTACGTCGTTTGCACTTTTCGACATCCAGGCACTCTGACGCTCAATCCTGAGCGAGCGCAGAGTGTCCCGGATGTCGAAAATTACAAATGACGGCTTAACCCGGTCTGGCACAGGATGCTTTATAGCTGTACCTATATGGAAACAGTGGGCGTCAAAGGGTTAATTACAAACTATTTGCGATTCTCCCACGTCTATATCTTGCAGTGCTTCGCGAGATACGACAAGTTGTGGTCGAAAGTCGCTAAATTTATACCATCTGCATTTAACGCCCCCGTTTGGAAGCGACCCCGTCTGTATTTTGAAACCCCAGTTAGTTTTGAAAAAGACTGAAATGATTTTGACGGTGTGTCTAACCGTTACGACACAATACCAGTGTGCGAGAGACGGACAGACAGACATGACATAGCAGTCTGCGCTGTGCATTAAACTCTCTCTCTCTCTCTCTCTCTCTCTCTTCAGGAGGGTGTGTGAGACGACGTCGCCGCTGCCATGAGTTTCCGCCAAGCCGATCGGTCCTGGGCACGTCCGCTTCACGGTCACTAGTCGAAGATTCATTGGTCACAATGAAGCCTCCACTGTTCAAAGCCAAGATTGTCTTGGTCGACAAGTAAGTAAGTAAACTTATAAGGCGCGACTTTAACACTGTTAGTCCCAATTGCGCCGCGATCTCAGCACCGGAACAGAAATGTCTTTAGTGGCCGCTTGAATCGCTGAAAGCTAACGTCAGCTTGTCGCAGTTCAGTTGGAAGGCTGTTCCACAGCTTCGGACCTGCAGCTGCAAAACACCTGTCTCCATAGCTGCTGTATGTTCGTTCGCCTCGCAACGCACGTCTCCAACTGAAAGGTGCGACCGGGATGCAAGCTTGCAAAGCTCGGTGGTGATCCTGCCTGGGATCGGCGCGGTGAAGACGACCTAGAGTAGACAGCGACTGCGGACAGTGTCTGATAAGAATGGCTGCCCCGTGGCCGTGCCTCTGGTCTGAGAAAATGGCCCAAGAAATTATTTCCCGTGACCGTTCCAAAACGTCGAAGCTCGCCTGGTGGATTAGGTCTGCCGGCTGCCCCCGCCGTGCGATCAAGTTCATCAGCATTATTGTAGCAAGTGACGTATGCTTCACGTGACCAACTGCCGTGGGCAGTCCATCAGCATCGGAACAGTTGCTGCCGCTGGCCGTCCAACACGCACGTGCGCCATCTATCGCCGGAAACGCGTACCAGTACCAGCCGCCGATAAAAACGTGGTGGACGCGGATGGGATAGGCAGGGCGGCAAAGATAAAAACATCGGCAGCTGGCTGCTGCTGGCAAGCCGTCAGGTGAAGGACACATCCGCGCTAGTAGCATGTTTACGAGGGCGTCGTAATTGGATTTTTTGGCCGGAGACCGGACATGTCGAATGGCGGGAGCTCCGCGCGACGGTTGTCGAATGTATTCACTTTTGCCGCGGACTCCGATCAGATTTGCGTATACAACCGCTACGTGATTGTGCTCATAATGGGTCACTTTAACTTTCGACTTAGCCTTTCGCTGAGCTGAAAGCTAAAATTCGGTCTAAGTCCAGACTTAAGTCAAAACGTAAAGTGATTGCGATTTGCGAAGTTTGGACTTAGCGATTCGCTCAGCGAAAGTCTTAGACCAAAATTACGGTCGAAGTTAAGCCTAACTAGCTGACTTTAGTTATTACAATATTAGCTGCCCTTCTTGCAACAATGTTATTGCGGTGTAAGTTTTTAGGTGACATATGACTACGAGTGACAAGCGACTTCGCCTATTGCGATCAATGTTACCGTCCGGTGGTCTGTATGTCTGCCACGTTGATGCATTGTGCTCAAACGGCAGAAGATATCGACACAATTTCTTTCGCCTACGTCAGCCCCCCGTGTCACTTCCAGATCGTGTTAAAATTTAGCTTACATCGGTCAACCCGTTCGTCCCCGAATTTTTTCCTCGAAGTGACCCAGCCATTGTTGATTTCAGCCTCGGAGACATTCTGTGGCAAAATTACGGCCGAATGGTTGCAGATAGCGCAATGGTCACAATGGAGAGCCTATAGGAAATCACCATCGCTCTTTCGAATAGTACCATCGCGGACTCCTACAACCTCCACTTCCCTCAAAATTGGGCCCCAAATTCACCCCAGCAGATCTGCCTGTATATATAACATATAATACTCGTACTCGAAAAAGAAATCATTAAGCATTTGGGGCTAAATCTGTTGGTTCGATATGAACTGAACTGCATATAAACAGCCAAGAACTGCAAATTTGCCATTCGATTTCGATCGGTATCGAACGAATATTCGAATATTTTTGATCGAAATTCCAAGCCCAGCTCTACCAGTAATGCGATCTATTGTGCTGTAAAGGCTGTCTGGACCATAAAGATGCGGCGGACAATAGCAAGCAGCTGCACAATGCGTAACAGATCAGCGAATCTTCTCTGGCGGTAAATTATCGTGTAGCCTACGTCCATCAATGAGGCCGATTTTCCTGCCTGCATCCATAGAAACAAGCTGGAGATGAGCAGATATTGCAATAACCGACGATACATCAGTATCACTGACAGATCGAGGACTATGACGTCTGTCGTGGTGTTTCCTAGCATTATACACTGTTCAGAAAAAAACACACGCTGTTTTTTCTTCCATACCTTCCAGAATAATGTGTAGATTTGCACAGAAATTGCAGTGAATATACATAACGAACAACGGTAGATTCCGAAACGTAAAAATTATATATTCATTGCGGCCGATAACGTAATTATGACGTCACATTTGTCTGTCTGAAGTTGGAGCAAGCGACATGTCAGGAGCGCATGCAGGATATCCTTTTTGCGAGTACCTGCAGGTGCGTAGACGCGATCGTATTCTTTGGAATTTAAGACAATAAACAACTTCTCGTTCATAAACCAGATGAAGTTCATCACTGATGCGGGATAATGTTACAGCAACTGAATGTCGTGATTCTGCCATCAGACAGTGCCGCGCGTAAGAAAAAGACAGATATTCTGAGCACATTTTATTTCAATTCATTAATGAGAGATTAACGTTCCAGTTAAAGTAATGTTAAATAGCTGACTATCGGTCGTTGAATTGTGGTATGAAATAAAGCTGTTATGCCTGGAGGTCTTTATTTACAAACGTATGGAAATATGACGTCATAATTACGTCATCGGCCGCAATAAATATTTAATACATTGTCGACTCGTAATGAAACATTCCATAGGTATATATTTGCTGCAAATTGTGTGCGAATCTACACATTTATCTGCGAGATATCGAGAAATCGGAGAAAATGTGAGTGATGTTTTTCTGAACACAGCGTATGGGCGCTAGTCCGCTTTATTTTTTCCACGACGACCGACGAGACGGAATCGTCGTAAGATCGTCGCTCGACGTCGCATCAATAGTGTTTTAGTGAGTGAGTCCGAACGTGTTTCTGAGCTTCACCGGCAGCCAAGTACAACCGGCCAGTGACTGACCGTTTCCAGTTCATTTCGTCTTCTTATTAACTTTAAGTCCGACCTATAGTCATAATAAACTAAATAAATGACATCTACTAAATAATTGAAAGTTTGTTTATTTTTTCTGTAGCCTATCTCCTCCTAAACGCCGCGTCGTACGACGGCGAAATTTTGCACACAGACGCGTGACGACTGACGACCATGTGCAGGACATGTGCTGGGTTTTTACGCGAGACAGTATATATGCTATAGCGCGTATACGCTATCGCCCGTCCGTCTGTTCGTCTGTCTTGTCCGTCAGCCTGTCTGTCATACGGGTGGATCAATCAAAAACGGTTGAAGCTAGAATCACGAAATTTTCACCACACAGTAGCCCCATCCCTCTAGTAAATAAATAAAACTGTTCGAAAGTTTCAAACCATATCGTCGCACCAACCCGACATGAGGACAGTAGGCTACCTACCATGTCGTAATCCCAGAGACACGGTAGTCCCCATTTATCAGAGTAGAATGACTGTGGTTGTCAAGGTCGTCAAATTGAGTTGACTCGCCGTGATCAATAGGGATCAGTCACGCCTGGGCAGCAATGATCTAGGCTGATGCCTGCCGGGCGGTTAGCAACCTGATATGTGTGTGCTTGTGACGATTTGGGTTCAAACTGTGATGTCCGGAGTGCTACGTTGTGGACACGACAAATGGTCTGAGAGATCGTGATACGGGGTCAGTGTATGGCGTGCAATGACGGCTGTATCCGCTCGGTCAAGTTTTTTAGACAAACTGAAAATCGTCTCTTTTCAGCAATCCTGTACGGTGACATTTTTGCAGATTCTCGAATGAATAAATGAATCAATAAATAAATATTTTATTAGTCAATAATACTAACAAGTCAGTACGCATAGTAGAATATCAACTGGCAGGCAAGAACCAGAAAGGTGAACAATAACAGCTTGCGGCCTTTGATACTGTTTTCTTCCTTTTTTTGCTCGCCGTAATAGTCAAGTCAAGTATAGCATTGTAGTGACGGAGTAAAAGATGGCACGGTCATTTATCTTGGTGAAGCTACTGTAGGCCGAGGGTTGCTAAAGTTCGAGTCTCGAGTTTCCAGTATTAAAAATGGGCATATTCGATGTTTCCTGCTTATTCAGTTAAAGCTCGAAACTCAGACTTTTAATACTCGAAACTCGATACTCGATTGAACATAACACTCCTGTTGCCACTAGGCTGTTGGGCCTAATTGTGCGCTTGTAATGTATCAAAAAAAGTGCTTTGTTGCTCAATATCAAAACAGTTCAATGTATGCTTGATGTTGCAAAGTGCAAATTTATTTTATTTCACGGCGAGTTACAAGTTTAGGTTTCACTGAAATTTGCTACTGGTGCTGTGTATGAAAAAAAGGTAAAGGTCAAACACTTGATATAGCGCTCCAAGTAGACATAGCCACCACAAAGGCGCTCGGGTACATGGCGCGCACCAAGCAGCGTCGCACGTACCTGCCTTATACCTTCCCAGCTATAGCCGGTACTCATTTACGGACCACAAGAGGATGGAGGGTTGAGTAAGCCCAGACCCAGGTTGCAAAGAGCAACTGGCCCACGGTTGCTGCACGACAGCCCGCAGCCAGCGGACTCAAACCCGCGACCTCACGGCCGCTGGTCGAGCGCGCTAACCACTAGACCATCGCGCCACCCAAACATCAAGAAAATCGGTTAGCGTTATGCCGAATTAAAAAAGCAAAAAGTGACTTTTTTTGAGCAACGGTGTGTAAAAAATGTTAAGTTTGGCTGGCTTTTACCCTAGGAACGTATCCAGGCACTGACATGCCAATGTGCTAAATTTGGTGGTCGATTAAGTAGCTGTAAAGTTTTTCCTTTACACCAACGCTAATCTTTATCTCTTCGCCACGTCCCTGGGTAGGCTATAAGAGATGAAAAACACCTCAATTCCAATTTTCAGCACGAAAATGCTCGTCACACACTGAACGTTGCTAGTTGCCGAGACAGGACTTAAGTTGCCTATAAGAACCAACGTGCCTGCAAGCAGTGCAATTTGGCATTGTATGGTAAGAGGACTGGGTGCTTTACGCCTCCCAGGATAAAGCGACCCTCTTTTCACTTTCTTCCCGGATCGTCGGAGGATGGCGAATTCATGAAATGTCAATTCGCCTGTGTTTCGGTTAAAAAAAGTCGGATAAGTTCTTCATGGGCAAGCCATCTCCGAACTACGGGGTGTCACCGACGTATGGTGTCACAAAATTTTACTTGCAGCCCGACATAAGCGAGCACACCCCGCCTTAACCCCAGCCAGTGATTCAGGCTGCTACTCGATTTACCTACCACGGAAGGATGGAAGGCTGAGTTGACCTAGGTGCCCTGATTACGCAGTTGCAGTATGGCATCGTCATTCGTCGCACGTGGCCGTAAGACGACAGACAGATACAACACTGCAGCGTGACACTGTTATGTAACGTCACCGCGGCTTCGCGGTCGATTAGCCATTTACTGACCCCTGCCATCAGCCTTTAATTACCAGCACGTCGGCGTTCGACGGGAACGCGGCGGACGCACATACGTCACACAAATCACCTGATAGTAAAGCGGTGCTGGACAGAACGGCTGTGGTCCGGACGGTGGTGCCCCTGGACTCCCGGCAAACAGAGACGGTGCCAGCGTCCAGTAATGGCATCCTCCTCCCCCGCCAGCTGCAGCAGCTGCTGCTGGGGTCTGCGCCGACACGAAGCTCGTATAGGATCCATCGCCGACGTTCGCTTCCTGGGCACAGGCATAGGAATTAAGTAAGTAAGTAAGTAAAACGTAGATTTGTACAGCATATATAATCGCCAAAGCTCCTAATGCGCTGTACGCACTTGTACTCTCTGAGAGAAAAATGTCAAAGAGCGACCGAAGCTAGTAATGTTGTGGCTAGTGTCACGCAACAGTCGAGGCAGAGAGTTCCACAGTCTCGGACTGAGTACAGTACAGAAATCACCCGAAGACCACATGAGTTCAGACGGCACGACGAGCTGATGACCAGCGGCGGAGCGTATAGAAACAGACAGATCATAGTTTACCAACAACAACCTAGTTCATTAGTTCAGGCGCGACCGTGAAATTTTCGACGAAAACAGCCAGTTTTCCGAGACCCTTCCTCTACAGGACACCCACTACAGATTGCAGCCCATTATCTGTCTGTCTGTCTGTCTGTCGACCGCTCACACCTGTTCCTAATTCAATAAAATGAAGCCCGAGTGATAGGCCTATAGCCCATCTATTTCGCGGAACAGTTCGATTATTGACAATACTCATGAAGTCACAGTTTACTACGATTCCAAATCCAAAAACATAGACTTTTTACGTTTTTTGAGTGTCGTGTCAAAAAAACGTAAAAACGTAGAAAGCGTTACCAAAGTGTTCACTCTTCTCCACATTGAAATTGCTAACTGACACTTTCGCTGTAAATAATAATAAAGTAATAAACAAAGTAATATATTGAAATTGTTTATTGTTGATTATAAAAAATACAGTATTATGGCCTTAGTAATTGTAATTGCGTGAAGGACAACAAAACTGATTGACGGTGGTCACCTTATGGCGTTAGATGTTAGATCCAAGGAAAAGGTTTGAGGATATGCGTTAATTATTTTCTGGACATACAGATGAAGATGACGGTTTCATGCTTACTGTCCTAAGTAACCTATAGTTTGAAATTATTTTGTGAGTTTGTTGGTTTGCGATCATTGGCGTCTGTGCGGCACCTATACATAGAGCTAGTAAATTTGGCGTAATAATAAGCTACGCGTCGGCGGGTAGAAGGGTACTTGACGGGTTCAAGTTTATAGTTCACTGAGCGGATAGAGTACCGGAGGTCATGTTGTCGAATGCGATACTTGTCACACGGGACACTTGTTTTAGAATCGTCACCAGATGGGGCCACCAGTTCCGGGCGCTATAGCCGGGCAGTGTCGCTAACGTGAAATAAATTATTAATATATCAAAATATATATATATATTTTCCTGGAGCCTAATCTGAGTGACAACCAGTTTGGAAGTCGTAAAGGCAGATCAACTACGCATGCTCTTATAGCATTGCTGCACAGCTGGATGACAAGTTTGGACTCTGGGGGCTCAGTAC
>Ga0056114_1000746_pt1 | contig 12605 bp, 8 predicted proteins | sample WorMetHERISLAND1_FD_77005 | JGI IMG/M metagenome (GOLD analysis project Ga0056114, IMG submission 77005) | Marine gutless worms symbiont microbial communities from Max Planck institute for Marine Microbiology, Germany - Olavius loisae HERON... ...
GCAGGCTAGTGGGGCGAGTTCGTTGTGTCAAAATGGGGCGAGTTGGTTGTCCGCATTGTAACTCGCCCCACCTGGGGCGAGTTGGTCGGGCGAGTTGACATTGGGGCGAAATGACTGGTTACCGAGGGCAGCTGCCAGCCATTATGCAAAACATAGTGCAAGTTGCAACTGTGCAAGTTGACTTTGACTTTGACAGCCCGCGCGTAGCTGAGTTTGGGTGACCAAGAGTCTAGTGTCCGAGTTAATCGCACCTTATTATACTGTGTCTCGATACTACAGCAAAACAACGATCCGGGCTGACTTCACGGATCTTGACCTGTACTGAATTAAAGGGGCACTGTTTGTTTTAGTTTCTGGCTACATGTGCTAGATTAAGCTGTATACTCAGCTTTCGAGTCCACGTTAAACTCTTCTATCGTATCGTATCGTATCGTATCGTATGGGCACAAAATAATCTATAGGCCTATGCGTGATGCCGTCAGTGATTGACTTCTTAAGAGATCACACCAACTCATTCAACTGATGTGAGTGACGTAGCATGTGGTGCGGCAGGGAAATCCCCGAATCTTCATGATTTACAAAAGTCGTCTAGCCGGCCTCAGGGATCTAGTTCGAACCCCTAACTCTCAAGGAGTCGACCCCACTTCACTTCCCGGCCAGTTATGTCCCTGTAATGGCAGCTGCATACTGTTTGAGAAACCGCGCGACTATTGTGGTTTCGTGTTAACGCACGTAAAATTTTAGATATCCTCGGCCAGTCGGCCTCTGAGTCTGAGTCTCCATGTTTGCTTAGACCTACACGTCAGACAGTCACATGACTGTGGTCAGCACTCAGCAGCGTTCTGCGACGTCGGACAAATAAATATACCGGCGCTGCAGACAGTGTGAGTCGGCGAATAACACCGTGCAATAGCAACTGCTATAGGACTCCTTGATGCGTGCCACACCGGATGGACTCTTGCGTCTGAACGCTAATTCGATGCTGATTGTGTCTGATTTTAACGTCTTGTCAAGACTTGTGCGACATGGCTAGAAGTCTGAAAAGTTGATGCCACATTAAAACAGCTGTGGTTAAATAGCTGTACCGTATCAAAGGTAAGATAATCTACCTAAAGTTTGCTCATCATAGCTGTAGACACATCATATTGGCCCATTGCAGTTTTTTACGGCCGTGTAACACATTATCAGTTGTCACTGTAGCAAAGTAGCACGTCTGCGGTGTTTTGTATGATTATTCGGCTAGAAAAACGCCCATGATTATTTTAGCATGATATTTAAACTACACTCGTACATCTTTAAGAGATTTGCAGTCATTCACAAAGAGCTTTGTTGTAAAAATAAAGCCTTCTACAGGTGGGCGTCTGCGTGACATTTCAGTCAAAAATGGCACGTCCATAATATAACGGTGGTCGGTGGTAAAAAGTGGCGAAATAAAAGGATTGACAGTAGGAATGTACATGATGAATATCTCACAGAAGTATGGGGTCTTCGAGAACACAACACTATATGAAGAAAAATACTATCGGCCGTCCGCCTGCGAGGATAATAACAACACGATATTATTATAGCAGTTCCGTCTCTCCGTCGGTTATACTATCGGTATTGTGTCAAAACGGCTAAACATATCGCGATGACTCAGCCCAAATTCCGTAGCGGCGACTTGCGAGAGCGAGAAATCTAGAGTGATGAGCTATTCGACAGAGTTTAAATCGTGTGACGTACAGACGGGCAGATCGAGAGAAGAACGTACAACAACCATATCGCGCAACGTTCACAAATGAATGCGAACGTGCGATAAAAATATCCTCGTTTGGCTGGGTCGATACAATGCCATTTCGAGTTACAGTGAGTCACACACGTTCACAGTGGCGACTACAACACACTCCGCCGTTGATTGTGTGCACTGAACACCATAGCAAACAGATATTCATTTTCACTCACGGAGTCACGGTGTCATGTCACGAGTGACGTCAATTTGTCCTACCTAATACACAGTTCGGCTGTTCTGTGGGCAATTTATTTACCGACTCTTAAAACGAAACTCAGCGAGGAAAGGTAGCCTACATTCAAAATTTAATACTGTGCCTGTTCGAAAAAGAAATGTGTAAGATATGTAAGATATATATGTTTTCCACAATAAGCGACCACTCCGTTTATCAAGGAAGGAACGATTAACGAGGTATTCGACAAATTCAAAAACAAGAAGCCAAGCTATTGCTATAGGATAGCCGACCGTACTGCCTCACAGCACCTTTGGGGTCACTTGACGTCATCGGTCACGTGACCATTTTGATAATCCATAATTATGTCATTCCCTACTGGTGGTTGGAATGGAGTCTCTATCTCCAGCCGTTTTCGAGTTCGAGATATTGCGCTCTAAGCGTATTGGGGTCACGAGTTTGACCTTTCGGGGTCACGTGACGTCATCGGTCATGCGACCATTTGATAGCCCATAGGCCATTTCCTGTTGGTGGTCCTTTGCAACCATACCTCTATCTCTGACGGTTTGCGAGATATTCAACGTTGAATGTAACGCAATGGTTGACACGACCTTCATACGACCTCTAAACGAAGGTCAAGGTCATTCATTTTGGTACTAATCGATTTCTCAAAATAGGACTTCCTATAGGCTGTCATACTCAATAGTAAATTTTGCTCTAGGACGCCATAGGACGACCGTTTAGCCATAATACATTCCGTACAGACGACAGACGCAACACTGTAGCATAATGTTTACATAGCAGCGGCTGCTGTCATTTCCATATATTATGTAGACTAAATAACTGTATTACAAATTGCATGAGCAGAAGATCATCGACGACTTACGCTTATTATACACTGTTTCCCGATAAAACCGGACTTTCTAAAACATTATCAATAGCTTTAAACGTTAAGCGTTAAACCGTTAAACTATACGGTTAAACGGGTGCAAAATAGTAAAAAATTTAATGCATAATACTGTTCGCATTTTTTGTGCAGACTTTTGCGTGACGTTTTGTAACATAAATGAAATAAATCAAAAATTAATCTAGTTTTAATAAGAAGTTTTTAAACAGCTGTACGAGCAAGTGCGGTTGTCGTCATCAAGCGGGTTTCCGGTGGATACTTCACATCGCAGCAAGACAGCGCTCACTCGCATCGAGCACGAGATACAAGTGATATGGCTGTCTCGAGAGATACCCAACTTCATACCACCGCATGGCCGCCCAACAGACATAATCTTAATCTTAGTCTGATTGACTATCACATCTCGAGCGTATATACTGGGTATTACGTGTATCGCACCTGCCATTGTGACGTCATCGCCTTGTGACGCGTCTGGTTGAAGAGTGGCAGATGTTGTTTAAGCAAAAGATCATCGACGGCTGAACCATCAAGCAGTGGCGTCTTCAGGCATGCGTTCGAGAACAAGGAGGACAGCTTGACTGACTGCTTGTCACTGCTTTGTCTGATAACTTTATATTTTGAGCAGTGCAGTGCATTTTAAATTGGTTACTTCTTGTACATCTCTATCAAACTTACCATTTCTTGCTGATTTGCTCCGTTGTCCTTGTGTCTAAAATTTTAGACAAATCTGACGAGTTTTTGCTGCATTATATAGCAATTTCTTTAGGGGTCGGGTTTTATCGGGACATAGTGTACATCATCTCTGTTTTATGCAGTTCTGCGCAGCAGCGTTTGGTTCAGACGGTTTGGTAGGTACATATTTATCTAGCATAAATGTCGAATTGCGAACGATCCTACGTGCGTAATTTATAACGCCAGCCGGGGTACGATGCATCAGTGACCGACAGCCGATTATTACGTGGTAGATTAATGGGAACAGAGCGGGATGAGAGGCGCGACGGTGGATCAGGGGGGCCCGGCATCGACGTATTGACCAGCGGCGTTGAGTCACCCACGGCGCCGGTTTGAAACGTCCCTCGACGCACCGTTGACAAAACATTATCGTCATATGCGACGCGATGACGAAATTGAGACGCGCCTGAGGTATGCGACCCGCCGGCGCAGAGCGTTGGCAGGTGCCCCCTCCCGCGGCCCGCTACCCACGGGTCCGCCGTCGTGTGTGGCAAATGACAACATCACTCTGACGATTAGCGACTCCGACCCGTCCCTCTGGATCAGCGTCAATGTGACTGTGACACGCTGCCCATCACCGACAACTGGTGACGTTGTTTCAGAATAGACCACTACAACTTCTGACGACGTTATATAAGTCTATTATTAACTCGCATTGACAGTTTTAGTGTTTGGATCACATGCAGTTACACGGACTGTTCTTCAGAGCAGTGTCACATTTACGTTGTTGTAAACATTATCCATGCCGTTCTTGACGCGATGAGCCGTGTATGTGACGCACGGAAATTTGATCGTGGTCTGTCGCGGATTATGCATACCGAGCTTCATTGTTTTGTACGAGAATGCGCTATATAAATCCACATTTGACATTGACATTCGACATATGTCTATATAAATGCGGAATATGACATTCTAATTCTGTCTGTCTGTCCGACCGTCACACTGGTGATCAACTGTACTGTACGTTAAACACACAGCATATATTAGTCTATTATTAGATCAGTCTATAGCTTAGTTTTGTTTATACTGAACGTTTGCCGCACAGACAAAAGTCTGTGAGCATACAGAGTTGGTGTGACGCTGAGTGTCGCTTAGATTGCAAGATGAGAGTTGTCGTTATTCGACAGATAGAAAGACACCACCGGTAATCAAAATTGCAATATTAGCCAATCAGCAGTGTACTAGAAATAGCGTTTTCTAGTACCCAGTGAGTGCTACTGCAAGGTACATTGAGAGAACCCAGTGCGCATTGGATGTAAGACGATCACATTATTTTGACAGACTTGGTCGAGATCATGTCCAATCGAAAGATCAGTTACAAACTCGTTCCAGTCGATCGGCAAAACATCGAATATGATCGAAACGGACCAATCGAGCCGTTTGTCAGCGAGATGATCATTTATTATTGATTTACGCCCACGGTCAAACGGTAAATTTGGCTGTAATCGACAACATCGAGATAATGTTTGTATTACTGCGCTTTTGCGCCATAAACGACTGACGTATTGTGATGCTCTTTACTGGCAGTTCTATTTTTAGCTTTTAGTCATTGTGTAACAGCGTTTTGTCTGTTATTTTATTAAAACTTAAATGAAATGAGTGGATGAATTGTACAGTGTGCAGTGCCATCGTAGTCAACTGAGTGGCGCGATGAAGAAGATCGTCGAGGCACAGAAAGCAAAGAGCGCGACATTTCGCCCGTTCACAGCTGAGTCGCTGGAGAAGATTAAGCAGCGAGTGGACGCCGAGAAACAGCGTGCTGCCGAGGAGGCGGCGCAGCGGAGCGACGAGGAAGGTAGCGGCACGAAGACGGCTACACGCCGACCCACGGCCGCCGCCGCCACCACCGCCGACAGGAAGAAGAAGAGGCCTGCAACCACCACTCGCGAGCATCCGAACCCAGCGCTAGAGACGGGCAAGAAGTTGCCGGACAAACTGGGCGAGTTTCCCTCTGAGCTCTACGGTCATCCCATCGAGGATCTCGACGATTTCTACAACAACAAATTCGTGAGTCGTTCGTTGCCGTGATCGATATTGTCACTAGTTCTTATTTCGTATAAGTTCGACATTATAACACTAATTAATTTGATTGATTGATTGATTGATTGATCAATTAATTAAACGTTATCTCACTAATAAAATGTAACCAAGTTTACAATATGTGGTTTAAAATAATTAGTAATAATAAATAATTATCTTGCATATAATTAGTCAATAAGCAACGAGATCCACCTTACCAAACCAATTAGAGTTTAGGTCCTACATACTGATATAGTGTATGTAAATATCCTGAACGAATGCTATAGAAACTGCTGAGTGTTATTTTTACCGCCTACAGGCTACACTGACCGTTGGCTTGTGGCTCATCACCTCCATATCGTGTGAAAAGTGAATGCTTATATCTGTGCAGACTTTCATGGTGGTCGCGAGGGACATGACAATGTTTCGTTTCACTGCTACCAACGCTCTGTTTGTACTGAGTCCTATGAACGTAGTCCGCAGGAAAGCCATCCTACTTCTATGTCATCCATATCCTTTTTGTCTTGTCAACAAATTTAGACCTTTCGCTTAGCAAAATTATATAAACAGATTGTGAGTGTTTAAGCTGTATTTGCAGTTACTTTATGTGTATCTATTTTTTTGTTTTTAAACGATATGGTATATGTTGGCCTCGTGTAAGTAGCTTGTAGCCCTTCGTTGGCCGCCGTAGCACTCAACAAAGACAACAACTCATGCTGTATATCGGAAACGGTGCGAGATGGAGGTGTAGTTACATTGTCTGACTATTTCAAAAATCGCATAACCTTCATGGAACAAAATGGTCTCAGATGACCTTGGGTGTCATCTGAAGGTCATTTCAGTTACTGTAAAGCTGTCGATGACCGGCGTCAACAAATAAACTGTCGCATACAAAACCGTTTTAGAACGATCACGTGTGCTAGATAAAGCTTTCGAGTCCACGTTAAACTCTTCTATCGTATCGTATCGATCAACGTCTGTCCTATCCAGTAATGTTTCATGACTTTGAGTGTAAGTGTGGTGTAGAAATTGTAAACGTCAGCGTCGCCACGCTTGAATGGAGCAGTAAACTTTGTCGACTCCGTCTTCTGTGATAAACAAAACATGCCAATCTTGGCGTGCTCCGTTTCTGGCTTTCTGACAAGTCCAACGATATACTTTACCGAAGTATCGCTGACGTGCCCCACGACAGATTCTGTGAAAACCGACATTTTACCGACCGACTCCTCTTTCAAACAGCTGTCCGAGTTGTACACTGTACAGCTACTGTCGATACGTCTTCGCAGCCCTATAAGGTAGGCATTTGTAATTCTTTTATCAATATTTTACCCCCAAATCGGCTGCACGTCGGCAGACGCGCGATCCGTTAGTGATAGCTGGCTTTTTAAATTACTTTTTGAACGTAATTGTATCGTTTTGAACATTGTCTTAACGCTGCACACGTTTTTCAGTCTGCTGGTGATGTTAGTCATTGTGGTCAACTGCATCTCGATGGCAATCAACCAAGAAATGCCGTACTTAGAGTGAGCAGCAGCTCATCACCTTCATTCACTTGTCATCACAGTACTGCCAGTGTGTTGACTTTGATAATGTTCTGATATCTTTTGTGTAGGTTACTTCAACGTTAAGATATCGTTTCGTTGTGTACAGAAAAGTGTTCACAGCCATCTACACGGCGGAGAGTTTGACGCGCATAGTCGCACGTGGTCTTATCCTGTCGGAATTTACATATCTACGAGATCCTTGGAACTGGCTGGACTTCTCTGTCGTTGCACTCGCGTACGTATAGCATCTTATTCACTGTTTACTCACTCACACAAAACATCATCATCATCATCATCATCATTTTATTCGACTTATATGACCAGCCACAACATAACCTAGTCAACTTACGACTAGGCCTCTGCTGAAATGGAATTTTTTATTTTATTTTTTATTTTTTTATCCGGCAGCGTCGAATAGAATGTAAGTTTCTTAATTTCAATTTCGTACAGTATAAACATGCTGAATTTTACTGACGTAATAAATTGACAGCTAGGCATCTCTGTGTTAGTTTTTAAGTACGATTTAACGTGTAAACTGAATGTGCAACCACTAAATTGACATTACCACTATGCTGTGGAAAACTGGGTTTTGTTTTGTGCAAAAATACAGTACTAATAACATGAAAACGCAGACTGCAGACGAAGGAAAAAGTCAGTGACCGTGTTCATGCTGTCATTTTTGTCGTCTCGACTTGTTGAAAAACGAAAGACATTATTTGAGCGAACTGATAGCTTTCAGCAGAGGTCAAAGAAACGGTCACGAGCAGCGTAGAACGTGAGTCTGTTGTTCTGTTCGTTTCAGTTACCTTACGATGTCGCTGCCGAAGGAACAATCGGGCAGCGTCGCGTCACTACGAACGTTCCGCGTCCTGCGAGCGCTCAAGACGGTTGCCGTCGTACCAGGTCAGAGTTCTGAGTATCTCGGCCAGTCTTCGCACAGACACGAACTGTTGAGTTTGGTCCGTCACTGAAGTCTCTCTGTCTGTCTGTCTGTGACGCAGGTCTCAAGATAATCGTCGGAGCGCTGATGGAAGCCGTGCGACGATTGCGTGACGTCATCATTCTCACCTGCTTCATGCTGGCCATCTTCGCCCTGATTGGCCTGCAGCTGTACCACGGCAAGCTGCTGCACAAATGCATCCGAACACCGGACCCCGTCTGGATGAGGCTTGCCAGCGACAACGACAAAATAGCCTACAACGACGATCCAGGTAACCCTTTGACGTCGCCATATGGGTACAGCTATAAAGCCTCCTATGCCAGACATGATTAAGCCGTCATTTGAGCGCCAGAGTGCCCGGATGTCAAAAATTACAAATGACGGCTTAACCCGGTCTGGCACAGGATGCTTTATAGCTGTACCCGTATGGCAACAGTGCGCGTCAAAGGATTAAGCACGCCAACGTAGTGGGCCCAAAAGGGACTTTAACAAGTGACAACGATGTCAGTCTATTTGTCTGTTTGTTTGTCTGTATCATGTCTGTCGCCAGTCACCAATGAGCGTATTTGGAAGAGACTGGCTGTATGACTGTCTGTTTGTTTCATTGCAGCTAATTGGTTCAGGGATTCTAACGGCAATCCGCTGCTATGCAACGAAAACAACAACAAAAGGTTTACACATTTTGCACCCAGACGCGACACTATGCAAGAGTGGCTCTGCGAGAGCAACGTATCCGTCCGTCCGTCTGTCACACGCCAGCATTGTGTCAAAACGAAGAAAGCTAGCGTCATGATTTCTCACCATCTGGTAGCCCCACGATTCTAGTTTTCTGGTGCCAAATTTCATCCCGATATTCTCAAGGGTTTCCCCCGAGCGGGAGCCTCAAACAAGAGTGGGGTGGGAAAATTCAGCCATTTTCTAGCTTTAAGCATCAATATCTCGAAAACGGTAGAAGATAGGGCCAAAGTTACTATTAATGACTAATAGGAAATCACATATGAGCTTTCGATTCACACCAAGATCGATGACCTTGGATGACCTTGAAGTGCTATAAGGTCAAATTTTATCGGAATTTCGCGTGATCTCGCGATTTAGGAAGGCAACGATGAATACAGTTAGACCCGTAATGTCTGCGACAAAAATTGTAGTCCACTAAATGTACTTTTCAGCGATGTATAGATTATGTTGATAGTGCAAGACGTTCCTCCGCTAGGTGGCGTCAAACAGTGATGGGGTGTGGAAAACAAGCTATTTTGTAGCTAAATATGTCAATACATGTATCTCGAAAACTATAGGAGGTACGTCCAAAGTTACTATTTATGACTAATAAAAAGTTGCATATGCGCTTTCCATTGACACCAAGATCGATGACCTTGGATGACCTTGGATGACCTTGAACTCTATAAGTTCGAATTTTCAAAGAATTTCTGGGGATTTCGCAGATTTTGGACGCAACAACAGCTAAACGAATGAAGATAGACTAGTATTGTCAGCGACAACGTTGTAAGCACGTCGAATTGGAGCAATTTTTGGCATGCTATAGCGTCGCGCGGGTTTGTCAGCGACAGCTGGGCTTTCTTGTTTGCTTTTTAGGAGACACACATTTTTGTAGTATTTGTTGAGTTTTGTGTTTACTGCCGTCTGACTAGTACACTAAGCAGCGGAGCGGCCCCACTAGCCGATCAGTCGGCCCATATACCGGCCGACTTACCATATCAGTAAACCACCCGATATACTGAAATTGCTGATGTCGAATGGAAGAGGTAGCACCGACAAGTTAAAAACCCACTGATGCAGTTCGTCGGATGGCGTTCATTCTCACCGGTAAATCGGCCAATGTTTGTATGTAACATTTCATATCTGCCGCATTCTGTCGTGAGGCCGCTACTTTAGACTATCGCATCTCAGTCTGCTCTTACGAAGGTACAAACTCTTGTCGTTTACTATTTTTAGCGCGTTATATGCTATCGCCCGTCCGTCCGTCTGTCACACGGGTGGAACAGTCAAAAAGGTTAAAGTTAGGAGTCTGCAATCTTCACCACACGGTAGCCCCATCCCTCTAGTTTTGCAAGTAAGTTTCATCCAGAAATTCTGACGGGTTCTCCCCGAGCGGGAGCGTCAAGTGAGGGGTCGGGAAAACAAGCCATTTTAGCTTTAAACGTCGATATATCGAAAACGGTAGCAGATTCATCCAAGTTACTATTAACGACTAATAGGAAGTTGCATATGCGCTTTCGATTGGAACCAAGATCGATGACCTTGGATGACCTTGAACTGCTATGAGTCCGAATTTTCGTAGAATTTCGCGGTATTTCGCAGATTTGGTAGGCAACAACTGCTAAACGAATGATGATAGAGCCGTATTGTCAGCGACAGCGTTGTAACCCACTGAATGTACTTGTCAACATTATGTTTCTTGCGTTGATTTGCGGCAGATTTCTTTGCTGGGACCGTTATTCACGCACTGCTGTCGTGCGCTTACCTTAGCGTTAGCTAGGCTTTCTTGCATTGACACGTCAGATTGCACACACAATCTGATTGTAATTTGTACATTACTTCAAACACTATTTGCGACACGTATCTCTGCTTGTTACTACGCGTTCGTTGATAAATTTATTCACCTTCCATGTTAATTTGATGTTCCCTTTGATTAAGTTCAAAGTGTGTGTAAATGTGTAGCTGTCCACAGGATTACAAGTGCACTGAAAGCAGCATTAATCCTAATTACGGATACACCAATTACGACAACTTCGGCTCGGCAATGCTTTGCTCGTTTCGGCTCATGACGCAGGACTTTTGGGAAAATCTCTACCAAATGGTCAGTGACGCATTACCTTTATTGATCCTTTGACGCCTGTTGCTATATGGGTACAACTATAAAGCATCCTGTGCCAGACCGGGTTAAGTTGTCATTTGTAATATTTGACATCCGGGCACTCTGACGCTCAGGGCTGAGCGTCAGAGTGCCCGGATGCTTTATAGCTGTGCCTATATGGCAACATTAGGCGTCGAAGGGTTAACTAAGGCCTTCAACGACAGTCCGCGGGTTATTTACTCAACTGTCCCTACAGAACTAAAAGAAGTCACAAGTTGCTCAGTTCTTCTCTCTGACCATCCACGCGTACGCCATTTGGTCGTTCGCTCGTCGAAAAAAGGCGTGACACTTGACTACACAAACTATAGCCAGTACCTACTAGGCGAGACCTGAGCGCCATCCCAACGGGTATCATTTTACGGGACATTAGTCTACATTATTGTATTAACCCTTTGACACCCACTGTTGCCATATGACAACAGTGCCAGACAGGGTTAAGGCGTCATTTGTAGTTTTTGACATCCGGGCACCCTGAAGCTCAGCCTTGAGCGTCAGAGTGCCCGGATGTCAAAATTACAAATAGCGGCTTAACCCGGTCTGGCACAGGTTGCTTTATAACTGTACCCATACGGAAACAGTGGGCGTCAAAGTGTTGTAAGTGTTGATGAGTTGTAAAGTTGGCTAGTCTGACAATCGTTCCTGGAGGAATTAGACTGTATAGCACAAAGCATAAAAGTTAGACGATGAGTGTGCAATGCCAAAGCAACGTCGTTTTTTACAGATCCTCCGTACGAACGGTCTGTGGCACATGTTGTTCTTCATTGGAATCATCTTCCTCGGCTCGTTCTACCTCGTCAACCTCATCCTGGCCATCGTCGCCATGTCGTACGACGACACTCAGAAGCGTGAGAGAGAACTCGCTGAGGCAGAGTTCACCGCTGCACTGGTATCATCATAGCTACACGCCTCGCTCGGATAGATTCGTGAACTTCTACGCTTAATTTTTACTAAGCCAAAATTAATACAAGCATAAAATATCAATAGTATACCAGCTGTTAATTTTCTAAATTCTAATGCTCTGATATCAGTAATAAGGGGCATAAGCGTTTGTAGTTCCAACGACTATACTGTGACACGTGTTTGTTACTTTGTTTTCGTCAATCAACCTTGATGTCCGAAACACACACCTATAAATAGATCTGTGGTCCGAAATATCTGTATTCGTAACGTAAGTAATTAAGTAACGAATTTATAACGCGCCAAAACCCTGGTAGGGATATCAGAGGCACAGTGATGTTTAGAAGCAGGCAGTGTGACCAAAACAGTGGTAGGCTGCACTAGTGACAGTTAATAAACGTAGTCTGCTGCTGTTATAAATCCTGGTCACACTTAGCCGACTTGGAAGCCGACCTCTCCCGACCTTGATGGTCTGGACAGGTCGTGTAAGGTCCTTGGTAGGTCGGGAAAGGGCGGTAGCTGGTCTGGTAAGGTCCTGAGAGGTCGGTGAACTCTGTTGAGGTGTTCCCGACTGTTTTGAACAGTTCAAAACAGTCGGGAGTGATCGGGAATAAAAGTTAGTCGTGTGAGGACGTTACAAGGTCTTCAAACGTCGTTTGGTGGTCGTTCGGTAGTCGTGAACACAGTCGGCGGAAGTCTTGCGTGGTCGGGAATTGTCTGGCACGGCCATTGTAGCCTACCTCCTAACTAC
>Ga0056114_1000747_pt1 | contig 12595 bp, 9 predicted proteins | sample WorMetHERISLAND1_FD_77005 | JGI IMG/M metagenome (GOLD analysis project Ga0056114, IMG submission 77005) | Marine gutless worms symbiont microbial communities from Max Planck institute for Marine Microbiology, Germany - Olavius loisae HERON... ...
GATGGACAGTTCCTGTATGCGTGGAATAATCGTGTCTGTGCGTGCAAAGTGAGAGCTGTTTCCACCCTAGAAACCTTACGTGATAGCTGGAATATTGATTGACAAGCGGGAATCCGAAACGTCACGCGCCTGTGCGTAACTGTACCAGAATCAACCCTTTGACGTCACTGTTGCCATATGGGTATAGCTATAAAGCATCCTGTGCCAGATTGGGTTAAGCCGCCAATCCAGCCATTTGTAGTTTTTGACATCTGGGCACTATAATGCTTAGCCCTGAGCATCAGAGTGCCAGGATGTCAAAAATTACAAATGACGGCTTAACCCCGTCTGGCACAGGATGCTTTACAGCAGTACCCAACCCATATAGCAACAGTGGGCGTCAAAGGGTTAACGGCGGCACCTCGTGTCGTGAATACTGGGAATGGTGGAACTGGACATTATGAACGAGCTGGGTTGTGAATATGTCATCTGCAGGTCTAGGCGACGCGGTGGCTGCCCAGTGCCCAGTCGGCCGGTGACTGATGATGGCAGACCGCGGAGCCGGCGACGGTTTCAACGGCGACGACACGGAGGAAGCGAGGTCACCGTCGTCGCTGTCGGCGACTGGCGGGTCGGACTGGCCGCTGTCGCCGATGAGTGAAGACGCGGCCGACGACTACCGACGTCGATGCCTGCTGCTGGAGGCGTCGCTCATCAAGTTCAAAGAGAAGGCGACCAGAGTTCGTCAGCTCTTCACCGTCAAGGTACCGCACCACTCTGTCACGTGTCGCAGCCAGCATTCAGACAGACAGGCCGTCCCTAAGTAAGTAAGTAAGTAAGATACGCAGTTAAAACGGTTCATACTGCTGCGTGGCGTCACCGCACAAATAAGAATGTCTTGAGTGACTGTCTGAATTTCCGGAATAACAGTCTGAGGTGTTTGTGAACGTGAACGGGCGACAAATTGTTCCTGACTCGAGGTGTGGCAGCGGCGAACGCCTGTCTCCAAAGAACTGCATGTCCGACTGACAATGATTGTCCGAGCGAAGTGACGAGATGACAGGTGCCAATGTGCTGTGTGTGATGCGAGTGGTCGTAGCAGGTACGGCTACGAACCAAACACCGACCAGTTCACGTTGAGTGTTCATATATTAGCAAATTCAAACAAGGCACACGAAGGTTAACTACGGTAGTATACTGTGTTGCTACGGTCGACAGAGTTCTCTGTATGGTGCTGCTGGGAACAGTTATAGACCATCTAGTCAGCTATCTGATGTCTTGCGGACGTCGTTACTGTGTCAGCAGCGCTGCCTGCTGCTGCTTGGCGCCATCCCGATGCCGTATCCAGGCTGCTGAAATGACGTCATTAATCAGATGGATCACGCTATCCCGCGATATCCTCCTGCACGCTCAGCGGATCGTTAATCCTTCAATCTCCGTCGTCCGGCTTAGCCACCTGCTGTCGGCTGCAAGCCGCGGATTTAGCGCCGACTGAATTGAGACGGCGCAGGATCAGCAGTTTTATTGGGCGCAGAGTCTGTTGACAGGAAGAGCTGTTGTTGCTCCTGTGATTGCAACTCCTGAATTGTAGGAATAGTAAGTTGCGTGTTGCTGATAATACAGGTGCGTGGTAGAAAAATGCCAGAGTTTAGCGAAATATTCACTTAATGTATGCGAAGCTGACACGTCTTTGTTAGACGCGGTGATCTTTAGCTAGCCATGCCAGTTTACAAGTCTCTGCATGGCACGCAGACACTTGTAAACTGGCAAGGCAGTACGTGGCGTGGCGCACGTGACATACCTGTCTCAACATTGTCGGCTTCATTTAATAACTTTATCCGATACGTTTCACCGTTGTCTTCGTTCAGCCGAGGTGGACATCACATTTACATAGTTCCAAGAACACGGACTCGGTTTGGAGATCGGAGTTTTGTTGTCGCCGGTCCACAGCTGTGGAACAGTTTACCGACTTCCATGCGTCGTAATGACACTGAACTGGATGAATTCAAACCACTGATGAAGACGTACTTGTTTGTTGTTGCTGATACAGCGGCACGTCGTGTACAAATTAACCTACTTCATGATTAAGGAGAGATTAATTGAGAGACTGGTATGTGAAAGAGCAGACACAAAAGGACGCGATCAGAGTGCAGAAATGTGAAATACGTTGTGAGACGTGGCAAGAATTGTCGTGGATGGATACTAACAGCAGTCTGGAGCTGTTGTTTGCTTGCTGGCAACGACGTAATGCTCAGTGAAAGATGCGTGACAGTCGTAAAATTGTGGCCCCTGGAAGGCACGATCCTACAAGCTTGACCTCAGAATGATACTGTTGTTATGTTATAGTTGATGTCTGCTGTACAGTGAATTTCCTCGGCGAGGTTTAACGGCAGTAAACCACGTCAGTGTGGACTGGTAGCTCACAGTCGATCTACTGTGACATCAGTAACTAGTGAAGAACAGATATTGTAGCTGTGTGGCGCAGAGGTGGTCTATTTATTGAGGTCGGCAGATCACTCACTGTTGTACGTGTTTTACTGATGCTGTTGATTCTGAAAGTCTTGTTCTCTGCTTCACTATGGGGGGTCTGGTATCTACGAAAAAAATTATAACTTAGGTACGAAACAGTTATACCTGATGCCATTTGATTCTGTAAAAAGTAGGACACTTTCTGCAACCTTCAGCATAGTTTGACGGGCTGGCGGATCTGTGCCCATCATGTCCACGCTCGATTACAAGTTTTACAGTGGATAAATTACATACTGAGTGATACAAGTGATACTAAGAGTCTATAACAGTGTGTCTCAGTCAGCAGTCAGTATCTTATCTGGCATTCCCAACTCGTTCCTAATCCATCCTTATCTGACAGCTGTGCTTGGCCGGTGTGGTGGCGTAACGCTGCAGTTATTGTGTGTTTTGTGGCGGTGCAGATGCATGATATGGAAAAGCAGATTGCCATTGCAAACCAGCGAGCTGCGGCCGCTGAGACCAGGGTCTGTACATGATAACCTTTACACATCACACTGCATTAGAACAGTTTCACTTCATTGCACTTATGTTGTGAACAAGACAAGGTGTCTGACCTGTAAAATATCTGCATTAGACCCTTAGCAGGCAGTTTGGCAGATGCCACTTGATGCTGTTTCGTTGATTTTTGAAATTTTTTCAGTTTGTAATCATTTAAGTTAGCTACAGCAGAAGTGAGTAATGTGGCCAGCCTGCAGTCATGTACGCTGTTGTTTAAAGTTCTGCAACACATAGATTTTTCTACAACTGACATTTTTCATTTATGTGTTGTATTACTATGTATATCACTCCTGTAAATGATTGATGATAGTTTAACTTGTGTCTGTTCCATGTTTTTGTTGTTTATAATTGTTACGGTAATTAAAAGCATAGGCGTCGATTTCTCTCGATGGTTGGGGACAAAGTGGTAAATTCTCCCCTCACCTCCTCCTCCCCTTCGCTCTCCCCTTCTTTCCCTTCCCCTCTTCCCTTAGAAATAGGCCCCTGAAATCCAGCTATGGGAGCTGGGGGAGTGCTGTGTACCTTGTTTAACTCTGAATCGACTGACCAAATTTCGTGCAGTTTACACTGTTAAGGTAAATCTCGTATGTTGTTAAAGCGCGAAACGTCAAAAGCGTTAAAGAATTTTATATCTGTCAAATATTGGGGGACATTCATGATAGTGTCCCCAGTATGAATATTGCGGGGACGTGAAAGGTTCCCCTGTATGCCCACATCTAGGACAACCTGTTCGCCCCGAATCTGAGCGGCGAACGGCGGTTAGACAGACCGTTCTGAAGAAGACTTCAGTCGCAGTTGAAACGTCAACATTAATCTAAATAAAGGTTGTTTTTTATGTATTTAATTATATAATAAAAGGCCTAATTGTGTTTCAGTGTAAAGAGCTGGAAGCACGTGATGCTGGCAGCGTGACTGCTGCAGCTGGCACTGTTGAGAACGGTCAGGTTTATCACAGCAGCATTGATGAGCTACAAGCACAGCTACAGCAACAGGTGACTGACTGTCGGTCTAGTCTGATCTTGAGTTTCCTGTGCTCGTGTGGGCTGTAAGTAAGTAAGTAAGTAAGTAAGAATATTTCTAAGGTGCTTATATAGAATGTCACAAAGCGTCGTGGCCTTGTCGAAACATGTCTTCAATCAGCAGCGCCTTAAAATGTTTGTAGCTGATGTCAAGTGTCCGTATTCCGCCTGGCAGACTGTTCCAAATTTGTGGGCCGACAGCGCCAAAGCTTTCGTCTCCAAAGCTGTTGTGCCTTGTTTTTCTTTGTGCTGTGTGCATTGCTGGGTTAGTCACTGTCACAGTCTATAAATAGCACACAGTATTTGGTGCCACTCGTGCAGCCTGCAGTACCTGCATACTGATGTTGGGTGACACTGCCATTCATTCAGTTCTGCGTCAGTGAATCCTGAATGTTGTTTTTTGGGGGTGTACAGTTTTTTTAAAGAACTTGAGCATCTCTTTTGTTGTTTCTGGGTCTGGTTCTCATGGAGAAATTTGATGCTATAATCTAAATTGTGATCGCTTGCTAATTTGCTCAATGTCAGCCGTGGCTTGTCACTTTGCTACCCGTTGTGGGCAGAGCTTGCAAACTGTAGACAATGCACAGCTTATTTGTGCTGGATCTGCAACTTGCTTGAACAGTCTGTGAGAATGTTGTTGAAAAGGAAGACTTAGACATCCTTCTGGCCTTATTGAGGGTTGCTAAAGTTCGAGTCTCGAGTTTCGAGTATTAAAACTTGAGTTTTGAATATTAAAAACTCGAGTTTCGAGTAGGTATTAAAAATGGGCGTATTCGATGTTTCCTGCTTATTCAGTTAAAGCTCGAAACTCGAGTTTTAATACTCGAAACTCGATACTCGACTGAACATAACACTTGGCCTCATCTGGAGTAGCTGTAGAAAACAAGGTCAGTTCTAACTGCGTAGGTTTACCCTGTAAATGGTTAAAATGAGATGATAACAAAGAACTTATAACAGACACAGTGTAAACGGGCTTGACTGAAGTGATAGACACGGTGTGAAGGCGCCATTAGCCATACTAAAGTGATGTCTGTTGCTGCTGCTGCTGTTTTGTTTGATATTGTTTAAGTTGCACATACAGTGTATTTCTTTGTTTGGTATATGTTCTGGAAGAATCAATTTGATGTGATGTCTCATTATTAGGCGACATCACTGGCAAAACATTTCACCTATTGCGATTGATGTTGTCACCTTTCCGTTGTCTGTCTGTCTGTCTGCCACGTTCGTGCATTGTGCTCATATGGCAAGATATATATTTTATATATAACAGCCGCATGTCTCTCCAAGATAGTGTTAAAATTTGGCTTGCATTGGTCACCTCTTCCTCACTAAATTTTGACCCAAATTGTCCCTCACCCCCTGTTGACTTGAGCATTGGAGACAATCGACGGTAAATAGCGGCCGGATCATTAGAGATAACGCAATGATGACAATGGCAAGCCTATAGAAAACCACCATCGCTCTTTCGAATGGTACCATCGCTGACCCCCTATAACTTCCTCTTCCCCCAAAATGGGGGTTCTTATGCATACAAGCAATGTTGCTTTTTGCTGTTCACCGAATTACTTTGGCCTGTTGTTCTGACAACTGTCAACCGGTAGGAGGGATAACTTCTCTTTATTGACGGGTCATTTCTGATCACACTGTTGAATGCAGCAGTTGATTGTGTGTCTTAAGATATATTTTATTCTTGTTTGCGCTTTGTAATTCTGTTGGTGCTATCAAAAATTGTCAAATGTTGCCAGTACTTTGCACTAATGGCCGGTAACAGTGTAACGTGTTGTCTTTACAGCATGATCTGCGGATGATGGAAGCTAAGCTGGTGGCTGAGAAGTCGGCAAAGATCAGAGACTGGGTGTCACACAAAGTGCAAGAGGTAGCTATTGACAATGTGTGCTATAGCTGGCTATTTAGTAGTGGCATTACACTGCTTGGGGTTATTGAACTTCAGGATTTGATAAATCGTGGTGTGAATTTCACGATAGTTATTGAATTTTCTAGTTTAATGATATAAATTGATTTTACTAGCAAGCATGAAGGAATGTAAGCTGTATATAGTTACGTTCATGTATCTGATGCATGCATTGGCATTCTGTTGTTGACCAAGTCTGCTGAGAGTAGTCTTCATCCACATTAGTGCAGAGTTTAATGCCAACAGCCTGCAGCCGAGAACCAACTGCATATCTGTGCATTGTGCAGATGGAAAGTCAGAATCAAGAATTAGCTGATGAGAACTCGTGCTTGCGTGAGGAGATTGAACGATTACGAGTTACACTTGATCAGCATCTTGGCGAGTCAGCATCAGCAAAGGTCGGTGTCATCGGTGCATGATGATTGCTTAGGTGCAGTTTAGTTGTTGTTAGTGTTGGTTGTTAATTGTTAATTATCAATGTCCACATTCATTTATGAGTACAGCCACAATCATTTATGAATGCTAAGCCCAATGCTGGTGTAGCAGTTTTGCCTGTTCATCCATCTCTGTGTCTGTTACATGCTGGTAACATGTCAAAACGGCTAAACATTTTGCCAGAATTCTTTCATTGTCTGATAGCCCAGTTGTCCTAGTTTTCTGAGAACAAAACATCATTATGAAATCCTGACTGGACCGTCGCTAATGGGACCTTAAATACAGGTGGGCTGTATAAATTTGAGTATTTGCTGAGCTTTTTGCCACGTTTGGCTAGAGGTGTTTTAAACAATGTTGACTAGGCTTTGTTTATGTTGCCACTGCGTGAGGTCATACACACAGTGAGGATGGTGAGGACTGCTTCAAAACCGGTTGTTGACTGCGTGTATTTCGCTCAGTCACAGTCTGATGCAGGATGTTGAACGGTATTAAAAGTTGATGCTTGGCCAGTATAGTTGGTACTTCTTTGCTGTGGAATAAGATATGGTCTGTACACTTCAAATGATATTATTTTTATCATTTCACGTGCAAAATTGACTGCAACAGCGGAAGCACAATCCGTTTGCTGTAGTGGGAGTTTTTGTTTACAGATGAGATGATCTTTGCTGGTCAGGCATTTCCGAAATAAACTTCATCTTGTGCTTACGTAAATGTTTAAATTATTACAGTTAAATTGCAGACACTGCACTATCAGTTTGATTTGAAGAATGGTTTTTTGGACATGCACTCGTTTCATGTGTCTGTTAGACTGTGAACTTGTTGAAGAGGTGATATATAAGTGCACACCTTGATTGAATGACAGATAGTATTTGCATATTAGCAGTTAGTTTGCCATACAAGCTCGTGGTTGATGTTTACAGAAGAAGGAAGTGCGGAGCAAGGCAGCTGTTAGTGACAGTTGTGACGACAAGACTGGCTTCAGTCTCCCAGCGACACAGCTCGGGGTGCCACGGTGCGCTCCGCAAGTCCGCATCGAACGTAAACTGTTTCCACACGTCAACGACGAGCTGAGCTTCTCGACTACAAGTTCAGTAGCGACCAGTGACAGTCGCGACCTGTCAGATCTGTTGCATGCGGAGCCTGCCGCCGGCAGCAGCAGACGGACGTCTCTGGGTAAACGTACGTCGGCCACAGCGAGCAGTACGGGTGACCAGACGCCGGTTCAGCTGACTCCGAAGGAAGCTCCAAGTCCTCTGACACCGTTCCTTCCTGCTGTACCACCAAACTCACCGCACTGCGATGATGGCGGTGTAGACTCCGCCGCGGCATTTTCAGTGACGTTGCCGCGGTGTAAGAAGGACTCACAGAAGTTCTCTGCAGCTACTGATCAGGCTGGCATGTTTGGCTGCTACGGGCCAACAATGACTATCGACCGCAAGTGCAAGACACAGCCTCGACCTGTTCCGCCAGTCCCACCGGTCCGCCGACTCCCGTCTTGGGTATCTGATGTCATCATTCTCTTGAGCTGTTCTGTTTTACATTTTTGACTTTTATTGCATCTAATTATTTTATTTGTGCCATTTTTGTGTGGAGTTTGTGTAACAAAACATATTTACATGTTATGAATTAAAATTATGTTGTACACTATATTTTAGCAACAGCTTTCAGCTGTGCTGCATTGCCTTGCTCAGTAATTTGAAGTATACTGGATGCAGGCTGTTACTGTTGAGTGTTGGTCTGTTTTTGCATAGTATTATTTCGTATTATTCTTGTTATTCAGATGACAATGATACAGTGCATTAACTGTGTCATGTTATATGCTTGTAATTATACGTAATGGTCATATATCCGTATATCAGTACCATTGTGTTGGTACAGGAAAGTCGTATATATTCTATGATCTCCGACGGCCTGCAGATGTCTCGCAGTTCGACCACAGATAGAAGCACAAGTCAAGTTAATACGCTGTCAACTGGTGAGCTACTAATGAAATTGTCAGATTTAATGTTTCAAGGACACACTTTTCTTGCAGTGTACTTTACTTAGTTTTGTGAAATTAAGAATTAAGATACTTGTCATTGTCATTATGTTAGTGGCAATCATGTTGTATTGCTTGTATGTTGTGAAGAGAATAAGCTTTTAAAGTTGCTTTAAGTCTAACACTCTTTGGCAACTACCTTCATAAAAGTTTTTTCTTTTAATGTAAAGTGCAGGTTACTGCTGTCACAAAGCAGGTCGATTCAGACCTATATTTGTAAATCTTTTGACAGCAGCATGATATGTGTATAACTTGTTATTTCTGTGTCTGTTTGCAGCTACGTCGAGTCTACGTCGCTTGCACAAGTCATCGTTAGGAAGCAGTTATGTCAATTTAACTATGCATGTACCAGTATATACTGTTTTGAAAGGGGTAAGAGAAGATTCTTTATCAACTTTTGCTATTATGTTACATATTTATAACGTTTACAGTTGTCTGTCTATAATTCCGGCCACCTATCTCTCTGCCAATGGAAGTGGGGTCTGCTGAGCACAAAATTTTTCCCTGTAAAGGATCTCGATGCTCAAACCATTGACCTATTAGGATCTGACCATGGCCAAGCTGTGTCAGAGTAAGGCACTGTTTAAACAAGGCTGTGTTTGTAAGGCTGTGTTTAAACAAATGATTTTCATATTTGCAGAGGCATAATTATAAGTATATTTTAATTTTTAAGTTTTTTAAATGTCGAGTTTTTTTATTTTGATTTTTCTGATTATTTGTTGATAATTTAGCTGACGTGGGAACCTTTGTTAGAAACTGTATTTATTCACTTGCATGTTTTAACTATTTGTTTATTTAGAAATACTCCAAAAGAAAGCATACTCAACATTATTACTGAAAGTGTCTTGTATATGGTTGGAATTGACATTGTTGTTAACACCCAACCGACCCATCTGGTAGCTGGTTATATGCTATATTTATAGTGAAGAATTTAATTGCTGCTTAAATGAGAAATGTACCCGTCATTGCTAGTTATAATTAAACGTTTTGTGGCATCGTCTGTAGCAAGCCGTTCAAATTCGCCAGTCACCGTTCTCTGACAACAGTTGTTCCGATTCATCTGATGTTGATGAACCAAACGGTCCAGTGCCTTCGTCGTCTTGTTCTCGGCACAAAGCCCGGTCTTCCGACAGAAATTTGAGCTCTCGCCGGCCGTGCAAACTGGCAGCAAATCAGAGTCTGTCAGAGGCAGGATCGTGTAGCTCTTTAGCATCGGAAACGTCCAGTGATTATGCTTTTCCACCTGAAGATGGAGCTTCAGTTAAAACTGACAGCAGCGACGTTTGTCCTGCAGCAACTACAACAAAGTCTTCTGCTGTTGCTGGGTTGGACTCATACAAGAAGGTCGATGTTTTTCTTTTTCAACATAATTCTTATTCATTTTGCCGCTTTCTGTTGTGTTTACTTGCTTGCACTTGTGTACAAAAGTACAAATGTGGTATGGCTTGATGGCGTAAGTTGCAGTTTAGTGCTGGCAGAGATTGAAGGTCTAATGTGGCTGATTGTGTCACTCTACAGCACAGCTTCAGTTGTCTGTTAGCGCAGGCTGCAGTGCGTAATGCGCCACATTGTCATTAGCTCATTCCAGTCATATGCCATGAGTGAGATTGTACAGTGCTGCTGGTAATGTCGGCAGTGTTACAGATTGTGTTCAGACTGGCTGGTGATTCTGGCAAGACACAATTGTGACTGCTTTGTGTAATGTCTATATGCAGTGTGTATGTAGTTTGTGCTTCTGTTGCAGGGCATGATATGTGACAAGTGTGGATACATGTTGAAGCTTGGCAGCAGGCACAAGTTGTGGCGACGATGGTGGTTTGTGTTAAACAGCGGTGAATTGACTTACTACAAGTCACCGGTTGGTTTTGCTGGATTATCATCCACTGTAATTACAACATCTAAACGACTCATAGGCTGTTTACACTGTTACACTCATGCTCAACAACTGACACCATTGTTTGTGTTTGTTGGTGTCCTGTTGAAGGGATTGGTGGTATTTTTTATAGTTTGCTGGACTTACCAGAAACATGAGAGGGCATGAAATATATGTTCAGTACCATTTAAAATTGTTTACATTATAAGAAGTAAATATTATGATGGATGAATGTTGCTTAGTGATTAGTTTAGGCTTTATTGTATAATGCTCCTGAGCCCACACGGGGCATGATAGCTGGTGTTCTTGTTATGTTTTGGTTTGTTAAACAGCTGTTGGTATTGTTTCGTTATGAGTTGAAATTGATGAGCATTTAGCACTGCACTATGCCTTTGTTGTTTCAGAAGGATGCTTCACGTAAGCCTCGCGGGTGTGTTAGATTTGATGCAAGCACACGGCTGAAAAAGATGCCAAATTCTGTTCTGTTTGAGGTGAGGAAGCACTCATGGTTTTTCATTAATTGTCAGTTTTAGCTAATTGAAACAAATTTTTTAATTTTTATTATAGTCTGTTTTTATTATAGTATTATATCAGAAGCCTTTTTGTATACTTAAGGCGTAATTTCGGAAAGTCGAACAACTTAAACATTGTTTCAGTTCTGTTTGACTTGTTTGCTGTTCAACCTGTTCACAGTCAAAATCACGTTTGGTTACAAAATGCAAACAAAATGACACTTTGTTAAATAAATTTTTATTAATTATTGTTTTTACTAAAACTTGTATTAAAGCAATATATATGTGTCATAATTACTGTTTAACAAGAAAATTATGCTCTTATTCCTATACAAATGCATCAATTACGGGTATTTAGCGCGGTATGCATATGCATATCGATATTTGTTTACGTTCACGGCAGCTGAAACAGCTCCCAAACCTGTTTGAGTTGTTCGTGAAACAAAACTCAAACACGTTTCTGTTTGACCTTAAACAATTTTCCGAAATCACGATTGTTCGTGAATATAAACGTGTTTGAGTTGTTTGACCTTCCGAAATCACGCCTTTAATATCTCTATTATAATGTGCACTTGATGCCTCGATAAGTGATGAGTCCATTTAAAATAGCTGATCTTACTAACCAAAACTGGGCAGAGATGTTACAATTCCAGATAACCATCACCCGATTGCTGTCACTGGTTGCTGTTGTAAAATTTTTGAAATAATAGTTAAGTCAATGTTTAAATTGGTATTTAAATATAAATATCATTAGACCTGTTCAAAGCTGTTTTCACAAACAGATATCAACTACTGACCATCATGTGCATCTACAATCTTTGTTAGAACATACATTCTGCTGCAGTGCTGCAGCGATTTAGATTATCTTGTTTTTGTGTACTGGTACAAACACGGATTTGTAATATGTTTTGCAGGTTTTCACAGCAAAACGAGTTTATTATTTTGCTGCTGAGAACATTGAGGCTGTGGATCGCTGGGTCAAAGGTCTGTTAATATTGTGTTTACTGTGCATTTAACAGCTGTTTATGTACATATCCGTGTGACTGACTTGTTGTAAGATAGTAGCAGGCATTGCAAACCAGCAGAGGTTATCTTCAAAGAGATTGGAAGCAGAGATCTGTCTAATGAGAAGCAGACATGACTATGATGCTTGGAGACTGCATGTTTTACTCAAAACTAGCTGTCATGATAGCATGGAGATGCCGGAGATATGCCATGGATGATGAATATAGTCAACTGCACTGTAGTTACATGTGATAACTGCATTGGGCCACTACACAATACGTTCCTCAGCAGAGGACATATATTACCTTATATGATGAAGATGAAGGCACATTGATGTCCACGTGCAGGCTCTGTATCTGTAATTATGCTGTGTGAAATCATCACTGAAATGATGCCATGGATGATGAATATAGTCAACTGCACTGTAGTTACATGTGATAACTGCATTGGGCCACTACACAATATGTTCCTCAGCAGAGGACATATATTACCTTATATGATGAAGATGAAGGCACATTGATGTCCACGTGCAGGCTCTGTATCTGTAATTATGCTGTGTGAAATCATCACTGAAATGATGTCTAGCTAGCTCAGTTGGTGCCACTGGTGAACGTCAGTGGTTACCGGTACCATTCTATGATGACAACAATACTAATAATACTGTAAATAGTCCTTTTTAGCCGACCGTACTAACGGTCGCGCTTATGCTACAGTGTTGCGTCTGTCGTCTGTCTGTCTGTGACGTTATGTATTGTGGCTAAACGGTGCGTCCTAGAGCAAAAGTTACTATTGAGA
>Ga0056114_1000748_pt1 | contig 12588 bp, 6 predicted proteins | sample WorMetHERISLAND1_FD_77005 | JGI IMG/M metagenome (GOLD analysis project Ga0056114, IMG submission 77005) | Marine gutless worms symbiont microbial communities from Max Planck institute for Marine Microbiology, Germany - Olavius loisae HERON... ...
CGACGACCATACGTGGAGAGATTGTGTCGAGGGACGAGTAGTTGACGACGACTGGCAGAACGCAGATGACGCCGTGACGCAACGTCTGAGATAGGAGTGCAGCAGTCGGTCAGGTACGAAGGACCACCGTGCAGTGGATGAAGGAGACCGGCGCTCGACGTACTGTGCTGGAGACCGATCGATAGCAGTCGTGGTACAAGATGATTGAGTGCCCTTACAGTACACCAAGAGGCACAGCTTATAGTGGACACGTTCTGGCACATGCAGCCAGCGGAGATGGTCAAGTAACAATGGTGTTATAATGATCGAATCGTGTGCCGCCGTAGATGATCCTAGCAGCGGCATTCAGGATGGATATGGTCTCGTATAGTAATTAAGCCGATAAGCCACACAGTAAGCTGTTACAGTAGTCAAGGCGCGATATCGCGAAGCTGTACGAGTGTGACGGCTGTCGCGGTGGGCAGAGATCGACGAACGGTTCTGATACGACGCAGATGATAGAATGATCTGCTAACGAGATGGTTGACGTGTGTTGTCATACTTATGTCGCGGTCGAAGCGTAAGGTGTTTTGCCAGTGGACCACTTGGGCCATGCCCCCCATGAACTGCGAAAAATATTGCACATGCCAAAAATGCAAATATAGAGAAGTTGCCGGATGGAAAATCACTGAAATTGTTGTTACCAGATGCTAGACGTTAAGACCGAAGTGCACCAAATTCGATTTCGGCTGGGGCTCCCCAGACCATCTAGCTGAATTTAAGTGGACCTACTTCTAAGGGGAGTAAAGGGACGGCAGTGAAGGGAGAAAGAGGAAAGGAAGGGAGGGGAGAAGGAGCGCTGAGGGAGAGAAGGAGATGAATGCCCCCTTTTCAAAGTACTGAATACGCCACTGGATCGAAGTATGCACCAAGTATCGACGCTGATGCCGTGGTTGGCAGAAAGTACATCTGAGTGTCATCTGCGTAGCAGTAGGCCTAGTGAAAAAGTCCGTGTGGTTCGATGATATAAACTATCTCTGCAGTATAATATGTAAAAAAGAAGGAGGCCCTGCAGGAGTGGACAGAGCCCCGAGGAACGACTAGTAATCGAGTCGTGCACAATAATAGTCTACGATAGTCTACGGGCGTCGAGTTAGGTACCTTTAACTGTACGCATAAATGCAGTACCGGTATTCTGGTTTGAACGTTCGCACGACAGTAGACGCTCAGAACGCGCTGAAAACAATGCTCGTACGCATGCTTTGACGCCCACTGTTGCCATATGGGTATACAGCTATAAAGCATCCTGTGTCAGACTGCGTTAAGCCGTCATTTGTAATTTTTGACATCTGGGCACTCCGACGCTCATGGCTGAGCGTCAGAGTGCCCATATGTCAAAAATTAAAAATGACGGATTACAAATGACGGCTTAACCCGGTCTGGCACACGATGCTTTATATAGCTTCACCCGTATGGCAACAGTGGGTGTCAAACGGTTAATGAGACAGCTGATGGACATTAGATAATTAAAAAGCTCTGGTGAAAGCCCTGGCTTTATTTTTGAAGTATACATCAAAAGCATACTTATTGCACTTACCTGCAATTTAGGCCCTATAGGCTAATGCAACACGACTGTAAATGCATTTAGGCCCCTAACGTACCTGTGCGTGCAACATCAATGCAATTAATGCACTGGTCATCCAAGAACTTCCGGCAGCTATTGATATCCAGGTTATACTAGCATTTTCCTTATAACTGACTGTACTAAAAGGGCATGGGAAGCTGAGCAGCTGAATATGCAGCGCCGCACGATGACTTCGTTTAGCCTATGAGCTAAACGAGACATACACTGTATGTTTGAATGAAATGAATGACGGTATCAGATGTGCTGCATGACGTATTTTATGGTACATACATACCTACAGGTACATTGCTATCATTGTTATTTTTTTAAGTTTGATCTTTCCTCGCTGGGTGTTCCCGGGGGAAGAAAAAATAACGATTAAAGAAAAGTAGTAACACTCTAATGGCCATTGATCCTGGCGTTTCTCTTTGGTGAAATTCTTATTATTATTGAAGATTTTCTGACTGGAGTGGCAGTGGCGTAATGGGTACAGCCATTGGGACACTTCAAAAAGTCAGAAATAACCAGGGAAAATTGTTGCAACTACGTTTGTGAGACAAAGTTGCCGCCGGCAAGTTTTTTCCGAGAAGTAATGCATGTCGTATTTATACAGTTAAACAAGAACTCCAGCTGTCGCAAAACGAATCGCGCGCTTGCAGGTGCGCGTTCTGGGGGTTATTTTTTTGGAATTGAAAATCTGCAACGTGTAACTAATTCCGAACCGATCGTCCTTTAGATAGACAAAGTCGGCCAAGTGCTAGTGGCAGTTGGCGGCGTCGTCGATTTATAGCGGTCACTGTGTGTGACAGCATAAAAGCGACCTGCTTTCTGTGATAAACCTTTTAGGTTAAAAGGTTAAACGATATAGCTCTTCGTGTAGACACCTCAGAGCTACGGAACGTCACCTGCCAGGCTGCCATATGGGATCACACAGTGTTACCTGCCGGTTCAGTGCCGATTCGCCGAAACCCGATTCGCCGAAACGTTAACCCGAACCCTAACCCTAAACCCTAATTTCGGCGAATCGGGTTTCGGCGAATCGGGAAGACACCTACCTGCCACCCGACACAGGTGAACGCACCGCGCCAAACCCAGCCAGAAAGGCTGGTACTCGATTTACCTACCTCGAAGGGATGGAAAGTTGAGTTGACCTAGGTGGCTGGTTACCTACCGAGATGGTTTACTCACCCGCAGACGGTCACCCATCCAAGTATTAACCGGGCCCGACGTAGAGCGACTACGTTGATCGAGACCAACGCGTTATACCGCTAAGCCAGGCCACCTTAACGTCGCATTCCCATCACACGCGATCCAGTGATGGCCGTCATATCGTCATCACGATGGATACACTGTATACGCTTTTGTGATACGCGAAGCCAGTTATTTATAAGCTTCGTTAATCGTTAGTCGCCACTCATTACCGGACTTATTGCTCGACGGTTTTTCGGTCACATCACTGAAAGCCATTTCGCCTAGTGATATCGTTCGTCGACGTTACCGTTCCATGATCTGTCCGTTTGTCTGTCTGTCTGTCTGTCACGTTCGTGCATTGTGCTCAAACGACAGAAGATATCATCGACACGATTTCTTTTGTCTCTTGCAGATCGCTTTAAAATTTGGCTTACATCAGTCAACCTTTTACTCCCCAAATTTTGTCCCAAACTGACTCACTCACTGTTGATTTGAGCGTCGGAGACATTCGATGGCAAATTGCGGCCGAATGGATAGAGATAGCACAATGGTCACAATGGAGAGCCTATAGAATACCACCGTCGCTCTTTCGAATAGTACCCCTACTACCTCCCCTTCCCCCAAAATGGGATCCCAAATGCATCCCCAGGACCAACTTCGCGACGCCAGCTGCCACCTGCCGAACACAATAGAAGATATGGGCTATGGGCAAGATTTCTTTTGTTTACGACATTATGAACCAAGCGATGTCGCCTTGTTTTACTCGTCGCACAGTAAAATGCGTCTGAACTGAGATATATGTATGTTATCCTGGCTTTCAAGAACAAGCTGCCTTGGACGTCATCCACATTTTCAACAGTGCGGACGAGGCGAGGGTGTTCGCTGCCAGTGTGTTCATTCGGCCAGTCGCTCGTATACTCAGTATGATCGTATTGGACATTACGAGTCCTGTCTGCTCCAGTCTTGGAAACTCGTGATCATTAATCGTTTAGTCCCGTACAAATTTTTGACTGTAATTTCGTCTTCTTTTTGCTATCATTTCAATTCGCAAACAAAATCAACAAATGGTAAAGGTTTATGACGTCATTACAAAAAGCTATTGCACATTCATTTCTGGTTAAATTGCTGCAAACATTATCGAAATCGGTTACGATTTGCCAAAATTACTGACACGTATTAGTCTATATTTATTACAGAAATCGTATAAAGAACACCAATGACAAAGACTGAAGACGACGACGACGCTACGTTTTTATGGATCACGCCGACGGTCACGTGATGTCAACATGTGAGCCTATATGTCATACAAAGTCACGCACGTGTCATCGGAATGTCATCTAATCACATCATTCACGACGCACGGCTGCAACTCAGTTGATGTAGCTACTATAGTGTGTACAACAACAATACTTGATATGTGGGCATTTTACATTGTATACGTGTATACGTAGTATGTATCGGGTCTCGTCGATCGTCACTATACCATCCATCTGGACTGCATGGGTTAACGTAGAAAAATAATAATACACATTACTTGACATAAACATATGGGACTGTTTCATATTCCGAAGACTAAACTCACTTTTTGTAGAGCCTTCAACCATCGTCTCACTGATTTATTCGGTTACTCGTCGAAATTTGTGCGGCACCCATGTTTAGTCCCCGGAACCGCCGCCGTTCGCCGCCGCCTCTAAAGCCTCGGACCGCAACCAGCCGTTAAGCAAGCGGTCTCGGACCGCTAAGGTTTCACGCCGCCGTCGCCGATAAGCTAGCGGTTTAAGCGGTTTGGCAACAACTTCGCATAGTCAACATTAGTCAACATGGACTCTCCTTCCCCTCCCATCCTGACCCTTTCCTTCCCTTGTTCCCTGTCCCTTCCCCTCAGCGCCACGAAGCGACCATTAAAACCAGCTTAGAGGATCTGCGGAAGCGCTGTAACTCCCTCAGCGGGGTTCGGGGCAGAGCCCCGTCCGCAGTCGGTTGCTGCGTTGTATGCTGGCAAACCCAAACGCATCTCTTAACAACATTTCTGGACCTTCACTAACGGTTCCGGGGACTTCCCATGTTCATATCTGTGAAAGACGCACAACAAATTTAAATTTATGACGGTAATGATGACGATGATGAATGAGCAAAGAAATGATGGCGAAATGTTGCTTCAACCCACAAACACGGTTGTCTGCAGCGCCGTAAGATGAAGTCAGTTACAGCGCAGGCGTTGATGCAGCAACAGCGACTGCAGCAGCAGCAGCAGCGGTGGAATGATGCTATAGAGCGCCGACATCAAACGTGCATTAGTAGCGCGGGCGAGTGCTACTTGTTGGATCAGTCGTTGATTGTCATGTACGCTCTTCGTCAGGCATTGCGTCGACCTGATCCAACACAGCTGACACGAACGAGAGGAGCCGAACATCAAATCTGACCAGTAAGCTAGTCGTAAACTGCTACCATCTCTGATGATGGAACCTTATCTAACCCTGTAAAGCCTACTGTTGTCATATGGGTACAGCTATAAAGCATCCTGTGCCAGACCGGGTTAAGCCGTCATTTTTAATTTTTGACATCCGGGCACTCTGACGCTCAGGACTGAGCGTCAGAGTGCCCGGATCTCAAAAATTACAAATGACGGCTTAACCCGGTCTGGCACAGGATGCTTTATAGCTGTACCCATATGGCAACAGTAGGCTTTAAAGGGCTAATAGCAGCTGATGCGCGGAGGAAGAGTGATGCCAGTGAGCTCCTGTAAATAGCCGTTCTGCACTTCCGCGGCCGACTTCCTGCGAAAGGTAGGTCGACAACGTCAAAATAGTTAATGGTATATAATTAGCAGTGTGCATGGCACTTGTTAGCCTACTTTGTCATTTTGCTTGCTATCACGGCGCGGACCAGATATACGATGAGGTATAATGAGCTCATAATAGGCCTACGAATTCACTTCAATCAGTCAGGCGTATTTGTAACGTGACCTATAGCAACAAACAGCTACAAGGACCACAGAGTAAATGTAGGGGAGAAACAGTTAGTATGACAGTCCCGGATACGAGTAAGGAAACAATTGCATTTTTAGTCGCCGGTTAAATGGGTTAAATGTGAACAGCGGCGGTGAGGAGGTAACACCCGAAAGTAAATCGTTCCGTATACGAGCACCAGCAACAGGGAAGGCGCGGCGACCGACAGTAGAAAGTCTGACAGCAGGAACGAACAGACTGTCGGTGACTGAGGACCGGAGTCTATGCCGAGTCAGTGACAATGAATGCCCCTCACCACAACATTGGATGGGACTGAGTAAATTGTCTGACCGTATTCGGTCATCCTGCCAAATGTGGCAGCTCACACTCCAGCCTTTGGCTGGGCTGAGGCAAGCCCACGAAACTCGTCGCCCTGGCTTGTTATTTTGTTGTAAACTTCTGCGCCAATGTCGTATCGCATATCGATATTTTGATCGAGAATTTCGGTTTCCAGGACGGATATGACATTGTGAAGCTGTACATTTACCAACACACCGATCGAAATCCAAGTTGAAGTATGTGATATACTATAAAACGGACTTTTTGCGCGTTACAGACCGTGGACGCTTTAGTGCATAATTGCGCACTTATGTCGATGCGCTAAACAATGTCCGATATAGATCACAGGCCGCTTCCCGCTAAGGTCACCGACTATACATTATTAAACACGCAGGGGCCAATCAGATAGCGACACATCTGTCAGGTCATTGTAGCGGCCCAGCATGCAGCCAGCCAGCCAGCCAGCCAGCCAGCTGGTATGGGCCTACTGCCTACGGTCCCACCGACCGACCCATTGCCTGAGCACACCGCAGCAAAAGTCTAGGCATACAGGCACTCAGTTTTAGAAAAATGTCATTATTTTCGCAACGACGACCCCTATGGACATAAAGCCCAACAGATGTCCTGCACATGGTCGGCACGCGTCTGCGTGCAAAATTTCGCCATCGTATATACGACGCGGCGTTTAGAAGGAGATAGGCCATAGACAGAATAAACGAACTCACATATAGTTAGTAGATATAGAGTAGACTACTAAAATATACAACATAAATCGTATCGTATCGAAGTGAGGTTAATTGCGAGTTCGTGCGTTGGTAAATGACGACTACAATCAGCCAACCTATCGTTAGGATAACGGACCGTATGCCTCACAGCAGACTATCTAGTAATTAGTGATTGTTGCTAAATAGCATTGCCAGCAGTTTTCGACATAAGCGTATTGGGGTCACGTGTTTGACCTTTTTTTGCCGCGTGAGGACATCTGTCACGTTACCATTGGATTTGCCATAGGCCATTTTCCTCGTTGCTTCTTCGGAAATTTCTTTCTCGGCAAGACGCACCGTTTAGCCACAATACACACGTTACAGACGACGGACGGACACAACACTGTGGCACAAGCGCGGCCGGCTAAAATGGATGAAAATCCTAGCAAACTCTTAACAAAATCATCGACGAACTCTGTGTACCCGCAGAGGAAGTGATTAGTAGAGCGTATAATGACGCGGCGTTACGTTGCTGTTGTGTTTCAGTACAGCTTGTATGACGTCAACGGATATCTGTTGTGAATAGCGGCGTCGTCTTCAGTTCCGGCGTCGCTCTAGCTGCTCCGAGCTGTGACGTCACGGGGACCCGAGTCGTGACGTCACGCCGCCCCGTCATTAATCAACCACTTCCCGGCAACTTTGATGACGTCACCGGTGACTCCCCACGTTCTGGCAGCGGGTTTCCGTCGTACACAGAGAACTAGCTGACGTCGTCGATTGGTTACGGTGTTCCCAATGACGTCATACCCGAGGAGGAATTCCTTTGCAAAGCCTTTTTCTTCGCCCAAGATCCAGTTCTTCGCGGATGATGTCATCGGCGACTCGGCGAGAGATGGAAATTACTTCCGAACAACAACGCCGAATATCAGTTAGCCGACAGTGACGTCATAACCGACGGTATTCTCAATGACGTCATATCCGACGAGGAATTCCCCGGAAAGCCATTTCCTCGTCCGAGAAACACTCCGACCCATGCAGATCTTCGCGCGGACGACGTCATCGGTGACTCGGTGAGGGACGGATTAAATTACTTCCGACCAACAACGCCGACAGTGACGTCATCATGACCGACGGAAATACCTCTGACGTCATCGCTGCCTGGGGTTTCCTGGTCGACGCCAACTGGAACGATTCCTCGGTCAACTGGAGCGAGACCACCACCAGCGCTCTGACCGTGTTGGAGGCGGCGGTCTGGACCCCCGGGGTGGTGTTCCGGGTGGCCACCATCGCGGTGATGATGGTGGTCACCCTGGTCGGCAACGTCTCTCTGATCGCGATCATCGCCAGCCAGGGCTCGCTGCGTCGCAAGCGCGTCAGCGTGTTCCTGGTCAACCTGGCCGTGGGTGACCTGATGGTCTGTCTCGTCACCATGTCGACCGAGATTCTGTTCGTGGCGTTCGGTGAGTGGCTGCTCGGAGCTCTGGCCTGTAAGCTGATCGTCTACGGTCAGATCGTCACCCTCGCATCGACTACCTTCCTACTGACCGCCATGAGCATCGACAGATACCAGGCCGGTACCAGCCAACGTGTTTCTCTCTACGCGTTCTTTGCTTTCTTTGCTTTTTCTCTTTCTTTCTATTAAAGAAATACTGTCTCATGTTCTTCTATTAACCCTTTGACGTCCACTGTTGCCATATAGGTACAGCCATATAAAACATCCTGTGCCAGACCGGGTTAAGCCATCATTTGTAATTTTTGACATCTGGGCACTCTGACGCTCAGGGCTGAGCGGGGGGCGCTGAAAATGCAGGAGTGGAAAATGCAGGAGCGACAACGGATGGAAAGCCGTAAGAAAAGAAAACTAGGGCCTATATACCAACGACTTGAACAGAGCATGATAGGCTATTGTGATAATTACTGCAAAGACACAAAAGCCGTCCCAGAGTAGGCCTATAACATATACATGCCGCCCGCACATCAAAGCACTATTAATTTTTACACCAACGTATATGTTTTTCTGTGCTCAGAATGCCTTTGAGTCGGTGGCAGCTTTTGTTGAATGGTATCAAATAATTACAGTGAAACAGTGAAATATGACGAAAAGCAGCAAACTAAAAATCAGCGATTAAACCTCCTTCAAACCAGGTTTATTTTATGTTCACTATACTACTGTAGTGTATCTTGCAGCACATCACGCATGCCTCATCTAGCAATCTACCATTATACAAAACAAAGCCGCCAGTATTTACACTGCAATAAAATGCAAACTTTATTCGTATGAGAACATTTTCCATGAAGCAACTTAAGGCTGATGTATCTCTGTACAATCCAGGTTCAGCTTTCCATACAGCGGCTACTCCTGCATTTTCCACCCTTGCATTTTTGCCCGTATCGCATTTTCCACTCCCGCATTTTCAGTCGCCCCGTTGAGCGTCAGAGTGCCCGGATGTCAAAAATTACAAATGACAGCGGGCTTAACCCGGTCTGGCGCAGGACGCTTTATAGCTGTACTCATATGGCAACAGTGTGCGTCAAAGGGTTAATACAGTCATGTTTTTCTTTTAAATATGAAACTATAAGGATTACTTAATTACATCGCTAGAATATTGTCATTTATTTTCACCTCGTTTTGCCCGCAAATACACTTTGCACGTTATATGTTTTTATGTTTGTTTGTATGCATTTTTTTCTTTAGTTATGTCATTAGTACTGATTTTGATTGTCATAGGCGGCCAACATAGTTAGGCATATGCTTCTCTGGCAGCCTGCCATTTTATGTTATGAAACGTTTGATGCTGTCACTGATTGACTTGACGAATAATTTTTTGTCTCTGTCTCGTCGTGTCCGCTTCATCGCAGAAAACACTTGTGAAGTTCAAACCACGATTACTTACTGCAAAAGTCTGTGTTTGCGTGACTTCATTACGCAATAATTTTAGCGAAGTAAAAATGCAAAATTAAACATGACGAATATCGATACCGGTAAATATCGATTCCAGTATTCTGCACTAGAGCCCGGCGCCGGTCGCGCCACCGCCGCCGCCGCCGCCGCCGGTGAAAATTGATCTAAACGCCACCGCCGACTTCGTCTACGTCGGAGTAGGGGTCTGCACTTGCAATGAGAACATACGATTGGCTTATCGCTTAGCCAATGGAATACTATCGACATATATACAAAAAGATGACCTATACGTACTTATCAAACTCTTTTGTTGTGTGACTTTTGAATGTGAGCGAAAATCGAGCACTATTTTAACGTACAACACTTCGATGAATAAAAAAAATTGAAAAAAGTAATGCGAAACTTCAATTTTTGTCCAAAATGTACTAAAATATTACACACTGAATGACAATCAGATAAAAGAAAAAAAAAACCTGATGATTTATTTGCAACGCTACGATATTTTAGCCAGAAACCATATTAAAATACTGACAATGATTAAAAGAATTGAAAAAGCTAAAAATTCGTGAAAATTTAGTGTCTAATAGTAAAGATTTCCATCCTATTCACAGGTGGCGGCAGGCCCCCAAATAGACAGCTCAGCTTAGTTGTCTGATTGGTGGAAACAAAAAACTACCGCGGGGATCACTGTCTGAAGGAGACTGAGTACTGGTCATTCATACCGCGATCCAACATGTATCACGACTGTGATCAATGTCGAGTGATCACGGCGTGCGGGGGCCGCTTCGTAGTGTGACTTTCCTTCAGGTATACTGTACGATTTTTCGACTGCGCAGTTTTTTTTATCTCCGACAAAGTTGATTAAACAGCATAAGTCCATAAATCCACGCTGATACCATGAGACACGTGTCACGGACCAATTTCAATCAGTCGAGGATTGCCAGCTCCGCACTCAGCCAACCCGGACACTCGCAATCACATTCGACATCACACTGTCCATTCCTAACCGCGAGCCTTAACCCTTTGACGCCCAGTGGTGCCACATGGGTACAGCTTTAAAGCATCCTATGCCAGGCCGGGTTAAGCCATCATTTGTAATTTTTGACATCCGGGCACTCTGACGCGTGCTTTATAGCTGTACCCATGTGGCACCACTGGGCGTCAAAGGGTTTGCACCGGCGTGCCCCACTGACCAGCAGCCTAAGTCCGAATTACTTTTACATCAATCACGTGACGGTATTTATTGCGCACAACAGCATATATGCAGAGCGCGCTATATGCTATCCCTCGTCCGTCCGTCTGTCCGTCCGTCTGTCACACGGGCGGATCAGTCAGAACGGTTGAAGTTAGAATGCAATTTTCACCTGCAGCCCCATCCGTCTAGTGTTTGCTCGATATAGTTTCATTCAGACATTTTAGCGGGTTCTCCCCGACTGACCCTGAGAGGGGGCGTCAAACAAGTGTGGGATTGAGGAAACAAATTATGTTGTAGCTATATGCGATTAATATCTCGAAAACGATACGAGATACTCCAAAGTTACTACTAATGACTATAATAGGAACTTGCATAGTGCGCTTTCAATTGGCCTTCACGAATTTAGTAAAAGGCGACTGAGCCATTGTTTTTGCTGTATTCTGCGTTGTTTGCTTTTCTGAGTTAAATTTAATTTGCGTGTTTTGTGTATTTTTGTGTATTTTCTGTATTTTCCAGAACATCCAATGTAAATGGCTCTATAGCCTAATTAAGCTGATTTGCCGTTAAGAGCTATTTAAACACACTTTGCATTCGGACTATAATGACTGCACTTGGAATCTCAACTATCTTTTTTCTCTTGACAGTGAACAATATCGAACGAAGTCTGCACTCTAGCAAAACACGTCATTCCATCTAATAATGGATGACCGTCGTCTAAAATGCTGTCGGAAAAGCCGCAAAATGAAGTTAGCTCAAAAGAGCCATTTTCGAATTGTTGTCGACGTCCGTCCACATTGTGCATGTGTGCGGCAGCAGCTGTAGCCCACGGCGCACAAGGAAGCACGTACACGCTATCAACATTTTAGGACGGATGCCGCAGATGTAGCCTACTTTTGGAGTCTTATTATGTCACGGGGTCACCCAGAAGGCTGTCCAACGAAGGAAAACCTGTTTTTGATTTTTTAAAACCCGAAAGCATAACTTCGCTGAATTCAGAAAAAAAACCGTTTCTCAGAATTTCCAAAAATGGAGGAATGCCGATTATCGAAGTTCACCAACTGTGGAGCTTATACGTTCGTCTCGAACAGACGATATTATACATTTACATTGTGCGTTTGTTTCCAGCCGTTCTCCAGATGTTCACCGAGCACAGGTATAGGGCAAACAGTGAACATAGCGACGTCGAGCTATGCCTTTAACTGCACGGTTAAAATGAATATTGTTGCTGCAGAAATATCTCGCTATAGTCTTCACTGGCTGACGAACTCGCTCTATAGTTCTCAGCTAAACGATCGAGCACAGAAGCCGGGTCGTATCATGGAGATCAATAATAGGCTAATAATATAAGCATATAAGCAAAAACGTTTACAACCAATAGCCTAATCGCTTAGCAGTAGGCCTTATGCCATTCAGTCACATGTAGATTAAATATAGGCTACTACACTGTAAACTCATAATTTACTCGACGAAAACAAAATCAATCAATCTATCAATCAGGTTTTATTTCAGACAGAAAACGTCCATAGTAAATAGGTAGGCTAGGCTAATAATAACAAGATAATGTTCTAAAGAACACGGAGTCCGTCCAATGCCATCTGTAACACTCATAAGATACTTCTATCCGAATATATATGGATAACCTAGAAGTTTAGTGTCACATGAAGTCATAACTCAACGCGTATCTCCAGTCATATTTTAGGTAATGC
>Ga0056114_1000749_pt1 | contig 12585 bp, 10 predicted proteins | sample WorMetHERISLAND1_FD_77005 | JGI IMG/M metagenome (GOLD analysis project Ga0056114, IMG submission 77005) | Marine gutless worms symbiont microbial communities from Max Planck institute for Marine Microbiology, Germany - Olavius loisae HERON... ...
AACATAGCCGCTACGAGTCGCTCGTAGTCGCTACGTTGCCGGACGGCCCTCAGGCCTTATACATGCTGGATCAGCTGATTGTAAAACACAAATTGAGATTTGAGAACTGCTCCATACATTACATTGCACTGCTACCAAGAATGTTCTTGCTAACTCATGACCGGGAAACTGTACCGGGATTCTCATGTCACTGGCACATTACAACGATGTTCCAATGATGATCACAAAAGTTCACAAATCACTCGGCCACACTGCTAAAATACAGGATGCAGTCAAACGATCAACAAACAATATTAAAAATCTATAAAAAGCAGCACATAAAAAGTTACAAGCAAGACGGCGTTATCACAGATAAATATTTAGTTAACGATCATCACTGTCACTGTCTGTCTGGCTCTGCGAGACAGCAGCATTAAACCTTAAGCCGTTATTAGTAATTTTTGACATCCGGGCACTCTGACGCTCAGCCCTCAGCGTCGGAGTGCCCAGATGTCAAAAATTACAAATGACGGCTCAACCCAGTCTGGCACAGGATGCTTTACAGCTGTACCCATATGGCAGCAGTGGGCGTCAAAGGTTTAAGAGATCGACAATGAACAGTTGATGGTCAACTCATCACTTTGGCACCATTTCATGCAGCCTTCAGTAGTGCCCCATAATTACTTAATTACTTGCTTAGAAGCTGTTCACATGATTGGAGTTTGGTAGTTCGTTGGGTGACGACGCAAAGACTCGGCGGTCGACATGTGACGAGGCATGAAAACATCGTCCGCTGATGAGTGGTTCGTCGACAAACTCGACCGTGTTGACTGCGGATGGATCGCGCGACGAAGGCGAACTTTCCAACTCCAACACGACAAGCTGGTTCTCAGCTGGCGGAGCATGCAGCAGTCCGGCCGGGACGTACAGTGTTATCTGAGGTCCAGCAACGGGCCAGTACCGACCGACGTTGAACCCGTTGATAAACACCTGCCCCTGTACAGTGAAAACATCCGCAAAATTTACCGGCTGAAATGACTGGGATATAACAGTAAACAAGATGCAGACCTCAAGACCGAGTGTTAAAACAAGATAAAGCCAGATAAGTTCTTCATGGGCAAGCCATCTCAGAAATACGGGGTGTCGCCAAAGTATGGTGTCACACAATTTTACTTGCAGCCTTGAATTTTTATAAGCAAACACACCCCGCATTAACCCCAGCCAGTAAGGCTGGTACTCGACTTACATACCCTGGAGGGATGGAAGGCTGAGTTGTCCTGGGTGACTTGATCACACCCCTGCCGGGAATCGAACCCAAGACTGCTTGATCGAAACTCTGACGTCCAAACCACTGTGCCACCATGACACCCGTGACGTAACTTTTTACTTCAAATTACAATAACTGCATCAGTTGGTTGACAACTGTGCAGTCAATCACTTTCTGTGTTGTCAGACGACGACGACAGAATCACCATGAGGTATGTTCAGCAAGTTAGACGATTTTGTAACAGTGTCTGAAAATTGAAAACACATTTCAAAGTATCTTAGGCCATTTCTTTCGATTCTGGCTTTCTACAAGAGTCAATCAGTTTTTGTGAGCCAATACCGCCAACTGACAATAAAAACCGAGAGTCGTCGGCTTGGGCCAGTGTCGAACACTAGACACCATCTGCACTGGTTAATGTGGTGGCTGGAAAACATGAATAGTGATATGATATGATACGATAGACAAAGTTTAACATGTACTGAAATGCTGAGAGGTTGCCAGCTTAGTTTAGCACAATCATGTAACCACAAAGTAAAAAAAATATAAAAAGCCAAAACAAGAAAATTGACAAGCAACAAGTCCAGTCGAAGTTCAATTCCATGACAGGCATTCAGATATGAGCGAAACAGATGGCAGAGACGTAAGTCACCACTCAGTGATAATCACTGGTGTTAGATGTGAGACAATCAGTTAGCACAGACGACAAGCTCATACCTTGAACCATCCACACATGTTGAGGAACGTGTCTTGAGCAGTCGACGTGGACAGTTTGAAGTTTGCTGAGTAGATGATTGGCTCCAGGACCCGGCTTATGTATGGGCCAGGAGTCCGCCTACAGTTCATAACTGACTGTCAGTTACAGCTAATATCAGTGGCTACACAGCTAACAACACAGAACAGCAACTGATCAGTTACACAGTAAGACTGTATCATCGGTGACACGCGAGATAATGGCAACAAATTACACTCAATCATCAATTAATGGATTTATATCCACAAAATGTTATGTAGATCAAGAGCACACCTGTATCGAAGGTGAGGGTCGTCCAGGTAGGAAAAGAGAAGTGAGAAGTTGAGTGGATACATTGACCAGTGACTCAGAACTTCGCCGTTAAATGTCACATTCGACACAATTCCCTGCAGTAACATGCCACAGTCAGCTGAGCTGCTCTGTTTCTGCACCGAACAAATTATAAATAATTATTATCTCTATGGAGCCGCCAGCACAAAGCCACAAACATGAATACTGTGATAGAAAATGAGCATGGCTGCAACGGCGTTTCATTCAATGATATATGTTATGATCATGGTATGAGACCGCATTCCCCCTCTGAAGAGCCACAGAGAGACGTTAAAAGAGAACGTCGTCTGACAGTATTCCTCAGTGACATTGCTGACACGCCTCTGTCGTCTACAGTCCGTCCAGAACGCCGCGGCGCAACTTGTATCCGGGTCACGGTGCAGTGATCACATGAGGCCAACCTTACTATGTCTCCACTGGTTGCCCATACGACAGCAAGTACTGTTCAAGATCGCTGTCCTGGTCTACCAGTGTCAAAGTGGCCTGGCACCGTCGTACTTGACAGATGACTGTTAACTCGTCTCCGACGTCCGTTCGCGTCGACTCCGTTCGTCTGACTCTGTGACCTGCGCCGTCCGACGTACTCGGACCACCTACAGCGACCGGTGTTTTGCCGTTGCTGGCCCACGACTGTGGAACTCTTTGCCAACCGAACTAAGACAATCTGACAGTCTAGGACAGTTTAAACGGCGATTAAAGACCCATTTGTTTGGATTATGGGACCACAGTGCCTAGTGAGTTCTTGTAATTAGCGCTTTAGAAATGTTCTTACTTACTTACTTACTATCTCATGCATAAACATTACTGTTGTTGTCGTTGTTGACATAGAGATGTAATAGTAAGTTGACGACAGTAGTCGTCATCACCGCTGCATCTCAAGTCCACGTCTCAAACCTTCTTGTTGTCGTTAATGTCGGCGCCGTAGTTGAATCGTCCCTGGTTCTCGACGACGATGTCCAGTGTCTGGCCCTGCACGCCAAACGTGTTGATCTGTGTGGAACCCGCACGGTCGACCATTCCAACCGAGTTCTAGTTGCACAACAGCCACCATGACGACAACGTGATAAATGACAACAAAACATCTTGTACTTTTGTGTGTTTCGTGAGACATACAGCTATGATGCAATGACATTAATGACAACTATTGGTGCTCAATGCTATTAGGCTGGCCGCCGGGCAGGTTAATACACTGGTACAACGTCTCTCAAAATCCCTCCTTTCCCTCATAGCCCTACACACTCCTGTCTCTCTTGGGAACCACGAACTCAGCGTGCAACAGGGACACGCGGTTCTATTTCGAGCCGAGAGGCAGCCCAACACGTGGAACATTGGTCCATAGATGGCCATTCACTAACTGTACTGGTGTATATATGTCTGTGGCTTGGTCAGTCAGTGTAGAACAACAAGACACACGCCTGTCTTTGGGGCTCTAGACCAGAACTGTCGGCAGTGTAGCACAGTACAGTGCTAGAACCAGTCATGTTTCACTTCATGAATGAACAGTGTTGACTGACGATTGATTGAATACACAGAACATGACGCAAGCCGTTACTTCTTGGATGAGTATGTATCCACGATCTCTGACGCCAGGCACAGACAACGGTCCAGTCATGTAGTTGGTTTTGAGCACGTGACGATACACAACAAAACCATAATACTACAACACACACACAGACACACAGAGAAGTAACACAGTAAGACAGTGGAAGACAGAAACTCAGACAAACACATCCTCTGTGAGATAATGTCAACCACTCGTAGATACAGTAATCATCATCATATCAAAGGCACACAGATGAGCCATCCTTTTAACCCTTTGACGCCCACTGTTGCCACATGGGTACAGGTATAAAGACCAGGTTAAGCTGTCATTTGTAATTTTTGACATCCGGACACTCTGATGCTCAGGGCTGAGCGTCACAGTGCCCGGATGTAAAAAAATTACACATGACGGCTTAACCCGGTCTGGCAAAGAATGCTATATATCTGTACCCATATGGCAACAGTTGGCATCAAAAGGTTAAACCAATACTACAACTCAGTCACACCACAAATATGTAACGTATCAATGAAACTTGCCAAAAAGTTTCAAAGTAATAGACATTTAAAACATCACGCAAACTGACATGGCCAGACTGTTCCATGTTGAGTGGATGCAGGCTGGTGACTGGCGGCTCTGGAGAGAGAACGTTCAGGAGCTGAGTGACTGACGCTACAGCGTTCAGTGTCAGTTTACCATACGCAGCCTTCGTTGAGTTGGGCGGAACGGACGGCAGCTGTTTGAACTACACACAACAACAAATCCTTACTTACTTATTAGATACCCGACTAACAACCACTTCAAATGCACCGACAATTACGCTCCGGTCATGTAAACAAAAGTAACGATATTTTGGTGGAATTTCACCAAACAAATATATGTTTAACTGCCTTGTGTATCTGTGACATAGTATGGTATGCCGGGTCATGACAGGTCAGTTGAAACATCACGTGCAGAGAAATGCACTCAGCATACGGCCAAGCTTACCGTTCATGAGTAAGGAGATTCTTAACAGCACATCAGCACAAGTAGGCTATACAGTGCCGTTCATGTCGATATACGCTGGAAAATACAGGACAGAAGACAAATCAAAAACAGAAATTACTAAAACTAAGCATAACCCAGAAAAAGCAAACAACACAAAATACAGCAAAACAAAACTAGCCTGGTTCAGTCGCCTTTTATTACACTCGGCCACGAAACGAGGTTGGGCTTATTCTACAATACTCCCAAGCCCACACGGAGTGCATACCGCTCATCATAGGAGACCACCCACCAACAGCCAGTGTACAGTAATCACAATGAGGACCACCCACTAAGAGGTAGCCTGCCAATCATCAGTAGTGTGTGGTCCGTGTAATGGTGGACATCTGCTGCAAGTTTCTGCAGCGACAATCCTTAAGCTCACGACAAACTTAACACATGCACTTGTGTACACAGTGGATACCATTAATGTTTTTTTTTTACAAAACAACATTAATTTTTTTACAAATATCAAAAATTTCTTTTGAGTCCATCCCTTCAGTCAGCAAAAGCGACGTGTAAAAATACCTTAGAGATGAAATCTCTGATTGCCAAATATTTCTTGGTAACGTCTCCGGCTTCTGTGAGCGGCGCGTCATAGTCGTAGCTCGTTGGACAAACGTTGAACCCCGGGTCGACTCCTGCACAACAGCTCGGCTTCATGTCGCCATATTTAACCCTTCAACGCCCACTGTTGCTCTATGGGCACCGCACAGCTATACAGCAGGCTGTGCCAGACCAGGTTAAGCCGTCATTTGTAAATTTTTGACATCTAGGCACTCCGACGCTCAGCCCTGAGCGTCAAAGTGCCCGGATGTCAAAGATTATGAACGCTGGCTTAACTGGGTCTGGTACAGGATGCTTTATAGCTGTGCCCATATGGAACAATAAGCGTGAAAGGGTTAAACACAGTCAATCATCAGTAACAGACAAGACAGCTATGACACGTGACAATGTGTCTGTGTGTCTGACTGTGGATACTGTGATCTCAGCTCCACTGATCACCACTGTCAACTGAACACAGAACACTCAATACTCACCGTTCATGAAACCGAACGATGTTCCTCCTTCAAACATGTACCTGACAGACATGAACAAAAACACAACTCGTACATCGATACGCCTCACACGTCCTACACAAAATTAACAAGTATACTGTAAAGTACTGACATAAGAATCACCTGACACAATTAGTCCGATACGGATTGACACAAAAACGACTGACCTGACCCAATTAGTCCAATCTGTACACAATAACTCCTCCTCTGTCTAATGCTACTGCAGTATTTTAGCACTACAGATTTCTCACTTGCATCTATCTGACAATAATAATTAGTTTCCAGAAAATTTGACAAATTAACGTTATGTGGCAGATTAAAGAGCAGCAGATTAACGCTGTTGATCAGTCTGCATGTACCTATTATTTTCATGCCAAAGCAATCTTAAATCTCTTTTTTTGGAAACAGTCTCTGTAGGGCTAAACCGGGTCGTGTTTACAAAACCACACCTATTTAATGTCCCACCATTAACTTAACACACTTAACAAACTACAGATAGAGTAACTTGACGTCGTACATGTTGACGCTGGCGCTGTAATTCCGCATGGCTGACAATGTTGACAGTAAGGTGTCTGTACTGCCATGAGCATGACCGCCCTTCCAATAATCCAGCCAACCAGTGTAGCACTCTGAGTTAACCTGCAGCATAACAGACTGTATGTAACAGTGCTTCAACCTGCTTAGCAGCTTCCCCCCTGGTGAACTGGACACCGGGACATCCTCGTAACATGTGGATTGGATGAAGACTATCCAGTAGGACCTGAAATCCCATAACCTCTCTATGAATGTAGCAAATGACATGGCTCAGAATCGTCCACTCTGGAGACTGATATCTACGTTTGGTGATACGCACTCCTAGTGGTGCATGCCAGACATGAATGAATGAGTGAGTGAGTGAGTAAACGAATGAATAAATAAATGAAGGCACAGCTTGAACAGCTGGCTGCAACTGTTCTGAACGTCTGTACAACAGAGTCAAGCAAAGAGAATGTCAGCTAAAACAACTCACTCACCAGCGGCCCTTTTGGATTCCATTTACGCATTGCAGCAAACGCCGACTTTACATCTGAAACACAACAGCATTATTGACATGTACTGACCACGCTTCAAACCACTCATGATCATCAATACACATCTCTCAGCATTATATTACAAGAGACGTCAGCAGAAACTGACATTATGATGACATCATGATCAGCTGAGTGATTGCAGATTTGATCTGACTCACAAACTACCGCTAACAACCATGTCATTCATAAACATTTTCCATCAGCAAACAAGAAAACCTAGATGACGCAAAGGAACTGTAGGCGCATGACTACAGTGCATGTTTGAAATCAAAATCTACAACAAATCAACGCAAAATAGTATCATCGGGAGCAAAAATTATCATTTAAAATTGAACTGTTTGACTGGTCCACCCATGTGACAGACGGGAGATAGCATATAGCGCGCTCTGCATATATACACTAAAATCAGGTTTACAAGAGTCATATGAACTGTTAGTATGACAGGCTCCATGAATGAAACTGCCCAAGAAACTGGCAGACTGACCTGATGTAGGTCCAAAGTCCACCGTAGCGTATGTGTCATTGGTAGTACCACACTCCAGCACTGACAAGGCATTACCATCAGTTGTAAACAGGACGATGTCATTGCCAAGGTGATGTCTGGCAATATCATGGAGATGGGCCATGTAATCATGACCACAGTCAACCGCACGGTAACTGCCATACTCATTCTCAATCTGTCATTGCACAAGTAATTCATGCGGAGCATCTCTAAAATGTAGAGATCAACTGAAACTAGTTTATTCAAATAATGGCTGAAACTCAAACCATATAAGCCTAATTTCACTAAAACTGGATCCACGACTAAAACTGTAACCAGGTTTTGGCTGAAACTGTGGCACAAGCCTGAAGGCTGAACTAGCAGTTTTGCTATAAATGAATTTGCAGACATATGTGGACGACAGCACCACGGTGCTACTCACAGATCCACACGTGTAATTCTAGTCTCAGTAGTATGACAGTTAAACTGCTGTATAAGAAAGTCTGGAATTAAGTCCTAGCTGGGTCGTACTGGATAGCATAGGTCAGGATATGACGACTACGCTAAGAGATTAAATTCACAGGTAGGAAAAGAGCTATCACCAGTGTAGTGACAGGTAGTCTACAGGTGCATACACTGCTGAGAAGAAAGAAGACAATGGCATGTATGTCATTGTGAAGTAACAACTTGGCAAAATTACACCACAGAAGTCCAGTGGGCTGTAAGATGGAATATGACAAATGTTTCTCGACATTTTGCTCAAAACACACACACATCTGATCTTCATGCTGGTCTGAGAGCAAAAAATCACTGACTACTAACATGCAATGGTTAGTTAGTTAGTTAGCAAATAAACAAGATAACGGTGGCAAAATGTCAAAAGACTGCTAGAACATCTTACAACCTTACAAAACAAAAACCAAAAATTAAAGAATGGATGTGCCGTGTGGCAAAAACTGAATGAGCAAATAGTCAGAGAGATGGTTAGCTTCTTGAAAACAGTACAGTCTAGAGGTGCTGTTTGAATGTGCAATATCAGACAAGATGCTAGAAGATCATACCGACGATCAGAGAAGCTTCGATATTTTCTAATAAGAAATCAACTGCACAACTCTAAAATGATTACTATAAGCAAGCACAGTCTAAGTATTAGGTGCCGACTCCCAACACTAAAATGCTGAAGACAGCGTTGTTAAGTCATCGAGGACTTTTCATGTACAAAAGAGGACATGGCAGAAGACAGGCAATATTGACTCCATATGACATCAATCTGCAATGCATCCAGTGATGGTCAGTGGAATTAACGCTGAATACCAGCAAACAAATATGTATATCATGTTTTACCTGAACCATTACGATTGGTCCGCCATTACCATAGAGATATGGCTTGATATATGCAAAGAGTACACTCATCCAGCGATCAACGGCAGTGATATATTCTATGTAAACAATTTACACAGACGCTTACTCAATTACACAATACACATACAATCATCGACAACAGTACGAAGTCATTGGTGGCAGTACAGAGTAGCAGAGTATTCTTAATGACACTGCTAACAATGTAAACAGTCTCGGTCGTTCTTATCAGCTGGCAAATGAAGCCATCACAGGTCTATGATATTGTTTACCGTCGCATATCATCATTTGACCAACATTAACTGCCAGTGGTTTGGTCATCATTAGCACTGCACACTGCTCTCTCTCTCTCTCTCCGTGGCTCACTGGTCTGTCAGGAACTTTACCAGCCAATCTGTGTGACCACAACACAGGCAGAGACAGCTTCAAACAGCTATTTAAGGTGCCACTATTTTCAATGAACTGAAGCATCCAAAGGTTCTACGATGCTGTGCCATATAAGCAACATTACTACTTAGGAGTACTTATTTACACAGCAGTCGCACTTCTACAAGTCACCTGTGAGTTGCTAACAAGAGACTCTATGTAAGTAAATGTCACAGGTGTCTATGCGAGCAAGACTCACTTTGATCCATTGAGCGTACCACCATAGAGACATTGTCTCTAAGCAGCCATGCCGGTAAACCACCCTACAACCAACACCATTGACATGCGACAAACAGTGACTTGAATGACATCTCTCTTTCCAAGTAAAAAAAGTCAGTCAACACTTGCTGATCAATGCAAAAAGACACTCAGTTCTTTCACAGTGGCAAAACAGAAAAGACATTTCAGAATGTCCAAAGCAGAACAGAAGAATGAATACACTTCTAATGTCTAATGTTGACACCAACTATTGACATCATCTTCAATCAAAATCACAAATTTAATCAAACTTGAAATATCATCAATTCACTCACTAGTCCACTAAGTAATTAACTACTATCGAGTCAAGTGAATGTTGTGAGCTTACATATTCCCATTCTCCACAAATATATGGACCAGCACGCAGAATTACAAGAAGACCGGCTTCCTGCGCTGTCAACAGGAACTGAGAGAGGTTTTGTTGAGCCGCGAAGTCATAGATCTGTGGCTGAGGCTCGTGTACATTCCAAGGCACATATCTACACACAATTCATCAACTGAAACACGACAATAATGTCTCCACCGTTGAAATAATAAACAGAACACTGACATCATGATAACCCAACATGTGCAGGAAGAGACTGTTGGAGGGGGAGGAGGGGGCTTCTATTAAATTCACAGATTGAAAGCATCAAAGAGTAATACACTGTAGCTGCACTGAAATCTGCAATGGTGCAACCAGTCAAACAGGCTGCTGTCACACTGCCACTACAGTGGGTGGTTACCCTGAACTTATTGACAATACAATATACAGGAAGAACCTCAGATGCCCAATCTCTCTGACGACTGTTGTTGTTGAATAAAAGTAGCTAAGCTCCTCCTGAAAAACTCTGTATACTGTCCACTAGTGCCTGGATACGACTAGATCAATGCTGCCCTTACTCAGGCCGCTCAGATTCACACAGCACCGCCTTTAAGTAATAGTTTAAATTAAACGGCTTACAAACAGAATAAAGACTAAGTGAATAACACGTGAACTAAGCATGCATGTACAACATACGTCTGGGCAGCATCGAGTCCAGCTGCAGCCATTTTCAGAAGACGATCTTTCCAGTAGTAATATGGCACACGACTATAGTGTATACTGCCAGAGATGTACTGAAACGGCTGGTCATCTTTCACAAACGTATCGTTGTCATAGTCAATTGTGAAACTCCTTTTAGCAGCACTCACCTACAGATGAAACAACATGTATTGCTTCTCAAAACATTTCACTTTGAGCTTTCATGTTGATATTCTACATTTCACACGTCAAGAATCTATAAATTAACATTTATCTCAGCAGTGAAGTCTGTCTTGAACCTGTTGTTTCTCGACAGCTTCACAACTAAATTCTCAACAAACTCTGGAAGACAAGGCAAAAAATCCATTACAAACCATCCACGAGAAACAAGCCACCATTGAGGTGATAAATATACTGGATTATTCGTTCCCACTTGAAACTAATCATTCGTATTCATATAGGGATTGACATTCCGGACACTACCCTATTAACAGCCCTTGCTCAGCTAACACATCCAGCTTCTACATACTGACAGGCCCACAAATCTTAACCCTTCTAAGTGCTGCTATTCTCATATCCGTAACTTCATTATATCTGTCCTTACATAGATTCTAAAACAGCCAGTACCATCCCTGCCTCTAATGTCCACTCCATACTTGACTACTGCAACTCTGTACTACAATCTTCCTGAATCTTAAGTCTATTACCTCCAACAGATTAAGAAGTGTCCTGTGGTTTTGAACATATCTGTGGTTAAAGCTCCTAAATTTTCTTATATCACGTCCATCATCAGATCTCTTCACTTCACATCTCTTACATGTTCGCAAGACATTTGTAGCCGGTGCCTCTGATAACCTTTCAGGGCCTTTCACACAGTATAAATTCATTACTTTTGTACATGCCATGACAACTAAATACGTTGAAAAGTGAAACTAGCCTGCAGATAAATTGTGTAGTGAAAAAGTTATAGATGGTTCGCAAAAGTTTTTTTTTTAATTTCTGAACTTAATTAGCAATTTGCAACAACTTTTGGTAAGTTACATGCAGTTTTTACGATCCCACTATGATAGACTTTGGCCAGCTGTAGACTGTAGCCGCAGCTTGGCCATGATACTGGAAGTTGATTAACACAACATAATATAGCGGATGTTATGGGCGTAAGCGAAGTGCTTCTGTGCCCATATCGTTATTTAGAACATATAATGGTCAATCACACTGAAGCTAGCCTCATATCGTGTGATGTCAGCGCGTCCCACACTGAAGATAACATTTTCGTTTCTTTATAGAGTAAAAGCCTATATTTGGGGCCGGTGCGACGGTTTGGGGATGCAGTAGATTAGGGATGCAGTGTTTCGTGCCACCCCATCGCATATGCAGATGAACTTCGGTGAATGCGTAGAGGCGTGCCAAACGTTACTGTCGTTTGTTACTGAACTAACCAGTGCAATAACTTCAAGTAGAACTACTAGCAACATTTAAGCGTCATTAAATTTTTCACGAAACCAACCAAATAAAAACGTAAACAACAAGTGGGTGTGTCAGTTTGTTATTATCACGTGACAGTGTCAAGTGACTGAAGGATGCAGTAAGTAACTACAAATGGCCATGTTCGGAGTCTGCCATGCAGCTGGCCAGGTGACGCTCAGCCAGCCAGCCACTTCACTCGGCATCAGTCCACTGCCACTAGAGCTGTAGTACTTGGGACTTGTACTTGGGACTTGAGTACTTGTGGACAGCAAATTCTATTGTTTGTACGTAATGCTTTAAACAACTAGTCTTTGAAACATTGTTGAATATTGATCACCTACCAGTAGATTTACATTGGGCATAGACAGCAACAGGAAGATGGTTCACCTCCACCAAAACGACCAAAGCTCTTTGACGAGTACACTGTACACTAGCCGACCTTCTCACACTCAACAACAACAACAACAACGTCGTCACAGGGCGCAGGACAAGCCTCAATGCCCCTCAGAAGAAAAAACTTAACTAAAAATTATACAAAAAATTAACTAAAAAACTTTAACTACAGCCTCCGGT
>Ga0056114_1000750_pt1 | contig 12582 bp, 10 predicted proteins | sample WorMetHERISLAND1_FD_77005 | JGI IMG/M metagenome (GOLD analysis project Ga0056114, IMG submission 77005) | Marine gutless worms symbiont microbial communities from Max Planck institute for Marine Microbiology, Germany - Olavius loisae HERON... ...
CTCATCACAGTCACCACCTTCGCGCTCATCACCTATCACTGCCTCTACCTTCCACTCCAGACTTAAAACTCATCTCTTTCACAAATCCTTTCCTCCATAGTCACTCTTATTCCTTCCGGACTGTCTTCATGGATCTTAACCTGTACTGAATTAAAGGGGCACTGCTTTGTTTGTTTTAGTTTCTGCTATGTGTGCTAGATTAAGCTGAATACTTAGCTTTAGAGTCCACGTTAAACTCTTCTGTCGTATCGTATTAGAGAGTATGAATGTTTAAAACCATCTTAGTTGTGAATTCTTAATTCAAGTTTCAATTTTAATTGTCACTGTCAATTTAAATTACACTTAAAATTCAGTTAGCAGACAAATTTCAAGTCCAATAATGATTACAGTTAACTAAATTCTCTCATTTTAAATATTATGAATTTCTAGTATAGTCATCGAAATATCACTGGTCTTTAGACGTATTGCTACAGTATTTCGGAGAGCACATTCAGTAGCTGCAATGACTTAAAAGTCATCCAAGGTCACTGGAGATCACGTGGTATGAGAGAGGACACGATTTCCCAATAATCGTCCACTGTAACTACGACTATACCTCTATTTCGCACCGTTTACGACATACAGCGACTTATTGGCCGAAAATCGCTATATTTTTACACCCCGCCTGTATTACAGACTCCAGTTAACGAGTGATCACGTCCACTCCCAATTTCGTAATGATGTTTACTTCGCAGAAAATTATAACAACAGACCTATCAATGCGTATATATTAACGTTCTCACGAGACAATACAGCACCTGTTTGTCTGTTTGTCCTCCTTTTGAAGTGTTGGGATCACTCTACTTTCTATAGCTCGATTATGAAAAAGCCTCAATGCTTCTAAAGCAGCTGTTGAGAATTTGAGTAAATAAAGATTTTTTTTTATTTTGTTCAAAGTGTAATGTCTCTTTACGTTTCTCAGAAACAAAACGGTAATTTCTTCGAACGATTGCTTGAAAATTGCCGAACGATAACCGTTTTGACACAACAGAGCAATTCGCGAATTTATTACGCCACGTGTATTCGCCGCCCCGGAGGTTGACGGTGATCCATTCGGAATATCGGAACGCAGTTTGGTTGGTATAAAACTAGAGTGATAGGGCTACTAGATGGTAAAAGAATTTTAACGACATATTCAGCCGTTTTAGTACAGTACCAGATCGTGACAGACGGACAGATGGACGGGCGGACGGACACCTTGCGACATGTCACGGCATCGCCGGTAAAATTATTGAAAAACCGGTTCAACGTTATTTCTCATCCACAATGTAGCGCCTATTGGCTGTTGCTTGGACACAAAGACCCAACTAAAACTGACCGACTAACTAACCGCATACCTTATTGTTTCGGTTCACGGGTCAAAGAAAAAACCACGATGCCCCAGCAGTCACGGCTGATGCGCTGCAGGCCCAGAAGTGGAGTGGCGAAGTCAAGGCGCGGGCCTTCAGTAGCGTATAAAGAGAAAGAGGTCGCATAAACGAGTCAGCGCTGTGAAACGTAACGCAGTTGGGCAATTACGTAGAAGTCGGCAAGAAACAGCGTCAGCGGCGGCCACACAACTTCCTCAGCATGTCAGGCGCCCTCCGTCACGGTTAATGACTGACTGGTGGCTGCTGGATGCCGATACGTAGTAGCTGGCGCGAACCGGCATTCCTCAACAGTCGCCTCTCTGTATCCGCATCCTTAGCCAACGAACACAACCTCTGCTTCAGAGCTTGATGTTCGTTCACCTTACGGTTTCCACAACTTATGAATATTATCGTCAATATTTCGCCGACAAGTATTTCTTTAGTTACCTCATCATACGACCGTTTATGTCATATTAGGGATGTTAACTTTCTATATACACTGATGCGAGATGAATGTAAATTATATTTCACTATGACCAGCTTCAGCACCGTCTTTTTCGATTTTCACTCTCTGTACTCTCATCTACACGAATGCACCACTATTAAGCAATAACGATGTTTGGTACACTGTACCTTCACGGGTGGCCTTTTAAGCCGCCCACCTTCAAAGTAGAAAGGGCGCTTTAAACGATGGCCGTGTCCGTTAATCTGTATGTCTGTCTGTCTGTCGCCAACATCAGAGCTTAACTTGCATTCGGCAGATGGCGCCACTGTTAGTCATGATGCGACAAGCTCTTGTTAGGGGCGGGGCTTATCGTCTCGACAATGGGGGCGATACGTTTGTCTATTTGTTGCATTGAATAGCGTCCTGGGTGGTCAACCATCTCACCATTCTCATTATACCGGACGTTCACTGTAGACGAAACGGACGGGAATGAGAGTTTAACTACAGACGTCCAGTGAAGTTACTATTACGTTTAACATGGCATAAACGTGCGAGGCAAATATTTGTCGGTAAACTATTGATACATTATGTTCGCTATTTATCAACAGTTTGAAACCGTAACCTTCATCGTTATTCGCATAAATCACGCACAGTCTCATCGGAAAATCAACAGATCCAAATTGGATAAGAAGGTCACAAGTGTACTACAAGAAAGCCTAGCTGACGCAAAGGTAAGGGCGCGACAACATTGCGTGTACGAAGGCTCCTAGCGAAGAAATCTGCAGCAAATCAACCGTCAACGGTATGCGACTTCCTACTGATAATAAATATTAACCGTATTGCTTACCGTTTGCGAGATATATTCACGTATAGGGGGTCGAAAATCGCCATTTTCGCCTAATGTATTCTGACTGTAGACCCCCAGCGGAGGAACGCTCAACGCTCAGCAGTGTGGGGGTCATCTATACACAGTGGACTATAATTCAATCGATGACTGACAATGTGGGTTTATTTTCATTCGTTTAGTCGTTGTTGCCTCCCAAATCTGTGAAATCCCGCACAGTTACGACAAAAATTCGACTGATTACAGTTCAAAGTCATCCAAAGTCATCGACACTGGTGTCAATCAAAAGCGCATATGTAACTTCCTATTAGTCATTAACAGCAACTTTGAACGTATCTCTTATCGTTTTCGAGATATAACACATAAAGTTAGAAAATAGCTATCCTCAGCCCTAAGCTTAATGCTCTCGCTCAGGGGAACCCATTGGAATGTCTAGATGAAACTTCTTCCGCAAAGAACTAGAGGAATGGGGCTATTGTACGGTGAAAATTGCATAATCCTAACTTCAACCGTTTTCGACTGATCCACCTGTGTGACAGACAGACATACAGACGGACAGGCGATAGCATATAGCGCGCTAAGCATATATGCTATATGCTGTCGCGCGCTAAAATATATGAAAGAAGACACACGTACACGAACGAGCATGCAATAAATCAACTGTATTTATTCTTGCCAAATGAAAACGATCTTGTGAATTACTAACTCGATCTCGTCGTTCTCAAACGTAAGTTCTCCCTCCTCGTCAAAGTAGTCCTGCCCGCCGCCCTTGGCCGTCAGCTCGGCGGTCTTGTAGGGCAGCGCCACGCGGCCTCTGGCCCCTGAGGACCTGGCGACGCGCACCTTGGCCTCGCCGATCGACTCCGGGAAGCTGATGTCAGACTGATCGAAGTGGAACACACCGCCATGATCGTCATCAAGGATCATCACCGTCGCCATCGTCGGATTCACCAGCTGAACTTTGCCATCTGCCCGCATCATCACAATATTATACGATACGATACGATACGATAGTAGAGTTTAACGTGGACTCGAAAGCTGGTTATTCAGCTCAATCTAGCACACGTAGCCAGAAACTAAAACAAAGCAGTGCCCCTTTAATTCAGTACAGGTGAAGGCAGTCCGGCAGTCCAGTACTGACACACTAGAGCTGCACTGCGAGACTGCCAGTCCACGCCGTTAACACAGTTTTCACATACAAATACAAAGTGTACTGCTATGTACAGTACACTTGATTATGAATACGACTACGACGTGGAGTGAAACGTGGTATTATAAGTAATTGCGTTTATTGAAATTGTCGCCAGATAGATACGTGTAAATGCAAATACACAGTGATTCATAATTACGGGAACCGTTTGTTTTTAACGTGGATAAATTTAGCACCGTTTCACACAGCATTATCTCGGGCTTAACCGTGCCAAGTTGTAGCCACAAATGTGGCCTAGCAACAAAGATATTCCACTTTTCGTAGAGGTTCCCGTAATTATGAATCACCATGTAGTATACATAGGCAACAACAACAATGTCAGCAAATAATATCAACACAAACACACACACAAACAAACAAACGAACAAACTAATTTAAGGAAAAGAACTAAAGATATATGTGTTTGGCGTACAAATGGTACGAAAGTTGTTTAAGTCATCAAAGACGATTCACATGATTTGTGTGTGGTGTACAGCAGTATTGTATTTTGCTTATTAGTGTTTCTTTGGTGATTTGCTTTTTGTTGTAAAACTGTGCGATTGACATCGGTTAATTACTTAAAACAGGAACATGGTTTGCTGTCCGGAACGCTAGCCATTTTGAATATTCAGTCTTCACACGGTAGTGTATCAACGCATTTCAGGTGAGGTTGAAGTCTATTACTGCACACGCCAGAAAGTTTTATTGGGAGTCCTTTGGTGAAAATGTATAAAAGCGGTCCACGTTTGCCGAAGTTATGACGAAATATAAAACGTTTTGTTTTTTTTGAGAAACAGTGTGCTTTTCTCTCGTATGGAATCTGTTTCGTTCAGAGCAATATTATCCAATTGTATGACGTTAATGGTACCAGGTAGTACGGCACCTGTTCGCGTTTGATCTGCTGCATAATTAAACTACCAGCAGTGCGTGTAGCAGCTGTCTGACGCCTTCTGAAGCCTCGCCATCAATCTAGTTTCATGGAGAAAATTACAATGTCTCGGCAGCTGCTGCTGCTTAGTAGAAGAATTTCGTTATGTTCCGTTGCGTATTTCAGCAACAAACCGGTTACGTTTCGATAATCTATTGCTTGAAAATGACTCAAACTGTAGCTAAGCTGATCAGCTCAGCTATCTTATTTTGTGAAGGCTATTTGAAGGTTAAGATATTATTACTAACGATTCTCAGTAATTTATGTCGATTATTAATAGTCCTACATGTAGTAATGTGAAGTCGCTTTCGGGTAAAACTTCCAGATAACTCACCGCAAGGTAAACTTTATCAAAAACAATATAATATGTTTCGCGATTTTCAATGTTATTTAAGTTTAGTTGTTTTTCCCGCTAATTATGCGGGTTGGCACTTAGCACTGGCGTTCTCACTGCCTTCGTGTGTGGTCCAGTCATTGTATCTAGTAGCTATAGCAGTATAGAGCTGTCAATCAATCAATCACCTGACTCAGTCTCGCCCTCGTTGCGTGCGTTGTTGAGGTTGACAAAGAAATGCTCGTCTTCTTCGAATACGTCGTCATCGATAATGGCGATGTCGATATGACGCTCCGTCTCTCCGGGCTGGAAGATTAGCGTTCCGGTCGTGAACTGGTAGTCGGAACCGGCGTTCGCCGTGCCGTCTTCTGTTCTGTAGTCCACATAGGTCGTCGTCGACGCAATGTCGCCGCCCTGACCATAATATTCACATTATAAAACATATACACTGTAAGTAAGTAAGTAAGTTAAACATGAATTTATATAAGAGCGCATATCGTTTAAAGAAACCTCTAATGCTCTTAGAAATTTCAATGCATGCTACATTATGCGATGTGGACCATGTAAGGAAGTAACGAAGTAAATAAATACGTAATCTTTATTAATGTGACAAATGCACACATAAAGGAAAAAAAATTTGCACAGAAACGCAAAACCAAAAAAGAACGTAAAACACGCGACGATACGCCACATGCCATAAGATGAACATTTCTTTGTGCTTTTGTACTTATTGACTTACAGGGATGTTAATGATGCCATGAGACAGTGAGACCGAGACCGGGGAGTGTGAGACAGAGACAGAGACCGAGAACAACCAAGTCCTGCGACACCGAGACCAAAACCAACGAGACCGAGACCTAGAACAGTGTAGTCAAATGCATAAAAGAACAAGATGCTGGTGAAACATACAAAGTTATAAACAGGAAGTGGAATTGACGCCAGTAAATAAGTTAGTTTAGTAAGTAAGTAAGTAAGTAAGTCCGATGTTGGCTAAATTGCATGCTTAGCATTTAGGAGCCAACGATCGATTAGATACCACGAGACCAGCTCACATGAGCTTCACGAGAGACATTGGTCTCGAGACCTTAACATTGCTCAATACCACGTCACAAACCTGTCTGACGACGGTCATCTGGCAAGATCCGACGTTCTCGAAAACGGTGTAGTGTCCCGGTTCAAAGAACAGTCTCGTCACATCATCCTCGACGGTCGTCGCGAATGCCGTGTCATCAATGACGCTGTCACGACGTCCACCGGCTGCCTTACGACGAATCAAGTTCCCGCCGCCCGTCAACTTCCTCGTCGCCTGGATGCGGTAGAAGGCTCGGCTCTTGGGACCACGATTGAGCACCTCAGCGGCAGCCATGGACTCCAGTGTCGGCATGTCCATGTCCGGGTGCTTCCGACGCAGTTCACGCAGAATATCAATGTATTCCTTTCGAGTCCTGCAGCGACAACATGAACTAACACGGTTAACAGAAGACGAACTGCTATTACTCTGTAAGTTGCGACAAGTATCAATTCCGACGATTTCCTTACTGAGTACACATATAGTGCATGAAGAACGGAGGAGACTTTGTGAGATTTATATCAATGTATTCATTTCGAATCCTGAAACAGTGTATAACAAAAAGTTCGACGTTTGAGCAAGTGTAGCGCCAGTTGTCATCGATAGCTGGTTTTCTTGTAACACCCACCGGCGTGTTTCGATATCAGGAATTAAGCTGAGTAATTCTTCCAATTTCCACACCTTATATGTATTTTTGACACAGTCGGGGAAAACTCGTTGAATTCCGGAAAGCGACTTAGTTCTGACAATAGGCCTACCATAACGACCCGCATACCAGATAGATATAAATTTTACTATATGTTTGATCGTTTTGTAACAATATTGAAGTCTTTCCTGGAGGTCTGCAGTATCTAAAATGACCTTGAAAGTCACTTAATATCATCGAAGACCGTCAGATAGTTTACGAGTTCTTATTAACGTTTAATAGATAAATCGTTCATCATTCTGCAGAGATATAGCAATACCATTAATATTTCTATACCCTACCGGTATTCACTGCCCCTGTCACGATATGACACGACACGACACGATACAATACGATACGATAGAGTTTAGCGTGGACTGAAAAGCCGACGGTGTGGTTAGCTTAGTCTAGCACACGTCAGCAAGATACTATAAAAGAAGAAACAAATCGAACAAACGCCAGTGCTCAGTAAATCCGGTTCGAGTCCAAAATCCGTGAAAGCAGTCCAGATGGAAGGAACCAGCAAGAACCGGATTTGTGGAACAGATGGGTTTTATGTCATGAGTGAAAGGATAAGGAGTGATAGATGGTAAAAGTAAAAACAGGGACTGTGATGAGGTGATATGTGCAAGCTGAGGTAAACAATAAGGAGAGTGAATAGGATGAGGTGGACGGCATGAAGGAGGAAGGTGATTCCACAAGTAAGATGATGCATACAGAAAACAGCGGCTGGTGATTTGTAATGAGGAGGGTACAGATGGTCGAGCAAGGGTGAAAACGGATGAGGAGCGGGTTCTACATGTAGACTGAACACAATTCAGATTGTGTAGCTAGTCAGGTTGGCTGGTCGTGAAAACTTTGTAGGTGAGTGAGAGGATTTTTATATTCTATGTGTTCAATAATCTTGAGCCAGTGCAGAGATCTGAGGATGGTTGTGATAACCACAGTACGTGCAAGACAGTTGTGAATCTGTTGAAGGCGATGTATTTGAGACTTAGGAGGATTGTAGTAGAGAGAGTTTCAGTAGTCAAGTTAAGAGTGGACAATAGAGGCAGCGATGGTACTGGCTGTTTTAGAGTCAAGGTAAGGACGGATACAGCGGAGTTCACGAATAAGACAATAGCAGGACTATGAGATCTGATCAGAGAAGGTAAGATGTTTATCAAAATTAAAAAGGTTGAGTGCAGAATGAGTGATATTGAGTGAAAAGTTGTCTACTTTAGAAAGTTGCTTTCTGAGACCGATAATGAGAAATTCATTTTTAGAAGTGTTAAGAGTAAGGAGATTTGCGGACATTCAGTTGCACAGCGGTCTGGAGGTGGGCGGTAGTTGAGTCAAGTTGCGAGGATGGAATGAGAAAAAAGTTGAGTATCATCTGCGTAAATGTGGTCGTTTAGACTCAGAAAGTGAGGAGATGAGAGTGCTGAGGGGCGGTGATGAAAAGTAGAGGACCAAGAACAGAGCCTTGAGGAACACCACAGGAAGAAATATACTCGGATGAGAAGTTTTTTTAACACAAATTATCATCCCGTGGAAAAATGGGATGACAGAATGATGCGGCTATCAGGCGGAGAAAGAATTTGTACGATATTTTCAGCCGTTTTGGCACAATTACAAAGCGTGACGGACGGAGGGACGGCCAGACGATCACACAAACGAGCTGAATTGCTATACATCGCTTCGCTAACTACGAACTTTCAAAATGCAATATTTTATATTTCGGCAATGCGCCAAACTAGAAAACTTTGTATTTTTGACTTTTCTTTCGACTTTTTGACAACATCCACTGTTCGTGGCCTACCGCACAAACGGAACATAGAAGCATGCACATGGTGTCAGAATTTAGCGTAGATGTCACAAATTGCACTCGGAAAAGATGGGCACAATGCATTTAATTTTAATCAATATTCTTCACAAAACTGCTCTGTCGAAACCATCTAATGCATAAAAATATGCTGAATTCATCTGTTAAATCTGCAACTAAATTCAAAAAGTGACGCAGAAATGACTTTTCTGATTTTACAAACTGTCTACGAACTCATACTATGTCGCCGCCTATACGCCGACCAAACACGCACGTATAGTATTAAAATTTAATTGTTGCATTTTGCTGTTGCAAAATGCGTCTGTTGGCGGCATTGCAATTGAAGTCAGGGAACTCCTGTATAGGTAGGGGTATAACCCTTAACGTTTGATAAATACTGTAAAGTTGATTCGTCGAAGCCGCCCGACGCAAAAACATGCTAAATTTATCGGCAAAGTCGGCAATGTCAAATTTCATGCAAATGATCCTAACAAATATGTGGTTTTTGGTTCTAGTGAACCAGTCGCTTATTTATCAGATGACGCCACGACCATAAGGCGGGGCATTGTCACAGGCATCGAGTCTTTCTTTAACCTCGTCGTCAAATGCAATCTTCTAGTTTAGTCAACGAAGACAGTAAAACTACGAGTGTGAACTGGAGAAGTAAACTACAGCGTACTTTTCGAACTCTTTGATGCCAGTCTCCTGTGGTTCAGCGGCTCCTGCTGCTGGTCCTCCATCCATCGCTGTCCTCGCATCCTTGTCTCCCAGTTCGAGCACGTCGCGTCCCTCCGCCGTCACCGTCGTGCCGGCGATGCGACCGCGGTACCTGCGCGACAGGAAACTGTAGAAGAAAATGTGACGATCGGCGATGTAGGCCGTGACGACGGTCGTCGGGAAGAAGACGAAGGTCAGGATCGCCTCCCAGAGGTCAACGCGATCCGGTGACGTAACGGCGATGATGATGTAGAGCCAGAGGTAGGCAAAGACGCTCCACGAGGCGGTGATGAAGAAGACACGAAGGTGTTTGATCTGCCTGACCTCACCGTCGGGGATGACGGACACGCAGAGGCCGATGATGACGAACAGATTGAAGGCGGCACTGCCGACGATCGTGCCTGGACCAAGATCACCCGCCTCGAACTTGTTGCCAACAACCTCGATGACGGACAGCATAATCTCTGGAGCGGACGAGCCGAGAGCCATCAGAGTTAGGTTCGACACCGTCTCGTTCCAGATTCGCACGTTCACGACCATCGTCTCACCGTTCGACCTGCGAACAGCAACACCATCATAACAACAAGAAGCCAAGCTGTCGCTAGGATAGCCGACTGTACTGCATCACAGTTCAGTTCAATATACATTTGTATAGTGCATCCACTAATGTCTCTAATGCGCTACCGTAGTACTAGTGTCAGTATCTACAAAATAAAAATGTTTTAAGCTGGTGTTTAAAAACATCGAACGAAAGATCTGACGACTTTAACTAATACGGTAAGGCATTCCAGCAGACCGGACCAGCGACACTGAACGCACGGGTGCCGTAGGTTGACAGTCTGCAGCGTGGTACGACCAAGTTGCTGATTGTGACGGACCGAAGACCGCCACGACGACTTGCTGACGCAGTGACAGCAGAGTAGTAATTACTAATTAGCGATTGTTGCTAAATAGCATCTCCAGCTATTTTCGAGATACTGGGCTTTAAGCGGGCCACGACTTGACGTTTTGGGGTCACGTGATGTCATCGGTCACGTGACCATTCGATTTCTTATAGGCAATTTCCTATTGGTCGTTATTTGGAACCACGTCTCTATCTCTAACGGTTTTCGATATATTCAGTGGCGAATGTGACGCAATGTTTCACATGACCATAAACGACCTCTATGTAAAGGTCAAGGTCATTCATTACGGTACCAATCGATTCCTCATATACGACTTCCTATATGCTGTCGATAGTAACTTTTGTTCTTGGACGCACCGTTTAACCACAATACATACGTCACAGATAGACAGACGGACGTAATACTTGTACCTTAAGTGCGACCGCTAGTAAGGTCGGCTAAAAAGTCACTCTCTTGACCTATTTGAGATCTGCCACCATCGTGACATTGTCGTTAAGATTTTTTGTCTGAAAGGCAGACGTTGAGTCCTGAATAGTACCGCGCTTCAGATTCGACTGTGACAAGTCGACAATGTGCGCGGTATAACTTTTATTATTGTATTGCATTGTATTGGCCGACCACGTACGTTGGGAACCACTGTAGGTAGCACCGATCCCGTAAGGTTTCGTGTCGACGGAGAAGTATGCAGCAGTGATCCACCGCGGACAAATCCGGCTGCATGAGTGCGGAGAGGTCACCGGCGTCAATAGCAAACAGAATATCAGACAGGACCTTCAACACGTGTAGGCAGTCTCTTCTCTTCTCGGTTAGTAATAATTGCCAAACAGTATGTATACCAAAATAGAAAAAGCAGACCGGTGCCGAAATTTACTGAACAAAGCAGATGCGGTAAGTGATTATAACAGAGCTGAGCATTTACCATCAGATATTCCCAAGAGGCTTCCTGTATAGTTGAAATGACTGACCTTTAAAAACATTGATGAACATTGACAATAACGCTATTCAACAAGTGATTTCCTTTTAGTCTTCGACTGCAACCACGTCTTAACCACAGCCTATCTCACGTCAAAATACGATGAAGAGCAAAAAACATGGCAGCAGCATAAAGATATGACATTCGATTAGTGTGATGGGGTTCAGTAGGCGATTTTTTGTACAAATTGGCCGTCGTCAGGTTTTCGAAAGCCTTTAAATATCATTCAACAGTTGTCGGAGTCGGAGATCACGTGGCTCAAAAGATCACACACGACTTTCTTATTAGCCGTCCGTTATAATCATTTTACTGCATGCACACTGAACCGTTTCCTAGATAGGCTTACACACAGTGAGTTACTGGCTGAAATCGAAAGCTTTTCATTTTTACCTGTTTTTATAACGCTCTAACTGAGTGACTCCGTCAAGACCGTCAGAATTCCACAACACGGTTTATTTTCCAGGAAACTAAACGACAGCGCTGCCATGTACTAAAAGAATTTTGACGATACGTTTAGCCGTTTTGACACAGATCCAGTAGATTGTGACAGGTAGATGAACGGACGGACAGACAGACACACATCATTCGACGACAGCATAGCACTGAGAGATAAAGGCACCAGACTGGAAGAGACAGCGTGCAATGGGCTACGCCGCGGTGGGATTGAACCGAACCACCACTATACATGTAATGTCAGAATGTCACTGCATATCGTCCGTGGAATTTGCAGAGAACTGAGGATAGGTTTTTGTTCCCGTGTTCACCGCGCCTTTCAGACTTCGAGCCTGAAACTAAAGCCAGTTCCATGTCAGAGACATTTCTGTGACATTGCTTCAGGCTTTCGTGCTTCGACCTCACTCCTAAATCATTTGCCTTTCCATTTGAGATAATGCTGCAACTAGCCTATCACACGCTCGCGAGACGGTACGTTAACTGCTCACGTTTTAGGCTACGACGTATATACGCCACCGATAAGCAGGCTCAGGCAGCATGCAATACGCGTTGTTATCGGGCGGACGGGCGGAGACTGAAGTCACAAGACTATCTGGCAACGAAATTTAACTAAGCTATATCGGACTAAGCTGAAGTGATTCAACAACCGCGATATTCGGGTACCGTTAAATCCGATAACGTCTCTGTCCGTCCGTCCGTTCTTCAGAAATGTCTCGACACTGACTAAACAAGAAAGCCCAGCTGATGCTGGCATACCCGCGCGACGCAAAAACGATGAAAAAAATCCTCCATTTCGAAGTTATAACAAGTTCCAGTCAAGTAGGAAATCCGGTGTTTATAGTAATTAA
>Ga0056114_1000751_pt1 | contig 12581 bp, 8 predicted proteins | sample WorMetHERISLAND1_FD_77005 | JGI IMG/M metagenome (GOLD analysis project Ga0056114, IMG submission 77005) | Marine gutless worms symbiont microbial communities from Max Planck institute for Marine Microbiology, Germany - Olavius loisae HERON... ...
TCCAGACAGGCCTCAATCTAACCATGCTCACCTCACCGTGTTACAATAATACTACATGCATGCAGATATAATACAAGAAAATAATCTAACACACACAAAGCAACCTAAGCACAGTGAGTGAACGCAGTGAGATGAAGCCAAATCTGGTAGACAAAACCTGTGAGCTGCTCAGATGACTGTGAAAAGACGATTTGTGAAAACTCTGATATAGAATCAAACAATCAGGTGCATTAGTAAACGTATCCTGAAAATTTTGTCCAAATCCAACCACAACTTTTCATGCGGACAAACAAACAAATGAATGAATGAACTAACAGAAACGATTGCATAATCCCCCGAGTTTGTTGGAAGAACAACTGGTCATCGAGCATTTAGCATCACGCTATTCACTGAAATTTAAGGTTTTTTAATGCCACAAATTCACTGATATCAATGACAGTAAGGCTACTTAAACACAATATTTTTACTGTCCACTGACAACTAAAAAAAGAAAATCTTGAAAACCAGGAAATCTTCACTTGTATTAATTATTACTATTATAATTAATGACAGGCGCAAACTTCGCCACGCAGCAAATGCGTCAAGTCAGCCGTTGCACGATAACAGTGTGGCTTTGCTCGATGTACATAATAAAACTTCGGCCAAGACAAATCTTGAGTTACTATAACAGACTCTACTCGCTGAACAAAATAAGTAAGTTAGAATCATGCAGACTGATGCTTAATGGAAACTGTAAAATACACACTACAGAAATTCGATTATTTTTTTGGTGAAATTAAACACCACTGACTGCAAAGTACATTATACAAAATACTAACGACAGTAAAATGATATCTACTCAGTCATGACAACACGAGGCAAAATCATTCGAGAATGACATTGTCAAATGCAGGGCCACGTGTTATAGAAATCTTGTCGAAGCAGCCGTCCTGATGCACGTCGATGGCACAGAGCTTCTTGAGAACGAGCAGTGTGTGAAACTTGGCGGCAACTTGTTTGCGGTGACTGCGTACAACGAGGTTGCTAAACATCACGTCTTTACGAGTCTTTAGTGATTTCTGGATGGCGTGCAGCAGCTGCCCAGAACGCCGGTTCAGAATACGAATGTCTTCTTCATTCTCACCTTCCTACAATACACACACAGACACCTTTATCTTACCTTACGTCACCTTCAAGGTAGTTGTTGGCGCCAAGGCGGATCAGATCAAGCCCTCAGGGCAGTGAGATTTTGCATTTTGATTTATTATTTAGATTTGGTTTTAGAAACATCAAGTTTTAGTTTTGTTTTAGTATTCTATAATTTTTGGTTGCAGTTTTTCATTTACATTTTAGTTTAGTTTTATGTATTTTTCGTTCAGTTCCTATGAGTTTTCGTTTCTACATTTTTTAGTTCAATTAACACGACTAGAGCGTGTGTTTCATGACTGCGATGTCGTGCAGTTGCGTGATCTAGTCGCATTTCTGGCGTATTATACTTAAAACTGTTGTGTTTTAGGCGCCTAATTTTTAGTTTTACTTTGCTGTCTTTATTCTATTTCTCGTTTTAGCTGTAATTAGTTTTTGTCTTAGTTTCAGTTTTCGTTAACGAATACGTTATTATTATTTCCGTTTTAACCATTTCGATTCTGTTAACAAAAATCACACTGCCAGTGCATAACCAAAGAATAGATGTTATGGAGTTATCATATTCTGTCAACTGTATGATGAATTAATAAACGTACAGCGAATAGTGTGATATCGGCGGCAGCGGACTGCAGCGTCTCGTTGAAAGCGGTGTCGTCAGCAAACTCATCGGCTGGAGCGACAGACGGTGGTTCTGCGATGGAAGTGGACAAGTTGTCTAGTGGCGCCGGCATGGCAACGTCAGGCACTGGAGGCAGTGAGATGTCAGCGACAACTGCCGACACGTCGACACCAACCGACGTCCGGCTAGCGTCAATCGCACGATCGTCCACTGGCAGCTGAATGCCGCTTGTGTCGTCAACGGCAATCGGAGCCGTCGACATACGAGACAGATTTCCACCGGCGTCTAATTCTGTGGCTGAAACACACACATCACATATTACAGCAGCAGAACGTTCATCAACCAACGAACACAGAGATTGATGGTTTTTGATCAGCATCGAAGACTTGCTTTATCACAGTACAACAATACACAGTGTCGCCTATGTGCTCTGGAAATCCACAGCAACAACTACTTCTACTATCTTCACAGCCACTTCACACACATACAGGTAAATCACATTTAAATGACGGAACAGTTGACATGATAAAGACTACCAGCTGTGCATGTCAAATGTCAAATGTGAATTTATATAGCACATTCTCGTAAAAAAAAACCTCTAATGCGCTGAACACACTAGTACTGCCAAGTGGGGTCTGTTTGGAAGTCTAAAGACAGGGACAACACAGATACCCAGTTAGCAAATTTTTCTTTTTAACCAGGTAACGTTAAAAATAACGACTCCACTCGTTTTCGCATATGATTGGCTGAGCCAAGGTGGACCCCACTTGGCAATCAATCATTCCACGATGTTGACCAGGCGTGAATGAGAACATGTAACTTTTACCCGAACGGGTTAAGTCGGTTACAATAAAAAATACACCCATTATAAAAAAGTGGACATATTAATAAAGGAATACATCAGTTGGACTGATTGCTACAGACGAGGAAGTTCTTAATGGTTTATGATACTGAAATAAATTCTAGACAGGCAGGCTTTAAACATACGATGAATAATAACGGCTAAGTCTACAACATCAAAGAATTTAACATAACATGTTACGTTTTATCTGTTGAAGATCGGGGCTAGGTTCCACTCTGTAAAGCAGCTAAGGATTGAGAGACCACATGTATAGTAAAATAATGTCAAAAAACTACATCACTGGTTTAAAAGCCTGATGTGGGTCATACCTGGTAAGCTGGTTCCACGCCGTAGCTCGCTCGGTGGCTGTGTATCCGCTGCAGTAACTGCATCGTCCTGTCTCTGTTTTCGCTCCTTCTCTCTACGGCACACCTCAGCTTCCTCGTCATCACCGACGGCACGCGTCACCAGACCACGACTGAACAGCTGTAACACAACGCCAAGCTACAACAGATGTTGATGATGATGAGTCGTTAAAGTCAATGTTCGCTCGCCCTTACAGTCTGCTTAAACACCAAACAGTCACTAGCGACGCGTACTAGTGGTAGGATCTGTTCAATTTACATCTCACGGCGTAATAAGAATGGAAAATGGCAGCTACATGGCAATACCGACAGAGAGTTCCATGGGTGGTCATGCGGCTGCAAAACTGTGGGGGTACCGCGGTGGCAGCCTCCACCACCGTTCAGGCTTGGCGACCCTGCTCTCTGTGGGAGCCATCCCCTAGTCACCCCAGAGTATTAGTGTAGACTATGGAATTTTCTGGGGTTTTTTTGTATATGTGTGCGCTTATTGTGTTTATTTTTGTGTTCCTTCAGTACTTTGATACTGTTGGTTGGGTCTGTTGACCTGTAAAACTGTCTCCCAGATAACCTATACTATGTTGGTGGAGACATTAAACCCCGCTCAGTCACTCACGACAGCAAAACTGCAACAACCACAGCGGATGCATATAAATAGTCTTCTCTGTACCTTACTGGCCAATCCTGTAACAGAATAAGTTGTAGTCACTAATCAACACTGGGGGGGGGGCTTGTAATATGGTGGACAACAAGGTCTATAAAACAGATAGTTTCTATTAACCATGGTGACCATACAATTGGTCAATCAACAACAGCACAAATAGGTCGGTCAGCAAATCATGCCATTCATTCACATGGTTTTTGTCATATCAAGTCCACTGTTTGTGACAAAGGTAGTAAATACATAATTACAGGCGCGCGAACCTGACGACCTAACCAGCCAACCGTGTCACAGAATTAAAGGCATAAAAAGCCACACAACAAAAATAATAATAATATTAACTGAAATCAATCAGCTATCACTGCTGACTTGCGTTCTTTCGCCCACAGTAAAATACTGTGAAAATCAAAATCATTTTATGAAACCAGCGACATTTTATTAATGCTATAGAAAACTACATTCGACCGCGTAGTTAACCCTTTAACACCCACTGTTGCCATATGGGTTCATCCTGTATCAGACCGGGTTAAGCCGTCATTCATAATTTTTGACGTCCTCCTGGCACTCTCATGCAGGACTGAGCGTCAGAGTGCCTGGATGTCAAAAATTACAAATGACGGCTTAACCCGGTCGGGTACATGATGCTTTATAGCTGTACCCATATGGCAATAGTGGGTGTCAAAGGGTTAATGACAGCATTTAAAATCAATAACCTGTCGCAATCTCGTCGGCCCGATCTGTTTGCCCGGCATAACAAGAAGTTTATCAATGCCGCCGATGTCTTTCCATTCCATCAGTCTCTTGGTGGGTGGAGCCAACTCCAGCGGTACGATGAGGTCGGCGGCACGGCGTAGCTGAGCTCTCATCGTGTCACTCGGAATCAGCTTCTGCTCGTCGATCACCAGCTTGCGCTTCTTCTTCATCTTGCGTCCCGTGCCTACATGAACGTCCACTTCCTTCTACTGCATAGTCAATGCACTACATGATATGATCTTATGCAAGTACAAAAACGGTAACAAATGACCTCTTGGAGATTTGTTTGCAGAACAAACAGATAACTGAGACTGAACAAGTGAGCAAGCAGATTCTTAACGGCACATCAGCACAATTAGGCAATACAGTGTCATTCACGTCGGTTCACGTTGGAAAAATACAGGACAGAAGACAAATCAAACTAAACGCTAGCCAGAAAAGCAAACAATGCAAATCACAGCAAAATAAAACTAGCCTGGTTTAGTCACCTTAAACACGACACTCGGCCAGGAAAAGAGGTCGGCTTATTCTACAACGCTCCGGAGCCCATGCAGGGCGAAACACCTTGTGGAAAAAGATAACATATATGACACTAACCGATAGTTGTAGCATCAATTGGTCCAAGAGCGAATGCCTCAGCATCATTAGTGATGAGGGTTGTCTGGTCGGGAGCAACAGACTGATCTCCCGCTGCTGCAACGGTTTCAGCTGTAACTGTCACACAACACTAGCAATGTCATCATACATATCAAGCACTTGAACTGATATTTAGGTCAAAATAAGACAAAAATGCCACCTAATTTTACAGTAGGATAAAATCGTCGACAAAGAAAATAATCCTATTTATTGGTAAATCAAGAGAAAAGAGTTTCTATCGTAGAGAAATTAAATTGTTAAAATATGTTACAATGCAAACAACAGTTTCAACTGAATTTCAGTTATGCAGAATCAAGAAAACGTTTGCTTACTTAGGTATTTAGTACCTATTAGTCAAAATCACATACATGTACAGCTGATATCACACGCAGGAAAAATATACTGTCAAATATTTATTTATGAGTTTTCAATTAACAGCAATGTTAACAATCAAAAATTATTGGCAGAATATGGAGTATAAATTGCTCACAGTACGTAAACATGCAAAAAGAACCAGCAGCAACCTGGAGCATCTTGCTGGACTGCAGGTGCAGGTGTGACAGGCTCGGCAAACAGGTCGTTATCCATCACCTCACCTGCACAGCAAAAAAAGAAGCTCAGCTGTCAATGACAAACCACGTGATGGCATTACGACGCAGCCTCTAATTGACATTGGCAGGTTATACTGAGACAAAAGTGCAATTCCTTACATAATCCTGGTTACGTGCAAAATTGGCAAAACTACATTGGATTGGATTGTGCAGTGTTTTACGTTCCCGCCAACACAGTATAGGTTACATGGGAGACGTTTTTTACAGGTCAAAAGACCCAACCAACAGTATCAAAGTACTGAAGGAAAATCTACAAAAGACAAAGCAAACAACGAAAACAACTAAATACACAAATGCACAGACAATAATAGAGAGACAAAAGGATTATACACAAAATAAGTACAACAAGTCCCCTAGTCTACACTAATATGGGGTGACGGCTCTCACAGAGGGCAGGGTCGCTAGGCCTGAACGGTGGTGGGGCTGCCGCCGCGGTACCCCCGACAAAACTACATATGGAGTCAACTGACCTAAGTGTAATTAACTAACGGTTGCAAATACGACATAACAGCAAATTTAGCATTTCACTAACCTACTGTTCTTTCTTCTTTCATAACATTTCACGTAAACTTTCAGATTCAGTTCATAAACAGTTATGTGAATCAAACAGAGCACAGCGTTGTATTCACCAAACAGTTGCGGATCCATCTGGCCACCAAACTCATTCGATATATTAACGCTCTCATCAGCTCCAAGGCCTCCTGCACAGCAGTCACATAAGGAATTTCACATCGGATCAGATCACAGTTTATTAAGTCAATGACACACCAATACATATAAGTGTGATATAATGCAGGAAACACTGTGTATAAAGTTAAAATAGAGTTGTAAAAGATATGTAAAGAGACAAGAAGAAAACCAATAGGCCTCCCTGAAAAGCAATCGAGCAAACAAATTACACTGTCATAGTATGATTTGCAGGTAAGCATTAAATTATGGTTTTGAGGCCTTAGTTAATGTTGTGGTCTATTATTAGGTGGTAAAAGGCAGTGCATTACGTGATTATACTTAGTCACGGCTGTTTCCAGGCTGCATATGCAGTAGACCTAGCAACAGGATTAAATGTCCGCTCAGCACACTTATGGTTGTTTTGCAGACATTGTCCAAGTGAATTTCTTGACTTGGCTGAGTCAGCCAAACTGACATTTAAAATGCACACATGGCTGAAGTATAGTGGATCATTATTAACTACCGAGGGAGAGTACCCACTTGTCCATATCATATGCAAGAGACAAGTTTAACAACATGTGCGATAAACATTTAAAAATCTGTTCCGTTCTCTGCCGTCATTCCGGATTCATTTTCTACATAGCATTTTTCTTGATATCAAAGCTTGTCCAACATCAAATCTGGCAGCAAGTGAGACCCATGTTTCTTTAATACTAATGCACCTACTCCACCAAACACAGGTCATTTCACGAGCGGTCTTCACAGCCAACCACATGACCGATAGTAACAAACAAAACAGTACATGAACTACACAAACCAAACAGAACACAAAAAGCAAACAACACAAAATACAGCAGAACAAAACTACCCTGGTTCAGTCGCCTCTTACGACAGTCGGCCAGGAAACGAGGTGGGCTTATTGTACAACGCTTCTGAGCCGACACCAAGCTAACATAGTGTCACAGATAGTTCATGAAATTTATCAAGAAGATGTCCGATAAGTACGAGAAGACGAGTTGAGCATCCCACTCAACTCATCAGAGGTCGTTAGAGCTGACAGATTCGGCTACAACAGACAATACAGATACACTGACTTGGCAACCAGCGACATACCATAGTCATAGACATCATCCGGCGCGTCGGGACCTGCATCCAGCACTGTTGTACTCAGCAGCAGCCGGCTGCGTTCAGGTGATTTAGTCTTTGTCACTGCATCATCGACATCCATTGGCACTTCTACATCTCCCACCTCCGCCGCGCCACCGCCAGTACTGCTGGTTGTTGTGCTTGGAGACAGAGAAAGACGACTCATGTCAACGTCGACTGCATTGGGTTCACGCACTGAGCGAGCGTACAGTCCCAGTTCGTTGTGAGCCGCAGGCAACATGAAACCGTCAAAGCCAATGTCACCTGCAACTCACGACAAACTTAGCATAAGTATCATCTGTGTTGTATGTAATATACTCACATTCATTGTGCCAGCGGCAAACCATTCAACACACCATGGATTGGTATGCTAACCACACTTTAGTTCGCTTTATCAGTAACGTGCATCACTACTGCATATGACACACTTGATAAACAGCATTACTTGCATCGTTGGACGTTCTGTTTTATGCTAATAACAGCAGCTTGTGAAATTTAGTACACTTCATGTGTCTCATATTAATTCATAAGCCATCGATCACATTCACAACTGAAATTAAAATTATGCTGATAACTGAAACTATTTTACAGCTGCAACTACAATTAACACTTAAATCATTTCATAACTGAAATCAAAATTGAAATTAAAATCAAAGGTGCAAAACTAATTTTAAATGAAATTAATAATTATTTTCATGACTCACTGCTTTGCACCTATGGGCAGTATTTGACATTTTTGCATTTTTGGTGTAGTTGCCTGTTTTCTATGGTATAACGTCGCATATTAATAAAACTTTGTGAAAATTATCATAAACAGCAACAAAAACCAGTTTGGCACAGTTATCTTTTTAAAACACGGTTTTCAGTTTCTGCTATAAAACTGACAAAGCACTGATTATTTTGCGTGCGACAGCATATGCTATAGCGCGTATATGCTATTGCCCGTCTGTACGTCCGTCACACGGGTGGATCAGTCGAAAATGGTTTAAGTTAGGATAATGAAATTTTCACCATACAGCAGCCCCATGCCTCTAGTTTTTGTGGGGTAAGTTTCATCCGAAATTCTAAGGGATTCCCCCAGCAGGGGCGTCAAACAAGGGAGGAGTGGGTAAAATCAGCAGTTTTCTATCTTTAAGGGTGAATATCTCAAAAACAGTAGCAGATACGGCTAAAGTTACAATTAATGACTGATAGCAAGTCACATATCTGCTTTCCATTGACACCAAGATCGATGACCTTGAACTGCTGTAAGGTCAAATTTTATTGGATTTTCGCGTGATTTCGCGATTTTGGGAGGCAACAACGGCTAAACGAATGAAGACAGACCCATAATGTCAGCGACGGAATTGTAGCACATTAAATGCACTTTTCATCGGTGTATAGATTACGTTGATATCTCATGGTGTTCCGCCGCTAAGGGGCATCAAACAAGGGAGAGGTGGGTAATATCAGCAGTTTTTATCTTTAAGCTCGAAAACGGTAGCAGATACGGCTAAAGTTACAATTAATGACTAATAGGAAGTCATATATGAGCTTTCCATTGACATCAAGATCGATGACCTTGAACTGCTATAAGGTAAAATTCTCTTGGAATTTCACAACATTTCTCATGTTTCGCAGGCAATTACAGCTAAACGAATGAAGACAGACCCATATTGTCAGCAACGGAATTGCAGCCTACTAAATGTACTTTTCAACGATGCATAGATTGCGTTGATATCGCAAGCCGTTCCTCAGCTAGGGGGCGTCAAACAACGTTGAGATGGCAAAAACAAGTCTTCGTACACACACGGCTGTCGCGCGCTTACCTGGCATTAGCTAGGCTTTCTTGTTAAAATTCTGCACTCAGTCAAAGATTCAGTGAAAAAATGCTGTGAAAATCCAATTCTCACGAGAATAAAAAGCGCATGTACATCACTAACCGAATCCATCGTCAGCAACAAACGGAACGCTGCGACAATCCTCTCTCAGTGTGATCTCTTCCGGTTGACTCTGGTGAAATGAGAACCGACTTTGCAGGTCAAAGTCACTGAAACACATTGATGTAACTAACTTTTGACTTGCAGTCACACGGCATACCAGCTTGGTATATGAAATTATTTTTCAACCTGTATAAGTGTAATTCTTTCAGCCAACGTATAACATTTTGGTGCAAACACAATACTGACACCATAAGAAAACAGCATGTAGCATCGTAGGCTAACACATTAAAAGTTGTTGCCTCTAGCTCTATTGAGCAGGTGTCACCTGAATCGCTTTCGGCACTATTATATAGGAATAAGCAAAAGTCCAACTCCAAGTTCAACTCACGGCATTGGTGGAAGGAAGGTGTCGAACTCGTAGAAGTTTTCCGGCAACGTCACTGCAGTAACTGCAGCCTCGCGGCCCTCTTCCGGCAGATCCACTGCTCCAGGTCGGAAAGCCATCTTGATCTTAACAATGGCCGAGTTGCAGTCATCGAGCAGGTACTTGGCCTTACGGGAATAGATGCGCACGACACCAAGCAGCAAGTGACCAGATGTACGAAGTGCGAGTTTCACCTACAAGATTACGAGACCACAACCATTAGGGTGTCACAAAACACTGCACCAGCGTCAAATATAGGTCTTACATCTATATAAAAATGTAGAATCGATGTGTCGCAATTACGAAAAACAGGTATACTTGTTTGAAGATAATGCAAAGTATAGGCCTAATTAATACGACATGACTTAAACAATAATGCCGCTGTGCTTATACATTTACCACCAACCATGCTGTCCGCACCGGCCACCAAAATAGATATATTTGCTGTTAAAAAGGCTCAAGTGCACGGTGCATTAATAAAGTTAACACATTTTGGCACTGCCATACCTGCTGGCTGTTGGAGAATGTTAGAAGTCTGCATGATCAAATAGCAGGAAGACCTATGTTTGTGGCCAGTGCAGTGTTTCATGACACCACAACCATTATATATCTGAACTAAAGGTATGTGACTTACCGTATATACTCGCGTATAAGTCGCTCTCGCGTATTAGTCGCCCAATAAAAATCGAATCCGTATGTGGTCCAAAATCATTCACCCGTGACCCGCGTATAAGTCGCAGGTAGCTTGCAAACTTGGCTAATAATAAACTCAACATCAGTTAATGTTATCAACAAGACCAGTAATGTGTGTGAGATTAGACAGTGCACAGACTGTAGATGTGGGAAGATATGGTCGTCTTGAAAAATGTATTGTCAGTACATCACCTGTGGCTGCATAATTGCTTCGACGCTGCCTTCAATGCTTGTTTCAAATATCTGAGCTTTCGACAGCTTCTTGTCCCAGTGAGCCGCCAGCCAAATACGGGCCAATGGGCCCTTCTTGCTCAGCACAAAATGTGCATAAAACATCGTCTAACAACAAACAACACATTTATAAAACAAACAGCTGAACCCAATCACTGATGATATATGTGAATTTCATCACAGCAGTAAGACGTATGATAACTGGACAGTTCACCGAGTCAACTTGCTAACATCACACAAAATGAATGCCAGTGACACTTTTTTATACCACACGCGTACTTCCAGTCTCTTACAGTCCGGACATGTCCGGTAAAAAAATTTTCTTCTTATTATCAACTAATGATGTAGGAATATGATATGCAAGAAAATTCTTCATCCAACGACCGGTCCACGGCGCACTCTAACTAACAGATGGATCGACGGGCCAACAGGCGGTTCAAAGAGAGTGGCCCGTTGTTGCGTATAGCGGGCGGCAAGATGACCGACCACCCGACGGCTACATGCACCGATGGGCCACTAGGACCCGTCGTCTAAACACACATTTAGATTCTGTATGTCTTCATGACTCATGTGCTGAGTTTTCGTCTGTGTATGGTAATAATCAACGTATGCTTTTGTACAATAGATACATATTTTGCCTACGTCTAAACATGGAAGGGAAGGAGCCGTCGTCTGTATGACGCCGACGGGCCCAACAACAGGCCAGTCAGAACAGTCTCCCTGACCTGTCGTCCGGCTGTCGGCCCATCGTCTTTTAGTCAGACCCCGACGGCACACACTACTCACACCGGTTTGGTCTAAAAATCGAAATCCACGAAATCCACCAAAATTCAGTGTCTTTAAGTGGCCTATAGTTACTGAAACTTGCTTAAATCAGCTACGTCAGCCGCCAACATTATCAGAGCAGCGTACATGGACAGGACTGTTAATGAGATTGAAGTCGCCTCAATTTTAAATTTTAGCATCTTAGTCGAATGTTCTCTACTGAATCATTTCGCCCCAATGTCAACTCGCCCGACCAACTCTCCCCAGGTGGGGCATCGCCCCATTAGCCTACCAACTTTGCCCTACCGAAACTTTTGCAGTGGTTGATTGCTGCTTATTCAGCTGAGTCCCTGTTACTAATAGATAGCTGCCAAAAGTTTGGCTGCTAACGCTTGATACCAACTCGTCCTATATTTAAGTGGTGCGAGTTGGTAAAACTACTGCAATGCTACTGAATGCATGCGAATGCGTGGATTTTGTAAGCAGTACTGGATTTCGTGGACGCCGTTAATTTCGAGACTGCTTACGTTGGATTTAGATAATTTTCGCTTCATATAAGTGGATTTTGTTGCAGAGGGTGGAATTTGCTTAACATAGACATTGGATTTCACAAATTTTGGTGGATTTCATGGATTTCGTGAATTTCAAGTTTTAGACCCACTGCTCACACCGGTGAGACTGGCCTTATTCGTACTCTGGAGGGCGCATTCTTAAACACCGCCTATTCACACTCCGGACTGCAGACATAACTGAAACTGCCCATAGGCACTCCGGAGTTCCGACGGGAACAGCCAACTTGGCCAATTTGCCAGCAAAATATCATTTTTTTGTGACCGATGAATGCTTAGCAAAGCGGTAAGTTTGTGAAAATTATTTTCATTGACTTACTCACATATCACCATTTCAGTCGAGCAAACATTCCAGAATAATTTTTGTCAAGACTAAATTTTAATGTAATAAAACAGTAGAGAAACAACGAAATCTAAAACAATAGTGAAAGAATTCTGCTTGTAAGTAAGAAAGTAAGTAAGTAAGTAGCCTTTAATGAACCAATGTCAATCGCACAGGTTTTACAACGTAATAATGTCAAATCGTAGAGTAAAATAATAATAACATACAAGCA
>Ga0056114_1000752_pt1 | contig 12579 bp, 4 predicted proteins | sample WorMetHERISLAND1_FD_77005 | JGI IMG/M metagenome (GOLD analysis project Ga0056114, IMG submission 77005) | Marine gutless worms symbiont microbial communities from Max Planck institute for Marine Microbiology, Germany - Olavius loisae HERON... ...
GCTTAAGTCACTTTACTTTTTGACTTTCGCTCAGCGAAAGTCTAAGTCCAAAGTTAAGTTGAACTTTGGTCTAAGTCCGGACTTTAGCGTTCAGCTTAAGGTTTCGCTCAGCGAATCGCTGAGTGAAAGGCTAAGTCAAAAGTTAAAGTGACAACAGCCTGGAAGCCTAAATAACAGGTAAATCAAAGCCTTTGCTTTGCACGGTGTGCTTGTTATAAGTGGCAGAGGTGGCCATTCTAAAAATATTATTTCAGGGAAGAAGTAGGCTTCATATAAGGTTTTACTTTGTAATAGCAATGATTTGTGGATAGATGGAGTTCATTGTTTGTTTGTTTGTTGCATTAACTGTGGTACCATAAATTATTTTATACTACAGAATTTATTAGAGGTAACTTAGCGTAATATTTTGAGAGTATAGTTTGCTGTGATACAAGCCTCCACCTACTGTGCCAGTATTTGTCATAAATTAATGTTCATAATAGCATAATAACTCAATACAGGAATGTTTAACATGTACTAGTAAAATTGATGGTAGTCCTGCATGTAAAGTGTGTTTATCAATATAGACTTGAAGGCAATGGTATTTATGTTTTTCCAACTGACACCATCTATGAAGGACAACTACGTGATGGCATGTTTCATGGCGAGGGCACTTTATTTTTTCCAAATGGAAGCAAGTACAGAGGAGTGTGGGAAAATGGTATTGCACAAAAAGTGAGTACAATTTACATGTAAAACTTGCATTGATTTTGCTATTAATGTTTCGCTATTAATGTGATAACATATTCAACATGATAAAGATACGACATGGTTCACATTTTCACTTGTCATGTCTTCTGTCACTGAGTATACTAAATTGACAGCAGTTTTGAGCAACAGTGCATCAGTTTGTTTTCCAAAGTCTTTTAACTAAGTTTAAATTTAGTTAATTTTTCTTCAGTTCTTTTAGTTAAGTTTATTCGAGGGGCATTGAGGCTTTGTCCTGCGTCCTATGACGACGTTGTCTTGTTTTGTACCTGTTCAAAAGAGGCAGTTGTGTTTACGTGGACTGTGGCTGAAGTGCATAGATTGTACATAAATGTGTTATTAATTTTCAGGGAACATATACATTTGCCGATGGCTTGGAGTTCAAAGAGAAAGACTGGGGATATTGTGATAGTTATGACAGAAGGTACTTCACAGAGGTCATTGGTGGCTTGAAACCTGCAGGTAAATAATGATTGTGATCTCGCAGTGATTGTGAACAGTTTTGCCCATTCTTTTCCACAGACTCTAGCAACTTCAGTTTTGGGCCCCTAAACGTGCGGAAGGGGTCACCAATAATTCGACCTAGGGTGATATTCCAGCATAGCAACCAAATTTAGCGTGGTAACATGTGGAAGGTTTTCAGGGGTCAAACCCACCCATATCCAAGGGATAGAGCCCCAACACCCCAAAATTTTTAATAGCGGTCATAGACAGATATATCCACACTTCAGCCATTGTAGCTATAGCTACTAAATTTGACATGATCAGACGAAGAATTTTATGGGTCAACTCCGTCCTGCATCCAAGAGGCAGGGCGCCCCAGCACCCATTTTTGAAATATCTCGGGTTTTATACAGAAATGGTTCAACACTGAGCTGCAAAATTTGATGAAATAACTTATTATGGCCGGACCATGAATGTGCAACTGACCCCCAACCCCAAGAGGTGGGGCCCCCACAGCTCAACGTGCAATATGTATATTCTGACTGCACAACCGAGTTTTACAATATTTGCCAGGTTGACTGACGACAACCAGGCACCACTACCACCTCTGACTAGAGGGAATAATTAGGGGGCCTTTATTGGGGATATGCTGTCTATTGAGGGCCTTTCTAGTTAATACTGTAAAATACTGAAAATTTCTGTAATAGACTAAGCTTATATTGTATACTAAGACAAAATTTTACTAAAATTATAAAATTATATTTTTACATACGGTACATACAACACTGGTAGCTTTTAACCCTATGTCATTGTGTCTGATATGCTTTTTGCAATAGTATGCTTTAATATTTTTCGACATGTGATGCAAAACATATTAGAATTAACTGTAACCGTAGATTAGGAGCAAGAGAATGTTCTCCAGTAGTATTGTTTTGTGTAGCTTTCTGTAGTTGCACAATCATATGAAGAGCTCACAGGTTTGGTCTACCAGATTTTGCTTCTTGTCACTGGGTTCACTCACTGTGCTTAGATTTCTTTGTGTGTGTTAGATTAATTTGCTTTTGTTTCCATTGTCTTGTATTATATGTACATGCATGTTGTATTAATGTAACATGGTGAGGTGAGCCTGGTGAGACTCACACTGCTGGTTGGGTTATCAGACCTGTAAAGATGTCCCTGAAAATGACCGATACGTGTCGAGTACGGGGACGTTAACCCTTCCTCAACTCAACTTACTCACGTAGATTAAGAGTAAATTAACTGAGGTGACTAAAACAACCAAGGGAGAGTATTTAATGTTGGAAATTGTAGCTGAAAAGATAAAAATTGAAAAACTCAAATTAACCCATTGACGCCCACTGTTGCCATATAGCTTACAGCTATAAAGCATCCTGGGCCAGACCGGGTTAAGCCGTTATTTGTAATTTTTGACTTCGGGGCATTCCGATGCTCAGGACTGCCTGGACTGGGCGTCAAAGGGCTAAAATTGAACAATGCAGCACTGTTTATTGTATGGACATGTTCAGGTCGATCGCAGTTGACTGATGTGACTCCAGCACGCAACATCCTGCCTGGATGCTACGACTGCGGAGATGGATTTTACGACCCAGAGACCCGTGTTGTATTCAATGACAACTACAAGTTCATCCGCAATGCAGGTTCATATCACAACCTTCCATATCAGATTTTAGTAGCATCAAAATGTGAAAAACGTGGTATCACAGAGTGGGAGACGCCAATGGAAACTGCTCCTCCATCCTTCCCCTTCCCAGATGGCAATTTGATAAATAAACCACTGTATACATACATCGTAAACACACTTAAAATTAATTATTACAGAAAGCAGAAATACGCTATACAAGAAAGCCTAGCTAACGCTGAGATGAGTACGCGACAGCAGTGCGTGTATGAAGTCCCCTAGCGAAGAAATCTACAGCAAACCAACGCAAGGAACACAATGTTGAAAACTACATTTAGTGGGTAACAATGCTGTTGCTGTGCAACAATATGTGTCTATCTTCATTCATTTAGCCATTATTGGTTCTCAAATCTGTGAAATTCCAAGAGAATTCGAACTTATAGGTTATCGATCTTGGATTCTTGGTGTCAATCAAAAGCGCATGTGACTTCCTTGGACGCGTCTCCTACCTCTCCTACCATTTTCGAGATATTGACGTTTAAAGCCAGAAAATGGCTTTTTTACCACCCCTGCCTTGTTTGATGCCCCCGCTTGGAGGATCCCATTAGAATTTCTGAATAAAACTTAGCCTGCAAAAACTAGAGTGATGGTGAAAACTGTAAAATCCTAATTTCAACCATTTTGACTGATCCACTCATGTGTCAGATGGATGGACGGATGGACCGACGGGCGATAGTATATAGCGCTCTAAGCATATGCTACCGGTATATGCTGTTGCACACTAAAAGTAAATGTTGTTTATAATATTGCATAAGAAAGTTTTTCCAGTTTGATTTAGGACTATGAACTATTCAAGAAAAGATTTAAAATAACCGTGAAAGAAGTTAGCTTTAGTAATCAAGTGGTTATTAACTGGATCTGTCTATCTGCATTCTGCACCGTTACTTCTGGCAGCTATTAACATGTCAGTTTCAAGCAGGGCTCAAGACTCAACTTTTCCGGCTGGCTTTTCAATGACCTTTCGTCTGAGAACTATAAGACATTGAATTGAACCGAACTGAAATTATTCAAAAATTGCATTGACTATAAACATAAAAAAACTGCTTTCATCTTAAGGGGACTTTTGTCCCTAAGGCTACTTATCAGGGCTACTTATGCCTGCCTCAGTTTGCTACTAGTTGTAGCAAACTGACACTAAATAATAATAAAATAATTAATCAAATAATCAAATTATAATAATCATAATGTAATCAAAGAATACATGTAATATACTATAATGAAACTAAATAATTTTCGCAATTCATCTTACAAACAAGCAATACGTAAAATCATGGCCACCCCCTATTTGTTTACAAATTGCGGCCTTTGCACAACCTGTGTTTAACTGTTTTCCACTGGCCTTGGCAACCACAGGTCCCACAGTGGATGACTCTGGGTTTATCCCCTATAGTCCCCACAAAAGCCTTTGTGAACATCAGACCCGAATATGCTTAACAAAATGTACTTTATAATAGCATGTACAAAACTGTTTCTGTTCTGGCACAACAGGAAGGGCATTGTTCATTTGCATGCCTCTAAATACACCTCTTGCCAGCTTTATCTCTTACCAGATTAATTTAGATTTGAAACTCAGCTGGATAAAAAAACAACACAAAACATAAAGTGAAAAGGCATATAATAGATGTTGGTATTTGTCGCAGATGACGATGAACACGAGTGGATTGTACGGACTTGTCGCAAAGGATGGGACGAATATGCCAAATACAAGGAAAAGAAGCCACCATCCGTCAGTTAGGCAGTACTGCCATCAAAGGCAGCAGCAGCAACTTTTGTTGGTGCCAAACTATTTACTAGTTAGAATTGTCTTACATGTGTGATCTGCTTTTATTAGAATTACTGCATGTTTTATATGAGAATGTTTAGTTTAAATATGGTTGGAGTGTCAATCTTGTGTAACTTACAAATTGTGTACTATTGTTGTAAACCTGATGACAGAAAGGCATTGTTTCTACATGTAGGCCTATCAGTAGACCCATCTCACACCGTGGGCTTACGAATCCAGAATCAGGCTTTTTGACATCTTCTCAATTTAACGTCTCTTGATCATCATTAGCTTGTGTTTTTCTGTAACAGCCCAAAGAGATCTATCAATTTTGTTACTTCATTTTCTACTTAGTATCATTATTGTTTCGTTGTTTGGCTGTTTTATAGTACAAGCACGTACGAGATGCTACTACTGATTAAAACAGCAAAACAATAGTGGTACTAAACAGAAGCTGAAGTTACAATTCGAACAATTGATATAGTCATGCTTATAAATAAGGATCGGTCCTACAGCAAGTCTTATCATTAATGTCACTAGATTGGCAGTCCAGTTTGTCCGGTAAAAATTCTTCAAGCTATTGAGTATTGCTCCCGTTCTGTCATTTAGCTGTTGTCATGTGAAACGTATGAGGTCATTACAAATAAGGTACAGATTGTATTAACAACAAACCACGTGTCTCCGAGATTTCAACATACTGTTTGTTATACATGATGCTATTCTATTCTTCACCAGTGTGCTGTATTTTGTACTCTAGTAGCTATTTTAATCTTACCATGACGGTGTGGAATACATGCGTTCATGTGATATGGACAAATTTTAACACTTTTGTAAGGAATTCAGTATATACTTGTTTTGCTATGACTTTTGTTTGACTAATTCGGTGGACCTATCATGCAACTGTGCCAAACTTACTACATTGCCGTTGTCATTATTAATGACATTGCTACATTGCTATTCACTTTAGTATATGTTGTTTTATATTACACTAATGTTATTATATATAACATCAACTTATTTAATTATATTTCAGTGTTAACATTATACATGTATGATGATTAACTTACAAAGGCAAGAAAAATCTCATTGGCCTGAACATGGCACTGAATCTACACAGGCTGATTCAGAGGGGGCGCCCTCCATTTGTAGAATCCTAACCTAACCTAACTTTACCTAATTATGACAACCCAAATCCTCACTATCAGGTGCCTTTCCTTGACTCTAAGTGCCAGAATTGTTATTGTGGCGGGGCTCCATCCCGGACCCTGCTGGGGGAGCTTACAGGCCCCAAACCACATAGCTGGATTTTAGAGGCCGCTTGGTAGCAGGGAGTGGACAGAAAGTGGATGACGGATCGAAAAGGTGAGAGGTGGCGAACAGAGGGGATAGCAGTGTTATTTAAGCTAAAGAACTAATTTTAGTTAGTTTTTCATGGATTAATTAAAGTTTTTATTCTAATTAAGTTCTGACAGAATTTTTAGTTATTATTCAGTTAGGCCTATACAGACATAATTTCAGTTTCGGTTCTTATTGAGTTGTGGTTTACTTTTAGTTTTAGTTCTAATTATACACTGTGTCCCCAAAAAACCGGACATTGTTAAAATTGCGATATTTTCAAAACTAGTGATTGCATACCGTAAAATTTCAGTACAATATATCTCTGTTATTCAAACAACGAAATTAACAGGACATCAGAACAATCATTGGTGGCGTCGAGTACCAGCTTCTCAGTTACTATAGCAACGGTAAATATTAGCAATTAATATGAAAAATCTACAGAACCTGAAGATTTGGCAGTAAAAATGTTAACAGAAAAAGGAAAGATTCACAAGACATGTCCGAAATGGTGTCCTTTCATACGGACACAAACCTGAAACAGCTTCTCCACTCAAGGATGGCCCCATCAATGACTGTCTGCCCAAAGTCTGACCATACATCAATCAGCTGCCGTTTCAGCTCATTGACGTCGCGTGTGTGCTTCTGATAAACACGGTCTTGAAGACAGCCCCAAATTTTGTAATCGACCGGATTTAGGTCGGGGCTATTAGGTGGCCAGAGGTCGGGAGAAATGAAATCAGGTGTGGGTTGGCGCAAATACTCGACGGTGGCACGTGCACGATGGGCAGACGAGCTGTATTAGCACAGACGTCGGTCAACAAGAGTGCGCTGGTTGCCATGGTAACAGTTGCAGCTGGTACGCCGCTGTGTGAATAATTTTTATGGTAAATTATCAAGTAATGTTGCAAGAACAAGTCAATCAAATGGCATTGATATTGGTCGATGTTTGTGAAAGTTATTGGCCATAATATGTGAGTCCGGTTTTTTGGGGGCACAGTGTAGTTTTCTCTTGACATATGATGTAATCATAAACAGAGAACACAGTCTAGTGTTATTGCAGTGCATTGATTGCTATTCAACAAAATTCTGGTTTCAGTTCAGTCACTGTTACAACATTGCAGGTAAAATTGGACAAAGCCACAGCATCTTTGCAAATGTCCAGGAAAATCACTAAAATTGTTGCTACAGGATGTCAGATTTTAAGACTAAAATGCAGCGCTTCCCCAGACCTAGCTAGATTTAATGGATACTACTTCTAAGAGGAGGGAAGGAAAGGGGGTGAGGAGAAAGGGTGGTAGGGGAGAAGGAGGAGAAGGGGACTGATGCCCCCCTTTAAATTCCTGAATATGCAACTGATAACTGGTTGACAGGATAGGGAAGTTATGCCTCCTTTCTCAAATTCCTCCAACAGCTGTTGTCAGCCTATTCATGGTCTGTTGCCGTCATTTCATTCATGGTACTGTAGCGGTGTGGACAAAACCTGATAAAATGATATCATGCTACTGGCTGTTCTGTTATAAACTCTCTGTGTGTGTGCGTGTGCTAATGAAGATTACAAACATAATGATTTGGAGGCTGTTGATCGGTTGATGCCACTAATCCACAAGCTGACTTGGAGTAAGGTTTAGTGTACCAACTCGACAGACCATTCTGGGAACAATCTTATTTTTGCATGTTGGAACAGCCAACAAACAGTCTCAAAGCACCGATGGAAGATGGTTAGTAAGAAGGTAAGATCTAGTGATTTGTTGAAATAAATAGTACAACTGATATTAAACCACAAATTACACTGTAACTCAAATACCACTGAAAACACGAGTTCATACACGTACACTTCTTATAGCTTATTAATCCACAAAAATACAGTTACGTACTGCATCTACAATAATACTGTGTATGGTTAAGGCACTGCTGATAAAAGCAATGAAATCCTGACAATGTATATAGATTATGTAACACAGCAAAAATCAAGTTCAATCAGCGATATGTTGCTTAATTAATAATAACAGGTCAACTAGTGTGAAAAAAAACATCAATGCAGTTAAAATCAAGTATGACTGGCAATGACTGGCAAAACATGCAGCAATCACTAAAAATACTCAGAATACATCACAGATACTGTCGCATAGATACTGCACTTGAAACAAAACCAGGGCACGAGATACTGGGGATGGGTCGAGTCTGCTCTGCTACTTAGACAGCCCTTGCTGATCTAATTATAGACCCCCAGTGAGCGACAGCTCCCCACGACTGCAATAACATCCACAACTCAAAATGCCTCTGCCAGACTTAAATCTTCAAGACTAACAAACAAATGACATCTAGAAATGTTTCAAAGAATGACACATACACATAAGTGTTTCACATGTCATTGAATACGTCAGCAATAATCACAATTCACGATTAGAGATCAGCAAAAATCATGATAAAACTGTAAACGTTACAAATAGGAACTGAAAACTGAAAAAAAACAGTTCAGGAGACGGATATGTGCTGACAGTCCATCAAATTCGGCTAAAATGAACCAAAAATGATTCAAAATGTTGTTCAATGTTTTGTGACACTGACAGGCAACTTGACAATACCAAATGCATGAACACAGCAAGCATCTGGGAGCTTGGTATGAAGATCCCACTGTGCTACTGATCGATTGTTGATGATATCCATTACTGAAGTGCTTTTGACCGTGTCACTATACATATACTGCTTGAAACAACGGCCATTGCCAGCAACTGGCAACTCACCACCAAAGATGAAGATCTTCTGATTCTCGAGTACAAGTCCAAAGTGATCGTATGCCGCGGAAAATTGTTTTCGGTCACGGAATGTTTTCTGCTCAATGTCGAAGATAAGGCACGTGCGGTAGCTGATAATGATGACGGACTGTTCCCACATCACAGCTCGCAACAGTCGTTCTGGCCGCGGCAGCCGTTGTTCCAATACCACACACTGCTTAGTGGCAGTGTCAAACACCTGTATGCAGTCGAGATCAATACATTCATCAGAACTTGCTTTAGACCCAACTCCTCCGAAAAGGTAGATAGAGGTCCTGTTAAGAATACATCCGGCTGATTCTACTGGCCGTGCCAGATTTCCAACCTGCGTCCAACTGTTTGACACTACACTGTACACTTCCACATCTCCAATAACTTGTCCAGAGTGGAATCCACCAAGCACGAACAGTGAATTTTCAGAGTCAAAAGTCGTGCAGTGTCTGCGACGAGCACGATTCATGTTGGCACACCTTCCCCAACCAAACACTATGTCCCATTTCCACACTTCCTTGCTGCTACTGCCAACTCCAGTCAAATACAGTGAAGTGCCATGGTAAACACAAGCTGCTGCTTCAAACTGCATGGATGTCGGTAAAGATGGTAGCCTTTTCGCGGGACATTCTTCGCACCGCATATTAAGGCAATAGACGTCCGAACTGATGCTTTCACCCACGTCCATACCAACAATTACCAGAGAATGCTCATAGCCAATCGAAGGCCTTGGAAATGTGCGTAGATCTTCAAACTGAACTCCAGTCAGGTGGTATGATATGACATGTACAAGAAACTTGAAACACTTACCATCTTCCATGAAAGCTTTATTCCTGAGAAACTTCAATTTGACATATTCTAGTGGAATGACAGACCATCTGATAAGTGTCAGGAGCGAGTAAAGTTCATGTGGACAGTTGCACAGCAATTCACAATTACCTTCCATCCATTTCAGCAGTACTTCGCAAACATCCACTTCTGAGCTGGTAGTAAGGTCATCCGCTGCCATCAGTTCTTTCAACAACTTTACTGGCAGGTCGATGAGAAAAAGTTTCACTAATGCCTTTGGAAATTCCTTCAGAATAAACTGTTTACAGACTGTAGCAAGCTCTGTTGCACCATATAAATCAGCTGCTTTCCAAAACGGACAACACTTAATGGCATTAACTGTCTTTTGCATGTAACTTGAACAGAACTCTACTATCTTCGGGATTTTTAAATGGAACGCAGTCGGCAGTATTCTCAGCACATTCGTACCACTCAGTTCGATCTCACAAGTGTACATGAAGCGCAGAATACCAGCAAAGTCTTCCACAGAAATGCTACTCAAGTCAGCACATTCAATTAGAGTGTCAGTGTTCGACACATTCGAGAACTTTTCTTCAAAAAAGGCAGACTGCAGAATTAATATCAGTTTGTGGCAGTGAAAAATTTCTCCACCGACGCTGATCTTCACGTCGGAGTATTTTGTTGTTCCGGTCGGAAGCAGATCCGACATCAGCTTCACCAGCTGATCACCGTGTGTTGCAGATTTAAAAGTTTGTGACATTTTGTCATGAAAATACCTACCATTAACACAAAAACACAAAAAAAAATCACAACATCTCAATTACTGAAGATCAGCCACGAATAAAAACATACCACTGTGCTCAATATGTAAAATGCATTGAGAGGTATGTCTAACAGATTGGATTAGAAGACAAGCCAGATTTCCCAAGCGGTGGGGAGGGGTGCATGACAGAGTGTCGGCGGCACGAAGGTCAAGGTGCCACAAGTGCCAATGCCCATGTGTGTGTCTGGGAGTGGCCGTGCTCCCTCCTCAGGAATTTTTTAATTTTTAAAATAAAAACGGCATGTTCTGCTGCACTCTGGAGGATAGACGTTAAGCTTAATCAATAGTCATGTGCCAGCCTACAAGAGAAGGAGGCTGAAAGTGTGATGTGGTGATAATTAAGTACTTAACAATGCAGACCATTTTGGCCAGGCAGGGGGTTTGTATCCACCCATTGCACCCCTGGCTATGGGCATGGAAGAAATGTCTTCCTCAAGATCAGAAGATGCACAACAATGTCTCTGAAAAGGGACAGGAAGGAAATCCCGGTTAGTTGTAGTGTGGATTTGTTCATCTGTTATGCGCCTACATTTTAGAGCCAAATGTCCAAATTGCTCTGCTTCACAGCTTCGCTTTTGTTAGCGTTGATGATGATCTGAAATAAGTGTCTGCTTCACAAAAGTTGCCCAAAGGAACAATGATAAGATATTCATTTCTCCAGAAACAAAATAATAATTAGTTACGCTGACGAACTAAAGAACTATTGAAGTCTATATGTAGATGCTGATGGTTGCAGAGTTTAGACCGTTAATTGGGATCAAATTAATTCCTATAAATGTAGCTAATATCTAGGCCTAGCTGTAGATAAACAAATATTCAAATTTTTATAATGTAATATTCAAATAACAATTAAAAAATCAAACATATAGTGAATTGAACAAACTAAATTAAAATATTAAGTTATTAACAACAGGCTGGCACCATTCTAACCAGGGGTACTGCGGCGGCGGCCCCACCGCCGTTCAGGCTTGGCAATCATGCCCTCTGTGGGAGCCATCCCCTAGTCACTATATGTAGACTAGGGACTTGCTGTGTTTTTGTATGTGTTGCTGTATTTTGTGTTGTTTGCTTTTTCTGGGTTTTCCTTACTTTTGTAGCGTTTTTCCTTCAGTACTTTGATACTGTTGGTTGGGTTTTTTGAGTCTTTGACCTGTAAAACTGTCTCCCAGATAACCTATGGTGTCCTCCCATTTCACCGAAACCCATTTCGCCGAATCATGAAAAAGTACATAGTAGGAGTAATTGCACTTGTTTTCTGGAAAAAAATCATACTCTGTATCTTCAATTACATTTTTAGTCCGAACTTTCAGCTATTGTAATTCTGAGCCTTCCTAACATTCAGTATGCAGATTTTGGTTTTACTTATTTTAGGCCTTCGCGCGTTCCGGCTAAAATGTTACTGTAGATACGGAGTATGATTTTTTCCACAAAACAAATGCATTTACTCAGACTATGTAGTTTTTCAGGAGTCGGCGAAATGGGATTCAGCGAAACCTAACCTATACTGCGTTGGTGGAGACATTAAATCCTGCTCAATCAATCAAGCATCATTCTAATTATTTGTCTTTATTCTTCATGCAACATGCATTTGCATCTTCTTGGCTAGCACGCAGCCAACCTCCTGTAGACGAAATCCTCTGTGTTGACATGTTCCCGTTGACGATGATCTGAAATAAGTGTCACTCATAGCTACTCAGATCAAATCAATGGCGCCATATTATGACTTCTTGTGAAAGTCAACAACAAACGATGTCTTTTCTCCAACTCAAACTCGTCTGACGTTCAACTTCATCAAGCAACGTTTTTCACAGACTCCTGCAGTCTGTACCACTTTTGTGGCTTTCTTAGAGAGACTTTTTTTAAATTAACTGGCATTCTTCTCATACCGTCTTCACATTTTCAACAAGAAAGCTGTGCTATCGCAAAGATGACCGCGCGATGCGCGCTATATAAGTAGATCGTGAGCCGTTGCGGAGATATAGCCATTCGAAATTTTTCCAAGATGCCGGCGGCCGCCATCTTGGATTTGTTCGAACCGAAGATAGCGCCATTAGATCCGCCGTCCCCGAAAACCCCACCCTATAACTAAACATGAAGTGGATCGGATGACCGGTTGCGGAGATATCGCCACTTGAAATTTTTCCAAGATGGCGGCAGCCGCAATCTTGAATTTATTCGAATCGAAGATAGCGCCATTAGATCCGCCGTCCCC